>Ga0209202_1001969_pt1 | contig 11784 bp, 7 predicted proteins | sample AD_UKC032_MetaG_FD_184416 | JGI IMG/M metagenome (GOLD analysis project Ga0209202, IMG submission 184416) | Active sludge microbial communities of municipal wastewater-treating anaerobic digesters from USA - AD_UKC032_MetaG (SPAdes) (version 2) | ecosystem: Engineered > Bioreactor > Anaerobic >... | reverse complement strand
TTGTCTGGAAAACCCGTGACGGCCTTTCTGTAATGCCCTTCTACAGGCAGGAGGATCTTGACACACTGCCACACAGCAACCTGCTTCCCGGTGATTTCCCGTTCGTAAGGGGAGTGGATGTAAAAGGGAACAACTGGCTCATCCGCCAGGATATTGTTGTTACTGACTATAAGGCTGCCAATGCCAAAGCCCTTGACATACTGATGAGAGGCATCACCTCGCTTGGCTTTGTAATCGCAGACCCGCAGTCAGCATCTCCTGAAACGGTTGCACAGCTCCTTAAGGATATTCATCCTGAGAGCATAGAGATAAACTTTTCAATCGCAGGCAGGGCAAAGGAACTCGTTGCAGCGCTGAAGGGATACCTCCGCTCAGCAGGAGCTGACCTGAAGCAGGTTAACATCACAGTATCGGCTGACCCCCTCGGCAGGCTGGCTGCCAACGGCAGGCTTTGCGTCCCCGTTGATCAGGGCCTCGATTACCTGGCCGGCCTCGTCAGTGATGCGGCTGAGACCCCTGGTATAAGGTGCGTCGAGCCATCAGGCACGATCTTCAGCAACTCCGGCGCCGGCCCCGTGGCGGAACTGGCGTACACACTTTCGCTGGGAAACGAATACATGGCAGCACTAACCGAAAGGGGGATTGACCCGGACATGGCAGCCTGCACCTTCCGGTTCACATTCGGCATCGGTCCTGACTTCTTCCCGGAAACAGCCAAACTGCGTGCAGCCAGGATGCTCTGGGCAGAGATAGTCAGTGCCTGGGGCACGAAACACCCGGAGTCAGGCCTGATGCACATCCATTCGGTAACCGGCAGGTGGAACAAGACATTATATGACCCTTTCGTCAACATGCTCAGGACGCAGACCGAAGCTATGTCGGCTGTCATCGGAGGAGCAGAGTCAATAACAGTGGAACCCTTCGACACCGTGTTCCGGACAGCAAACGATTTCTCCGAGAGAATCGCCCGTAACCAGCAGCTGCTGCTTATGGAAGAGGCACATCTCGGAAAGGTTGCGGACCCCGGAGCCGGATCATATTATATAGAGGAGCTGACATCCATGATGGCCCGTGAGGCCTGGAAAATTTTCCTCGAGGTTGAAAACGAAGGAGGATTCCTCGCTGCACTCCGCAAAGGGATGATCCAGCAGCGCATCAGTGAGGCTGCTGCAACGCGCAAGGCTGACATGGCAAAGAGAAAGGAAATTCTCCTGGGTACAAATCAGTACCCTGATTTCAGGGAGAGAAAGTCACCGGAGCATGACCAGGAAAGACTCTTTGCTGAATACACCCCTGCTTCGGAGGATGAGGTAAAGCCATTAATCCCTGCCCGCGGCGCAGATGAGTTCGAGAAGCTGAGACTGGCAACGGAGAATTCGGGCCGCAGCCCGCTTGTTTTCATGCTCACAATCGGTGATCTCGCAATGCGCAGGGCCAGGGCACAGTTCTCTTCCAACTTTTTCGCGGTGGCAGGTTATGAAGTCAGGGACAACAACGGTTTCGCAAGCGTCGCCGAAGGCGTCAATGCCGCCATTGAGGCTAAGGCAGATATAATTGTCATCTGCAGTTCTGACGAAGAGTATGCCACCCTGGCGAAAGAGGCCTTCAAGGCAACGGGAGACAGGGCCCTCTTCGTGGTGGCCGGAAATCCGCCATGCACGGAAGACCTGAAGGCAGAAGGAGTGGAACACTTCATCAGCATCAGGTCAAATGTGCTAGAAACACTGCAGATGTTCAACAGGAAACTCGGAATAAACTGACGGGAGATGAGCAAAAGACCAAAATTTACGGATATTGATCCCCTGAAGGTGACAGTGCCTTCAAGAGACAAACAAAAGTGGGAGAAGGAAAACGGCATCAGCCCGAAGTGGGAGACGCCCGAAAGGATACACCTCAAAAGCGTTTATTCCCGTGAGGACCTCAAAGGCATGGAGCACCTTCAGTATGCTGCCGGCATTCCGCCGTTCCTGCGCGGACCCTATTCTGCAATGTATACCATGAAGCCGTGGACAATCAGGCAGTATGCCGGATTCTCCACCGCTGAAGAGTCGAACGCCTTCTATCGCAGGAATCTTGCTGCAGGACAGAAGGGACTCTCCGTTGCCTTTGACCTGGCAACACACCGCGGATATGACTCTGATCATGAGCGGGTTGTTGGTGATGTGGGAAAAGCCGGCGTGGCTGTTGACTCGGTACAGGATATGAAAATCCTGTTTGACCAGATCCCCCTCAGGGAGATGTCGGTATCGATGACAATGAACGGCGCCGTGCTACCGGTAATGGCCTTCTACATAGTTGCCGGGCTGGAGCAGGGAGCTAAGCTGAGCGAGCTGCAGGGCACCATCCAGAATGACATCCTCAAGGAGTTCATGGTTCGGAACACCTATATCTATCCGCCAGCATTCTCCATGCGGATAATTGCCGACATATTCAGGTACACCTCGGAGAAGATGCCAAAGTTCAACAGCATCTCAATCTCGGGGTATCACATGCAGGAGGCAGGCGCCACGGCTGACATCGAACTTGCCTATACCCTTGCTGACGGCCTTGAATACCTGCGGACAGGGGTGAATGCCGGCATGAATATAGATGACTTCGCGCCGCGGCTCTCATTCTTCTGGGCCAGCGGCATGAACTTCTTCATGGAGATAGCCAAGATGAGGGCGGCAAGAATGCTCTGGGCAAAGATCGTCAGCCAGTTCAACCCGAAGAACCCGAAGTCACTGGCACTCCGCACCCATACCCAGACATCGGGATGGAGCCTGACAGAGCAGGATCCGTTCAATAACGTCGGGCGTACCTGCATAGAAGCAATGGCAGCAGCGCTGGGCCACACACAGAGCCTTCACACAAACGCTCTTGACGAGGCAATTGCACTGCCTACTGACTTCTCGGCGAGGATCGCACGCAACACCCAGATATTCATACAGGAAGAGACCAGCATCTGCAAGTCAGTTGACCCATGGGCCGGATCATATTATGTTGAGACACTGACCCACGAGATAGCCCATAAGGCATGGGAACTGATAGAGGAGGTCGAGAGCCTCGGTGGTATGGCGAAAGCCATTGAGTCAGGCATCCCCAAGATGAGGATCGAGGAGGCTGCTGCCAGGGCACAGGCAAGGATTGACTCCGGTGCCCAGACAATAGTAGGACTGAACAGGTACAGGCTTGAGAAGGAAGACCCGCTCGAGATCCTCGAGGTTGATAACAGCGCCGTGCGCGAAGCCCAGTTAAGGAGACTTGCAGAAGTAAAGGCGGGACGTAACGAAGAAGAGTGCCGCAGGGCGCTCGAAGCCATCACACATGCAGCGGAAACCGGCGAGGGCAATCTGCTCGAACTGGCCGTTGATGCTGCATCAAAGAGAGCAACTCTCGGTGAGATATCATACGCATGTGAAAAAGTAGCAGGGAGGTACAAAGCAGTGATAAGAACCATTTCAGGAGTATATTCATCAGAGTACAAATCAGATTCTGATTTCGAAGAAGCAAGGGCAATGGCAGCTGAGTTCGCCGCCCGTGCGGGAAGACAACCCCGCATCATGATAGCTAAAATGGGCCAGGACGGTCATGACCGTGGAGCCAAGGTGATATCGACGGGCTACGCCGATATAGGATTCGACGTCGACATCGGGCCTCTCTTCCAGACCCCATCCGAAGCAGCAAGACAGGCAGTGGAGAACGATGTGCACCTTCTCGGGGTTTCAAGCCTCGCCGCAGGCCACAAGACTCTTATACCGCAGGTAATCGGCGAGCTCAAGAAACTGGGACGGGAAGATATTCTCGTGATTGCCGGCGGGGTAATTCCGCCGCAGGACTACCAGTTCCTGTATGACGCCGGTGTGGCGGCAATCTTCGGCCCCGGCACATCAGTGGCGAAAACGGCAAAACAGATATTATCTTTGTTGTTGCACACAGTATGAAAACTATTCTGATTATAATCGTCATTGCTTCCCTTGGCCTCCTTGCCGGCTGCAGTGCGAGCCGGAAGAACAGGGCCGTTACGGTGGAGCCTTCACCCGCGGCTGTAGCAGAACCGCAGTCGCCTGAGGCGCAGGTTCCGGAGGTCGCCCCCTTCGGCAATGCCGCCCTTGCCGGGAAACCCGAAGAAGGAGAGGCAGCTGAACATGTATGGGATTTCCGGGATGCCACAACCTGGCTGCTGGGAAACCTGTCACTTACGATGCTGAACAACCCTCCTCACTCAGAGTGGTACACTAAAGGATACGCCGCATACCAGCCTGACCAGGGAGTGATGGCCGAACTAATGGAACTCGATAAGGATGACCTGACAATCACAATCGTGCTGGGCACATGGTGCCCCGACAGCAGGAGAGAGGTGCCACGCTTCATCAAAATTACCGACCTGTGGGGATTCCCGCAAGCGAAAATCAAATTCATCGGGGTTGACATAAACAAGGTCGCACCCCTCGAAGATTACCCGCAACTGGGAATTGAAAGAGTTCCTACTTTTATTTTTTATGTAAATAATGTGGAAAAGGGACGCATCATTGAAGTTCCTGTGACGTCTTTAGAACAGGATACACGAAATATCCTCAAAGAAAATTAGGAACAATTAATACTCGAACCAATGGAAGAAGAAAAATCCGCCAGACAGTCAGGAGTAGGTGTCGGAGCCCTCGTTACCGCCATTATAGCATTTCTCCTGGCAGTTATACCCTGCATAGGCCTGATTGCAGTAATCCCCGCAGTGATAGCAATAGTCCTCGGCATAATAGGACTCTCCAGACCCCAGGGCAACCAGGGGATGCTCGTCGGCGGGCTCGTAGTGGGCATCATTGCCCTCATGATATCAGTTTCACAGAGTTTTGTCCTCGGCAAGATTGCAAACAAGTCGGGCAGTTGGGCGACTGATATCGAGAAGGTTATCAAGGACGTTACCGATGATCTCGAAAAGGAGTTCGGTGACAACGAGGTGACAATAAAGATCAACAGCGATGACGAAACCGTTGAGATAAAAGCTTCAGGAAAGAAGGGCGATCTCCACGACAGACTGGAGGAGCTTGAAGGAACCATTGACACCCTTAAGGGCCAGTCTGACACCACAAAGGGAGAGTGGTGAGAACCAATCCGGATACAAGCCCGTATCTGCTTCTTAATATAATACTTGCCGGAGTAATCCTGTTGATCATGGGTTACTCCCTTTTTTATTCACCTGATGAAGACAGATACCCTGTCCCCTGTATTCATGAAAAACTTACCGGTGAACCGTGTCCCTCATGCGGGCTGTCACATGCGTTTTCACTTATTGTACGTGGCAGGGTGGATGAGGCGCTGACGTGGAACAGCCAGTCATTAAGGGTATTCATCTTTTTTGCACTGCAGCTTCTGATGAGAGCAGGGCTTGCATTGGCGGCCCTGAAGGCGAAGGGGAACCTGAAGGTGGTTGCCGTCACTGATGCTGCCGTTTCCGGCGCTATGGCCCTGACTGCGTTTTATCCGTTCCTGAGGATGTTGTGGATCAGCCTGTTCTGAGCCTGAACAATCTCCAGCCAGGCAAGTGGAGGGAACTTCAATCAGTCAGCAGCGAATTGATTGCATCATACACGAGATGGCTCTCGAATCCCTTTCCCAGTGCATGCCTGAGAAGCTTTCCCTTGAGATCAAGCCTGTTCTTTGCCTTTATCTTCCTCCGCTGGTCAACCAGTATCTTCTGCAGCAGTTCCAGGTATTCTTCTTCACCTATTGATTCCATCCCCGATGCGATGGCTTCCGGATCAACCTTCTTCTGTTTCAGTGCCATGCTGATCTTTACCCGTCCCCACTGGCTGTGCCTGAAATGGTCGAGTACGAATGCCCTGCTGTAGCGGTGTTCGTCAACAAACTTCTCCTTTACAAGTCTCTCAATGACCCGTTCATGCATCTCTTTGCTATCGGCGCCCCAGCGGTCAAGCAGCGCCGAGATGTCACTGATGCAGTACTCCCTCTCAGAGCAGGCTCTCATTGCCCTCTGGAGCAGTTCCTCCCCCTGTTTCTGTTCAGCCATGTTTTTCAGCTTTGATAAATCTTTCTTTTCCCCTCATATCCCTTATGACCTGAACCTCACTGTAGAGTGACGATGAAAGCAATGCCGCAGTTTCCTGTGAGTAGTTTTCATTCACCTCCAGCCACAGGGTCCCTTCCGGCATCAGGCGCGATTCAGCCACGGCAGCTATTGCCCGATAGAAGAGCAGCGGGTTGTCGTCAGATACGAACAAGGCTTCATGAGGCTCGTGATCAAGCACATTCACGTGCATTGACACCTTCTCCTGCATTGTCACATAGGGCGGATTGCTGACGATTATGTTGCTCAGAGGCACAAGCGAAGGATTATCGTTGATTATGTCAGCCCTGATCAGGGTCACCGCTGCCCCGGTGCGGCTTATGTTCCGACGTGCAATCTCAAGGGCCTTGCCTGACAGATCTGTCGCTGTAACGGAAGCGTCCGGGAATGCCAGGCCGATTGCAATTGCAATGCAACCGGAGCCTGTGCAGAGATCAGTGACTGTGCCTGTGAAGCCTCTGTTTTCACTGATTATCATCATAGTCATCTCCTCGGTTTCGGGCCTTGGTATCAGGACTCCCGGCGCCACCTCAATCCGGTGTCCGCAGAAATCAGCATACCCCAGGATATACTGCAGCGGTTCGCCGGCTGCGGCGCGGGTAACGGCATCCTCAATACGGGCGGCGGCACCAGCATCAGGGACACGGTCCCCGAATGCCATCTGCGCCGCCCTTCCCATCCCTGTATACTCAGATATAATGGCTGACGCCAGCGCCGCAGCTTCCTCAGCCGGCCATCCTGCCTTAAGCCTTTCAGTTGTCTGAAGACGTATTTCGCTTATTGTTCGTACCTTTCCGGCCATGATTCAAAGATAGGAAATTGAGCTCATGACCCGACCTGATGACCCTATATGGATGAGACGTGCCCTTCAGCTTGCAGCAATGGCCGAGGGATGCACCTCACCCAACCCGATGGTGGGAGCGGTGGTGGTGTATAACGGTGTTATTATCGGGGAGGGTTATCATCTGAAGGCGGGAACACCCCATGCCGAGGTGCACGCCATCAAAGCTGTGAAAGACCGAAGCCTTCTGCAATCTTCAACACTATATGTCACCCTCGAGCCATGCTCTCATCATGGACGCACTCCGCCTTGCGCTGACCTGATAATCAGCAGCGGCATACGCAGGGTGGTAATTGGTACAACTGACTCCAACCCGCTTGTGGCAGGCAGTGGAATCGCACGCCTGAGACAGGCTGGCGTGGAGGTTATCACAGGAGTGGATGAGGATGATTGCCGCCGTCTCAACAGGCGCTTCTTTACATGGCATGAGAAAAAGAGACCATACGTGATCCTCAAGTGGGCCCGCAGCGCAGACGGTTTCATCGACCTGCGAAGGAAATCCGGTGATGCCATTGCACCCAACTGGATCACAGGAAAGGCAGAACAGGTTCTCGTCCATCGCTGGCGTGCCGCAGAAGACGCAATCCTTGCCGGCGGAGGAACCATACGGGCTGACAATCCGTCACTCACAGTAAGATTCTGGAGCGGCAGAAATCCTGTCAGGATAATAATCAGCCGCAGCGGCAACCTTGATCCTGACTCTTCCGTATTCGACGGATCCGCGGAAACAATTCTCTTTACCTGCAACGGTAAGGCACAATTCAATAACGCAACAACAGTTGCACTGAAGGGTGATGAATCCTTCCTCAGCGAGGTGCTGGAATACCTCCGTAATTCCGGAATACAGTCACTCTTCGTGGAGGGTGGTGCATTTATAATCAGAAGCTTCGTTGAAGCCGGGGTGTGGGATGAAGCATGGCGCTTCACCGGTACTGCCTGCTTTGGTGACGGGGTGCCCGATCCGTTCCCCCGTTTCACCCCGGATGAAACAGTGATTTTTGACAAAAGTATTCTGGAATTTGCGTATCATTTTTGATTGAATTCCGTATAACTGATGTTAATAACTGCTTTTATTTGTTAGTAAATAATAATTCGTATTTTTGAGACCCCTACCGGGAAAGGACCTGAAGTCATGAAGCGAGGATTCATAGTTCTTGTATTGTTGGTTTATGTCACCTGCCTCAATCTGGCAGGCCAGCCGGCCCGCAAGTATATCAAGGCCGGCGAGGAGTTTACCAGGAATGGCATGCTTGAGGATGCCATTGATCAGTACTCGAAGGCTATCGACGAGGATCCCTCATCTGCTGACGGCTATGTCAGAAGAGCCAGGGTTTATGAAATGACAGGCAGTTACGGCCTCGCCTGCGACGATTACAGGAGAGCGAACAATTTTCTTCCCGATGACACGGGCATTCTTTACAACCTGGGGCGAATGTGCAACATGCTCGGCGCTTCGGCAAAGTCAACCCCGGAAGAAAGAAACAAGTTCTATTCCGAAGCTGTTACATATTTGCAGACAGCAATAAGGAAGGAGTTCCGCAACGGGAAACTCTATACTGAAAAAGTTGTATCCCTTATTGGTATGGAGCTCTGGGACAAGGCCCTGGGTGCATCCGACACCGCAATCCAGATGCGTGATGACGCAGTCAACTATTACCACCAGGGGATCATCTACCAGAAAAAAGGTGATGACAACACTGCAAGACGGCAGCTCGAAAAGGCAGTGACCAAAGACAAATCATTCGCCGCCGCCCGCCTCGAGCTTGCAAGGGTGCTCGTCCGCCAGGGAGACGTCAACAGCGCCCTCGGTCAGTGCAACATGGTGATACAGCAGGATCAGAAAAACGTGGAGGCATACCTCACACGCGCCACTGTATACGAGGCAAAACTCGACTATCCTTCTGCGATAAATGACGTCTCAACGGCAATACTTCTGGAACCGGCCGGACAACAGCACTATGTAACCCGCGGTATCTGCTACCAGAAGTTCAACCAGCACCTGGCTGCAGTCAGTGACTTCACAAGAGCCCTCACAATTGACCAGTTCAGGCCTGAGATCTACCTCATGCGCGCCCGCTCCTACGAGGAGATACATGACTTTGAAAAAGCCGCTGACGATTATACAAGGGTGGTGGCAATGAATGAGAACAGCTCCTCGGCAAAGAAACTGCTCACTGAAGCCAACGACAGACTCTATGCTATCAACCGTGAGAGCAACAGCCCGGAAATCTGGCTTGAAACCCCGACAATCACTCCCAGAAGCGAAATCGAAATCGGACTTGACAAGAAGAGCATACTTGTATCCGGCAAGGTGACCGACAAGAGCCTCCTGGCAGAGTTGTCAATCAACAATATCCCCGTAAGGTACGAGGGGAAAGGTACGATTCCCTTTGCAGCAGAGGTTGTCATCCCTTCTGATGAAACCCTTCGCATCGTTGCCCGTGACGTCTATGACAACGAGAAGGTGCTAACCTGCCGCATCAGGCGAACCGAGGTTGATCCTCCGGAAATTCAGATCCTTGCTCCCTACATCCTGGGAGAAAATGTCCTCGTGATTGACAGTATCGCTTCAACCATTGACATCGAGGGAAGAGTGACGGACCAGAACCTTATCAGGGCGGTGAAGATCGAAAACATAAGCGCCCAGTTCTCGCAGGATAACCTTAACCCTTCATTCATTGCCAAGGGCATTGATGTCCGGAACAATGACAAGGTAACAATACTCGTGGAGGATGTGTACGGCAACCGTACAATCATGGACTATTCACTTGATCGTAACGGCACTACAATATCAGCTTCCAACCCCATGGGTAACACCCTTGTGGTCTTTATAGAAAACAGTGATTATCAGAATTTTGCCGCCCTGCAGGGGCCGCCCAAGGATGCCAGCCTTATCACAGGTGTCCTCGAGGATGACTACCAGGTACTGCCTGTTAAGCGGATCCGCAACCAGACCAAGCAGGAGATGGAGAAGTTTTTTTCAATTGAGCTGCGTGACGAGGTCAGGGCAAACAAGATCAAGTCGCTCGTCATCTGGTTCGCCGGACACGGCAAATTCATCAATGACGTGGGCTACTGGATACCGGTTGACGCCCGCCGTGATGAGGAGTTTACATACTTCAGCCTCAATACCCTCAGGGCGTCAATGGAGACATATATGAACTATCTGACGCATGTTCTGGTTATCACTGACGCCTGTGAATCTGGTCCAAGCTTCTACCAGGCCATGAGGTCGGAGGTCAAAACCCGCAACTGTGCCGACTGGAGAGCCACCCAGTTCAAGTCGAGCCAGATTTTTTCATCTGCCGGCTATGAGCTTGCCGTTGACGACTCCCAGTTCACCCGCACCTTTGCAAGCACCCTGCGCGGTAATCCGAACACATGCATATCAATTGACGAGATTGTGCTCCATGTTACAAAAGCCGTTGCCGGGAACAACCAGCAGAAGCCCAGGTTCGGCAAGATAACCGGCCTTAAGGATGAAGACGGGACATTCTTCTTTGTAAAGAAATAACCTGATGCGAGGGCGAGGCAGTAACTCCGGCAAATACTCAATAACCGTCTTAGCAGTACTGCTTCTGTCTCAAGTTATACTTCCTCCCCGGCTGACCAGCCAGACATTTTATTTTGAACAGTACGGTTCCAAGGAGGGACTGAGTGCCTCGAAGGTCTACACTGTCATCCAGGACGCCAATGAATTCATATGGCTCGGTACAGGCAGCGGTGTCACCCGGTTTGACGGCCTGCGCTTCGAGAACTTCTCCACCTCTGACAGCCTGGCACCGGGCGGCGTGAAGAGCATCTGCGAGGACAGCCGCGGAAGACTCTGGCTCGGACATATCGGAGGAGGGGTGTCAATCATCGAGGACAATATCATCAGAAGAGCCTCCTTTTCGCCGTCTGTCTTCATCGGAGTCGATTCTGCCCGTATAAACGACCCTCTGAGGCCCGTCATCAGCCTGACAGGTGATGTTACCGGTATCACGGAGTATGATGGCTCAATCTGGGTCTCTACCTCCCTTGGCGGAGCGCTGAGGCTTGACATGCCTGAACAAGGAGTCAGCCTTTTGACCGGTCAGCAGTATGTCGGACGCCAGGGGCTCAGCAATGACGCATTCGGCCTTTATGCTGATCACCGTGAAAATCTCTACTGTATCACTGACATGGGCATCAAGAAGTATGACCATGCGAGTGACAGGTTCATCCCATTCAATCCTGAGGGACTGACACGCTATTTCCTCACAACCACAATCTTTGAAGACTCCAGGGGAAATATGTGGTTCGGCACCTTCAACGGCGGGCTCTACCGTCAGGACGGCGTAACCGGGGAGATGGGCTTTTTTGATACGCGAAACGGCCTGTGGGGCAACTTCGTGTCATATATACTTGAAGATTACCGCGGCAATATCTGGGTGGCATCGATGGAAGACTGGGAAAGCAGGGGAGGCATTACGGTATTTTCCCCTGAAGGAACAGTAGTTTACAACAGCAGCAACGGCCTCCCTGCACAGCATATACTGTGCATGATCGAAGACAAGGAAAAGAATATCCTGATAGCTGACCGTGACGCGGGGCTCTTCATTTACAAGGGCGACCACTTTGCTTCGTTCACGGCACCCCGGTACATGCCTTCAAGTGACGTCTTCACCCTTGCCCAGGATCACACCGGCAAATACTGGTTCGGCACAGGCAGGGGCCTTGCGCTTTACAACCCCTCCCTGAAGGAAGAAGACCAGGTTAAGCTCAGCGGTTTCCCCGCTACGCTCGATGGTACTCAGATCAACATCATAAAGCCTGACAGTGAGGGCCATGTATGGATAGCCACTGCAGGTGACGAGGTGTACCGCTATGATATCGGTGAGATGAATTTCAGGTATGA
>Ga0209202_1001966_pt1 | contig 11793 bp, 10 predicted proteins | sample AD_UKC032_MetaG_FD_184416 | JGI IMG/M metagenome (GOLD analysis project Ga0209202, IMG submission 184416) | Active sludge microbial communities of municipal wastewater-treating anaerobic digesters from USA - AD_UKC032_MetaG (SPAdes) (version 2) | ecosystem: Engineered > Bioreactor > Anaerobic >... | reverse complement strand
AAATGATAAGAATATTGGCGTTAAATGGAGGTTTACAAAAAATGATGCAAGAATAAAATTAAATAGACTTTATCCTTAATAATTAATCGGTCAGAGCAGTAGTCCAATTTCATGAAAATTTCAAAAAATTGAGTTTTTAGAGGAGTCCTTGTCAGTTTAAAACTACTCATTGCCAAAATTTTTGATGATAACTTTGTGTAAAATTATGCCCCAAGATAATTTTTCAGGCTTTTTACTCCTCTATTATTTCTACAAAGTCTTTTGAGCTTGCTTATAGCCCTGTTCTCAATTTGCCTGATTCTTTCTCTGGAAACCCCATATCTTGAGCCGATTTCTTCAAGCGTTTTTTTGTTTCCGTCATCGTCAAGCCCAAAACGCATAATTAACACGTCTTTTTCCTTGGGGCTTAACTGTCCAAGAATTTTTCTTATTTCACTAAACAAATTTTCCTGAATAACTTTATTGTCAGGAGAACTTGAGCTGTTGTCTATAAGAAAATCACCGATTCTTGTGGCCTCTTCCTTTTTATTAAGAGGCGTTTCAAGACTGATAGTGGATTGAGCTGATTTCATCACGGCTCTTAGTTTGGAAACAGAAATTTCAAGCTTTTCAGCTATTTCTTCTTTTGAGGGTTTTCTGTTTAACTCATTTGTCAGGTCATAAGTAGCTTTTTTAATTTTTCCGAGGGTTTCTATCATATGAACAGGAAGCCTGATTGTTCTGGACTTGTCAGCAATGCCTCGTGTTATTGCCTGCTGAATCCACCAGGTCGCATAAGTGCTGAACTTATATCCTTTGGCGTAGTCAAATTTTTCAGCGGCTTTAATTAAACCCATATTTCCTTCCTGGATAAGATCAAGGAAAGACAGACCTCTGCCGATATATTTTTTTGCAATGCTCACTACCAGACGTAAATTTGCATTGACAAGCTTTTCTTTTGCTTTCTGGTTATTATTTTCTTTTATTTCCTTGGCAACTTCAACTTCTTCCTTACTGCTTAACAGGGGAACTCTTCCTATTTGTTGAAGATATATTTTAACGGCGTCATCGCTTGAAGAGGTTTCCACTTCCCGATGAGAAGGCTCTTCATCAGTAATATCCATTGAATCAATATCAAATGACTGGTCATCTTCCAGTTCATCTTCCATTGAATCTTCTAAAAATTCATCATTTTCGCCGTCAATTGATTTTTTTGTCATTTTATTCTGTTTGTCTCCGGATGGCTCTGCTAAAATTTTTTCTTTTGCAGCTTTCATTAAAATCTCCCCTTAAATTATTTTAGTATAAATTTTGAGAATAATATACTTCATATGAGTGAACTTTTTAAATTTTAGTTATAGATGATCCCGAAACAAGTTCGGGATGACATGGCAAGTTTAAACTGACATTACAGATTCAAACTAATATTGCAAGTTCAAACTGATAAGAACTTCTTAATTGAAATTTAATTTTAGCGCTTATGTTTTATTTTTTAATATTCTCTGCCTTACTATTTCATAAATTAATATACTTGCTGCATTAGATACATTCAAAGAATTAACATTGTTTGACATTGGTATTTTAACGAGGATATCACAGTTTTTAGCAACCAGAGGGCTTATGCCCTGATCTTCTCCGCCAAGAATAATTGCGCAGTTCATATCATAGTCCTGCTCAAAATAGTATTTTTCGCCGCTTGATTCCGCTCCGATTACCCAGAAGTTGTTTTCTTTTAATTTTTCAATGGCATTAGCAATATTACTTGCCTGAACAATAGGCGTTAATTCTATTGTGCCTGCGCTGGCTTTTTCCACAGTAGAGGTAACGGGGGAAGAATGTCTTTTAGCGATAATTATCCCGTCTGCTCCTGCTGAAGCCGCTGTTCTGATTATCGAACCGAAATTATGGGGGTCTTCCACTTTATCAAGAATGATTAAAAGCGCATTAGTTCTGTTTTTTAAGGATTTTAACAGCTCGTTAAAATCCGCAAATTCTATTGGGGCAACTGAAGCGGCGATTCCCTGATGGACGCCTTTAGTAAGGTTATCAAGCTTTTCTCTTGGAATTTCATGAATACTTATCTTATATTCCTTTGCCCTGCTTAGAATTCGCTTTATTTTTTCATCATATTTAATGCCTTTTGCGATGAAAATTTTGTTTATTCTTCTTTTATTTGATTCAAGAAGGGCATCTACAGGGTTTTTTCCATATATTATTTCTGTGTTTTCCATATTATTAATACTCGCTCATCATTTCTTCGCCTATTGTGTCAACCTGTTCAACTCTGATATCAGTTATAAGCTCGCTGTAAGAAAGAACTACAACCGTTGGAATATGTCTTTCAAGGAGCTGGAATAGCGGAAGCCTTATTCTTGGCGAACAAATAATTACAGGCTGGTGTCCTACTGTCTGATGAGCTCTCATAAGCACAGAAGCCGCCATTTCAATTAATTCCTGCACCTGTAAAGGATTTAGCAGGAACATTGTGCCAAGCTCCGTTCTTTGACAGGAATCATCAAGTATTTTTTCCCATTCCTGAGAAAGCGTAACAACATAAAGCACATTGTTTGGAGAGGTGTTGTTCAGACAAATTTGTCTTCCAAGAGCCGCTCTTAACCGCTCAGACAGAATATCGGGCTCTCTGGAATATCTCGCAAAGTCGCATAGCCGCTCAAAAATAAAGATTATATCCTTAATGGAAATTTTCTCTCTTATCAGGTTTACAAATATTTTTCTAAGATCACTGGTTGAAATAATTGCCGGAACAAGGTCGTTAACAAGCGTTGGATCCTGCGTTTTTACAAGCTCCATAAGCTTTATGACGTCTGTTTTTGTCATAATTTCATCTACATATTTGCGTACGCATTCCTGTAAGTGTGAAACAATAGCATTTGCAGGGTCAACTGTGGTAAAGTTATCTTCTTTTTTGATTACATCAGGTTTTACCCAGTAAACCGGTTGATGATATGTAGGATCAACGCCGGTAATAACATCCTGCGGAACGGGTTTCCCCGAAGAATCCCATTGTTCTGACATTATCATAAGCCTGTCGGCATAAACCGTTCCTGTTGCCACATCGTTGTTTCGTATTGAAATTAAATATTCGTTTTCACCAATGGCGGTACTGTCCATAATTCTTATACTAGGTATGATATATCCGAATTGATCGGTCATACGTTGCCTTAAAGCCGCTATTTTTGCGAGAAGCTGACCTTCTTTTTCAGGATCGGCTATTACAAGAAGATCATTACCCACCTGAAGACTTAATATATCTACTCCAAGCCGCTCATACATTTTATTAGGGTTTACAAGATCCTGCATATTCTGTTTTACAGACTCTAATTCATGATAATGCATCTGCACATCCTGCTGAAGAAGCACCGTGAATGCGGCAAAGCCAAGTATAAGAGAAAGCAGCAAAAACCAGTACCATGGAAGTCCTGTTATTCCAGCCGTTAAAGCAATAAACAAAAGAAAACCCGATGCAAACCATAAACTGTTCGGTTTGTTCATTAACTGGGCAAAAATATCTCTTGCAAGGGATTTGTCTGAAGCTGTCGTCCTTGTCATTGTGATACCGCAGGAAACAGCCATTAGAAGCGAAGGAATTTGCGCCGCCAATCCGTCACCGATTGTAAGCTTTGTGAATGTTTCAACCGCTTCGCCAAGTTCCATTCCCATCATAAGCATGCCGACCGCTAAGCCGCCTATAATGTTAATTACAGTGATAATAATTCCGGCAATCGTATCTCCTTTTACAAATTTCATTGCCCCGTCAAGCGAACCGTAAAGAGCAGATTCCCGCTGAAGGTCTTCTCTTCTTCTGACAGCTTCTTCAGGACCGATTAAGCCCTGGTTAAAATCAGCGTCAATAGACATTTGTTTACCGGGCATCGCATCAAGAGCAAACCTTGCACCAACTTCAGCTATACGCTCCGAACCCTTTGTGATAACCAAAAACTGAACAATTGTTATAATAAGAAATATTACAAAGCCTACAACTAAATTACCGCCTGAAACAAACTCGCCGAAGGTGTGAATAACCGCTCCCGCTTCGCCTTTTGTCAAAATTACCCTTGTTGCGGCAATACTAAGCACCAGACGAAACATTGTTCCGATAAGTATAACTGACGGAAATGCCGCAAGATCAAGCGGTTTTTGAACATACAGGGAAATAGCTATTAAAACTACTCCTATTGTTATATTTATTGATATAAACAGGTCAATAAAAGGAGTAGGAAGCTCAATAAGCAGAATTACTATCATTCCCAGCACAAATACGCCGAGTCCGATCTCTGTAAAAAAGCCTGATTGTGTTTGAGCTTTTGCCATTTTAATTCCTCTTTACAAGCCAGCTTCAAGTGCTTTTTGCAGCACTTGAAGCTGTGTTGAAAATTTTGCGTCAACTATGCCGTTTTTGGTTTCTACAATACAACTGCCCCAGTCCACGCTCTCATCCGGTATTACCATTATCTTTGTGCTTTGGTTATAAGGGAAAAGTTCGGGCAGATTTTCCCTTACCAATTCAGCGTCATTAGGATTCGTTTTTATTCTGATCTCGGTTTCGTCTTTGCTTATAGACTTTATAACGTCTGTAACCACTTTTAATATTATGGTTTCATCAATTTTAAGTTCTTTTTTAATAAGTTTCTCTGCCGCTTTTACCGCAAGTAGGGCAATATCAGGAATAGCATTCTGCATAACCCTTTCTTTTGCCGTTATAAACTCATTAATTGCGGCATTTAACTTTTTAATTTCTTCCGCAGACAGATTAACTCCGTACTCAAAACCTTCCATTGCGGCAGATTCCTTGATTGCGTTAGCTTCTTCCTGAGCTCGTGAAATCAAACTTCTGTCGTCATTCCGTCTATAGCCTCTTCTTCTGTCCCCTCTTCTTCTTTCCTGTCTTTCTTTTATGATTGCCCTTGAAAAATCAAAAGCTTCCTGTTTTTTTTCAGCTTTAACCGGCGGCAATGGTTTTTTTTCACCTGTATTTACCGCTTCTTTCCCGGGATTTTTTGTTTGATTGTTTTTTTTAATTATCATTTATGTCGAAAACGTTTAATTTTGCATAACAAGTTTAGTTTTAAGGTAATTATACAATATTTTAAGAATATATGGTGATAATTCTATTTTTATCGCTTTTAAGTTGTCGTTAAAAAGGCAATCGCTTAGAAAATTCTGAATTTTTGCTCTTTCAAAGATAGTAAGTTCTATTATTTCCTCTTCGCCATACTTTGATTGAAGCTTTTTAAAGGATTTAACAAGATCATTAACGCCGGGTTTTGAATGTGAGGCGATGTTTCGCTTTAAATCTTTGATATAATTATTAATTACAGAGGCATCCAGCTTTTTTTCAAGGTCATTTATTTGCAAACAGGACATAATTTGCGTTCTTTCCGGTTCATTCATTTTTGCCAGAATTTTTTCAGCTTTTTCTTTCGGCATTTTTTTAAGAAACATAGCAATAGTTGCGTATTTTAAAGTCTTTTCATCTTCTTCTGCGGCAGAAACCTGTTGTACGGTTGATTCTTTTGCCATTTTCTCAAGGTTGGAATGCGAAAGGATTTCTTTTACCTTTTCCTGTTTTATTACATTTGCTTTAACAAGCTGGTTTATACTCTCTTCATAGGCTTTTGTTACATTATATTCTATAAATTCCGCTATTTTAATCTCTTCAAATTTTTCAGTATAGGCATGAAGAGCCCCTTTTAATGCCGCAAAAGCTACTTGCTGAAGAATTTGATCCCTATATTTTGGGTCAATGTCAGCTCTTATAACGTCAACGCTTTTATGAAAGGTCCATTCACCAATAAATTGAATTATTACAACAGCCTGTTCATCTGTAAACTGCTCCTTATATTGCTTTAAAAGATAATCTCCGGTTATAACACAGAATTCATATACTTTTTTGGCGATATAATTTTTAATTTCTTCCGAAAACTCGGCAGGAACATATCCCATTGCTTGTTGAGCAAGGTTTTTTGAATATTCCTGACAGTTTAATTCTTTTATAGGCAACTTATTTCTTCTTTTCCTCCCTTTTTGCCACCCTAATCCTTGTTATTATTAAATTATACCGAACTTTCTATCCAGCTTTTAAGAGTTGTTACCAATTCTTCGTCGTCAATTTCTTCTTCTATAATTAAACTTTTTTCTTCAACAGGCTGAATGGCTTTTCTTGGCGGAGGTTGTTGAGTAACCGCCTGTTGTTGGTTTGTTGCGATTTGCTGATACATTTGTTGTTGAAGTTGTTGCATTGCGGCTGTTTTCTGCGTTGCTTCCTCAATTGCTTTTCCCTGTTTTTTCGCAATATCCATAATTGAATCGATTTCTCTTTTATGCTTATTAGCCGCATCTTTTGCCCTGCCTGAAATAAATACAAGCCCTACAAAAAGAATAACTCCAAGTATAGCCGCAACTGTCCACCAGGGATTGCCTGAACCTTCAGGTTGGGGAAGCTGAACAGGTCTTTCCTGAGAAAGAAACGGTCTGATTTTGTCTGAGAACGCTATTTGCACATTATTTGCAGATGCTTTAGGGCTTGCTGATTTTGCTATAAGTTCTTTTAATTCGGCTGTTTCCATTCCGGTAGGCAATGAACCTTTGCTGATTGTTACCGCAATTGAGATTTCTTCAAGAACTCCCGGTTCTTTTAACTCTGAAATCCGTGTTTGACCTACTTTATAGCTATATTCCTCGGCGGCTCTTGTATAATTTCTGTTTGATCTGGATTCGGGATTAGATAAATTTGTCGGTAAATATGAACTTACAGCACCGTTTAGTTTATTTTTGTCTTCGGACCTGTCCCCCAGGTTTTCTGTAAAGCTTTGTTTGCTTCCCACGCTTGATTCTTCAGGAGTATAAACCACTTTGTCAGTTTCCAAAGGGGTTTCTCTTAAATAAGTGCTTACTGTTACGACATAATTGCCTTTTCCAATAAGTCTGTCAAGCTGAGCAATAATTTTTTTCTTCATATAGATATCTTTATCTTCAAGAAGCTTCATCATATCGTCGCTTGCGTTCATTATACTGGCGTAAACATTACCGTTAGTGTCGGTAATGGATACATTTTCTGCGTCTAAATCTTCTACACTGCCGATAAGCAAATTTTTAACAGCTCTTATTACATTATTATCAAGTTTTTCGGAATCAGGAGGTAAAACTAACTGCACAGTTGCAGTTTTTGGCGTTTGTAAAGAAGTAAAAATCGTATCTTTAGGAATAGCAACAAATACTGAAGCGTCTTCTATGCCGGGAATTTTTTTGATAAGTCTTGCCAATTCGCCGTTTATTGCTCTTTGAAGCCTGATTTTTTTATCTTCTCTTGAAGAAGTGAAATCGCCTTTGTCGAAAATTTCAAGACCTATGTTTTTATCCATTACGCCGCTTTTAACTATTGTTATAATTGCAATATCTCTTTGATTAACGGTTATATCGTCTTCTTTAGCCAGAACAAGATCAATTTTAGTGCCTTTTCCTGCCTGTCTTACTGTTATCCCTTCTCTTGCAAGCATTGCCTGTATCTCAAGTGCTTTTCCGATATCACTTGTCGTTAAAAGCTTTACATCTTCCTTAATTTTTTCAATTTTTGGAGCTTTATTGTTTCCTTCAGAGGAGGATTTATTGATTCCCATTGCAAAAACCAGAATTACAATCACAATAACTCCGGATATAATTCCAATTAACAGATTTTTATTTTTTAAAATTGCATTAGGATCCAATATATAACCTCACTTTAAACCCTTTTTATTAAATTTTAAATAAAATTTACAGTTATTTGCATTAAAATAATTCTACAACTGAATTGAAATTACTTTCTCATACGCCTGTATTACTTTTGATGTTAACTGTGTTGCAATATTCACATTTAAGCCGGCTTTGGACATGGCGATCATAACATCGTGTATATCGGCACCATTTCCGAGCATAGCGTCATTCATCACCTTTTCAGGCTCTTTTAATGACAAATCGACGTTTTTTACAAGGTCTGTAAAAACATCTTTAAAATCCGGAATTTCGTCTGTTATACCGATTCTGTTCATTCTCATTGGCGTATCAAGTGTATTAAGCTTGGTTTCTGTAATATTTGCGCTAAGATTTAATCTGGGTACAAATTTATCCTTCATTTTTATCTCCTTTTCCTCTCCTTCTCTAAAAAAAGTTTAATGATTTTATAATTTAAGTCTATTTATCATAAAATATGCGAAAGTATGCTTTTTACATAATTTTGAGTTTCTTTAAAAGGCGGGACTCCGCCGTATTTGTCAACGTTGCCGGGTCCTGCATTATATGCCGCAAGAGCAAGAATCACATTGCCCTGATATTTATCCAGCATTTGTTTTATATATCTTACTCCGCCTTCAACGTTTTGTACGGGGCTAAAGGGATTTAATACCCCAAGTTTTTTTGCTGTTCCCGGCATTAATTGCATTAATCCCATTGCGCCTGCTTTTGACACTGCATTAGGGTTAAAACCGGATTCCTGTCTGATAATCGCTGTTACAAGTTTTTCATTTACCTGATATTTTTCTGCAACTTTATTTACGATATTTTGAAGTTCCGCCCTTGAAACCTTTTGAGGGTCTGCCAGTTTATATTTCAAAGGGACAGTGGGCGGCTGGTTTAAAATCTCCGCAAACTTTGACGGAGCTTGTGTTTTTAAAGACTCCAATTGTTTTGTTGTTTCTACAATCTGATTTTCTATCTGCGAAACTCTTTGCTGCGCAGATGTAAAACTTGCGCCTTGAAGCATTTTTGATATTGAATTACTAAACATATTTCCCTGTACCTCTCTCATTTTTTTTATCGGAATAGAGAAGGTTAATATTTAGACATTTATAGAAATTTCATTTATTTAAAGGAGTTTAAGTATTTTTTAAAAAAAATCAAAAAAAGGCTGCTTTTGTAAAGTCTTAATTAGCTTTTTAACAAATTAACGAAAACTTATTTTGATTGTTATAGAATTGAAAAACTCTGTATCCTTATCTTTGTTAAAAAAATTTGACATTAATACTATAATTATAATAAGAATTTATTTAAATAAGGATTTTATCTTGATAAATCAAACAAAAGAACAAACTATTAGAAAAATTCTTTCCAAATATGAAACAGAACCTTCTCATGCCCTGCAGGTTGCGAAACTTGCCTTGATTATTTTTGATAAAACAAAAGATATTATTCATAATATGTCGGGCAAAGAAAGATATTTTCTTGAAATCGCCGCGCTTTTGCATGATATAGGCTATTATATTTCCGCAAAAGGTCATCACAAAAATTCTTTTAAAATCATAGAACAGGAAAAATTTTCAGGATTTTCTGATCTGGAAAAACTAATTATAGGCAATATAGCCCGATATCATCGGGGAAATCTTCCTGATGAAAAACATTCCGGATATGCGCGTCTGTCTAAATCAGATAAGGGAATTGTTAATAAATTAAGCGCATTTTTAAGACTGGCGGATGCTTTTGACCGTTCACATCGCAGTATTGTTGATGATATTGACTTTGTTTACGATTCTTTTTCCTCTAATTTAATTATATTACTAAAATTAAATGTCTTAAACGGCTCTTTTGAGCTCATAAAGGCAAACGACAAGAAAGACCTTTTTGAAAAAGAATTTAAGCTTGAATTAAGTTTTAGAATAATTGAAAATCAAAAAATGGAAAATGTTTCTTATTCCGGTTTTTAGACTAAGCTATTCCTGTAAAGATAAGGACTGTTTATGATTACAGAATTATTAATCCTCTTTATATTGATAAACCAAGCCTCTACAATATATAAAATAAAAAAAAATATTGATCTGCAATTTTTTTTATTTCACAGCGCAAGCATGGGGACAATTTATCCGGTTCTTCAAAAGCTGTATTCAAGCGGATATGTTGCCGTTAAAAAATCAATGAGTTCAAGAGGTCAAAAAAGCTCGGTATATTCAATTACAGGGAAGGGAAAAAAATATTTTGAGGAATTGCTGATTCAGGACTTGCCGGAGAATCCTTCTCTTTCCGCTCAAGTAGCGAAAATAAAAATTTTGTTGCTTCCGCAGCTTGAAAAATCTCATAAAATTGCTGTAATAAACTTATTAAAAAATTATTGCCAAAACAGGTTTCTGGACTTAAAAAACTATCAGGAAGACAATAAAGAAAATAAGAATTTAAATATAAATTACATAAAATTTTTGGCTAATGCTATTTCAGAAGAAATAAACTGGCTAAAGTTTCAGGAATTAAATTAATGCGAATCATTGAAAGAAGCTCCCGCAAATTAAGGACTTACAGCCAGCGCCGCCCAAAAGGCGACATTGGCTATTGCTCTGTTAATTTAATTTTGTAGAATTTATGACCTATAATATTTTTTATGTAAAAAGCCAAGAAAAGACAAAAAGTGAGCATTTTAATACAAGGGGGTTCGGGGGCTTGCCCCTGACCGATATGTCAGTTTGACATGTTAGTTTTTTCTTTTCTTTTGGGCGCGTAAGGCACATTCACATGGAAATGTTACTTCGATTATGTCCCAAATGTCCCGCTTTGCGGGTTCTTTTCTTTTTTGTAAAAAAGAAAAGAGAATGAACAAACATGGAAATTAAAAGGCTTTTCTTTCTAGTTTTCAATACAATACTTGCCGTTTCTTCATTTTCTTTCTTTTTGAACGCAAAAAGAAAGAAAACGAAGCAAAAGAAAGAAAAACCAACATGTCAAACTGACATATCCATCAGGGGCAAGCCCCCGAACCCCCTTGTATTAAAATGCTCACTTTTTGTCTTTTCTTGGCTTTTTACATAAAAAATATTATCGCTCTATATTTTTAAAAATTTTGCTTAAAAACTTTTTCTTCTTTCCTTAATAAGAAGAGTTCGCAGAATCGGACAGGACAATCTATGCAACAAGGATGCAAATTCTATTTAAAGAAGTTTATCCAGCATTTTAACGGCGCTGAAATGCTTTTTAACATCATGAACCCTGATAATATTAACTCCTTTTATTATTAAATAAGAGTTTAATGCGATATTCGCATCTTCTCTTTCTTCCGCCGAACCGTCAATAACCTTTGATATTACAGATTTTCTTGAAACACCGACTAAAACAGGATATTTCATCGATTTAAATTCGTCAATTCTCTTTATAAGCTCAATATTATGCTCAAAGGTTTTTCCAAAGCCGATTCCCGGGTCTATTATTATATTTTTCGGGCTTATCCCTGCATTTATGGCTGTTTGCGTTTTCCTAAAAAGCTCTTTATAAACGCAGTCAACTATATTTTCTTCATAAACAGGATTTATCTGCATTGTTTCAGGCGAAGAAAGACTATGCGTTATAATAACCGGAACATTGAATTTTGCCGCAACTTCCGGCATTTTATCGTCCCACTCCAGCCCTGACACATCGTTTATAATATCAACACCGTATTTAACCGCTTCTTCGGCTGTTTCTGAATGTCTTGTATCTATGCTTAAAACGATTTGCGAATTAACGCTTCTGATTTTTTGTATAACAGGAATCACTCTTGCCATTTCTTCCTGCGGATTCACTTCTTTTGAATACGCTCTTGTCGATTCTCCTCCGATATCTATAATATCAACGCCGCATTCAATCATTTCTTCGGCATGCTTTGCCGCTTTATCGGGAGCTAAATAAATTCCTCCATCTGAAAAAGAATCCGGCGTTATATTTAAAATCCCCATTATATATGTTTTTTTAGCCCTGTTAAATTCTTTTCTCCTTATAATAATTGGCGAAGGACTTTGATTTAACTGCTCTAATAGCTGTTCAGAAATTTTTTGCAGACTAAAAGGCTGTTTTTTCATTTTCTGACAG
>Ga0209202_1001961_pt1 | contig 11800 bp, 12 predicted proteins | sample AD_UKC032_MetaG_FD_184416 | JGI IMG/M metagenome (GOLD analysis project Ga0209202, IMG submission 184416) | Active sludge microbial communities of municipal wastewater-treating anaerobic digesters from USA - AD_UKC032_MetaG (SPAdes) (version 2) | ecosystem: Engineered > Bioreactor > Anaerobic >... | reverse complement strand
GTTTGTAAAGTGACCGGTAAATTGATTTCAAAAGAACGTTTGAAATTAGTACCGCATGCTACTATGAGCATCGAGGCGAAGAACATGCAGCGTTAATGTGTCTTTAAATAGTTGAAGAGGCCTCGCTCATGCGGGGCTTTTTTTTGCGAAATGGTTTTTTGAAGGGTTTATAAAACGATTATTTTTTAGATGCTAAAAAGAAATAAGCAGGACAAAAATTTGGATGAACATTAGGCTTTTTATCAAAAAAGGGGAATAATGATTTACATTTCCCCTTTTTTTAATTTTTTAATTAACTAGTATAATTTGTTTTTTATATAAACAATTTTGCCATTTTCATCTTCATTTTAATAGATCTTCTGTGTTGTTTGAAACTTTTATTGTTTTTTTTATAATTATCATCTTTTCCAAATATTCTGTCCATATCCTTATCGTTTTGGTCAAAAATTCGATCGATTTCCTTATCTCTATCGGCTTTAGATTTATTTGATTTGTCATTTTTTTCTAAATCAACAAGCATTTTATTATTCAGATTTTCATACTCTTTTTTCTGATTATCGTTCATAATTAACCCTTTCGGGTTATTCAAATCTTTAGATAAGTCATTTTTGTTTTTGTATTGTGCTGACATATCCGTTACACTTAATAGGAGCAAGAACACCAAAAGGCCGGTTATTTTTTTCATTTTATTTTGTTTTAAGTTATTCATTTTTTTATTTCATACCAAAAATCGTTACATCGGCTTTTCCATTTAGAAAGCCTTTCGTTTCGTACCAAAACTCTATCGATTTCAGTTTACGTTTTCCTCCTTTTAAATCAATTACTCTGCTTTCTCCCCCTTTTGGAATTTCGTAGCGGGTATTGATAACTTCAGGAGCACCGTCATCATAGCGGACAATCATTTTTGTGATATTAACCGGTGAATCAGTAACTTTGAATTTCAATTTCCGATAGAAATCATATGGTCCTTTCACTTCTAATCTGTCATGATCGGCAGTATGTTGTGCTTGCAGAGTTCCTAGTAATCTCCATGAACCTGCCTTATTATTGTTATTTCTATTAATCTGTTGTGCTTGGATAGCAAAATTGCTTGTTAAGATTAGTAGCAAAGCGAGTACTAATTGAATACGTGATTTTTTCATAATTACTTGTTTTTAATTAAACCATATTTTTGATGTTTAGTCTTTTTCAACTAAAGCGATTTCATATTTATCTACTCCATCAACTTGAATCGGTTGGTAATAGGTTTCACCAAATTTTATATAGGTAACTTCTCCAATAGTAACTTCTTCTCCTCCTTCGGGTATCTTATCAACGATAGTTCCGGCAGTAGGGGCCACTACGGTATAACCACCATCTGATTTTTCATAATAGGTATTTCCATATTTTTAAAAAATTATCCCACTTCTTAAACCAAAAAACGCTGCATCACCATTGGGAATACCTCCACGAGAAGCAAGACCTGGTTGTATCCATTGAAAATCAACACCTAATGAAAACCAAGGAGTTAAAAACGCATTATAATACGCTTCAAATCCAGTTTCTCCAGCTGCTGTTTTAAGTACCGTTGGAATGTTTAATTCAGATATTCCATCAGAGAAAGAGTAATTGAAATATCCAATTCCCCAATGGTCTAATGGACGTTTTGCAAAAGGAGCTTTTCCTCCAAGACCAATTACAAAACCGTAATCTACCGGAGAACCTTCACCATCAGTAAAAATTAACTGACCGTAAAGCCCAAAGTTCTGTTTTTTATTGGTTGGAGATTGCCATAAAGCTTGTTCAAAATAATAGCCTAAAGTCCAACGATTGCTTTTCTTTTCTGATGTTTGATTAGGATTTAGAATATTGAAAACATCATCTGTGTTGTAAACATCTTTTGTGCTTGCAACACCTAAAACACCTTGTTTTCCTTTTAATCCCGCCATATGTACTATTACATCAGCAGAACCAAAAAAGGTCACTCCGTCTTGAAAACGATCTTGAAAACCAATTTTATTCAAACTACTATTGGCATCATATACCATAAATGTAAAATCTCTCTTTTCGTTATTTGACATATAGGCAGCTCCAAAAATATCCGGAGTTGTTATTCCATTTGGTGCAGTAATAAACGCAGTATTTTGAAAACCAGTTCTACCACCGCCACCTGAAAAAGTAGAGAAATTGGTTAAATCTCTGGTGCTCATTTTTCCCAAAACAACTTTGTCAGATTTAGACAAAAATTGAACAAAATAAACTGAACCATCAAATCGATCGGCTCCTTCAATTCCCGGGTAAGCCAAACCAGTATTAACCGGTAAAAGTGTGCCTCCATTTCCATTTACACTATTTCCTATATTATACTCCATGTGAGCAATGGCGAAAAAACCTTTCCACAACCCTAATTTTTCTCCATTTAACAAAGTAGCAAATCCCCATTTAGTACCAAATTGAAAATCTTTATCTCCTTCACCAGAAATCATACCTTGATAAAAATTCGTAAGTGAACTCTTGATCGTAATCCCAGATTTTTTAAGACTTGTTCTCGCACCACCCCAATCACCAGTTAGTTGTTTTCGGGTCCAACAAGTTTCTGTTTTCTCCTCACTTACTTTAGGTGCAGCTAATGAATCAGCTGAAGCAATCACGTCTTCAGGGGTAATATCCGTTTGTGCACTTACACTAAATGAAGTGAATAATACCATCAGAAAAACAAATGATTTTAGTTTTAATTGACCTTTTTTCATAATTGATTATTAGATTGAAATATAAATATTCTTTTGAATGTACCTTTTTTGGTTTATTATTTTAGATACTTAATTTCCGTTTTTCCAATAGTTCCATTAAATTCAAAAGGTGCTAAATCGTAATAATCTAAAGAAACAGGTGAATCTAAGTCCGTTCCAATATCAAAAGTAGCATTAGAACCAAAATGTAGCGACATGGCAGCAGGAACTTTTCCTTGACCTACTATTTCTCCATTAATTCGCAAAGTGATGTCCATTGGACCTCCAATTTTATCTACTAATTTGGACTCTACCTCTATTTTACATTTACCGACAGGTAACTTTCTATTTGCTTTCACTTTTGTACGTTGTACTTCGAATAAGTTGAATTCATAACTTAACACGCCATCTTTAACATAACAAGTCAAACCGCCTGAAAAACCACAAAGTGCATATAAAACGCCATTTGCATTAGCAGGAGCATCAATTTCCATCGTAACCAAACTACTGTTTTTCCCCAGTTTTGGAGCAGCAGATTCCGGCATTAAGGTAATAGGTGCATCAAAAGACCATTCTGTTGCAGTTGGAGCAGGTGCGTCTTCTGGATGATAAATAGCAGTTGACCATAAACCTCCGCCGATAGGTAAATTTTTATATTTTTTAGATTCATCAATGAACAAGGCTTTCATTTCTTCTAATTTCTTAGGGTTTTTCAAAGCTAAATCTTTGGCTTGACTCCAATCTTCATCAATATTATACAATTGCCAAGAATCAGTCAATGGCGACCATTCTTTTGCACCTTTTGGCAGTCCACCTACCCAAGGTTCACGCAATCCTTTTGCACTGGCAAACCAACCGTCATGATACACACCACGGCTTCCCATAATGTCAAAAAATTGAGTAGTTCTTGTTCCTTTTACCTTAGAATTATTAAAAGTGTATACCATACTTGTCCCGTGAATGGGGTCTTGTTCAAAACCGTTAACTACTTTTGGAGCAGTGATTTTTGTTATTTCATAAATGGTTGGTACAATATCGATTACATGATGAAATTGTGGACGAGGCGTTGGATCTGGCTTTATTCCTTTTGTCCAAGAAACTGCCATTGGTTGGCGAATTCCACCAAAATAAGAACCTTGTAATTTAGTACCTTGATAAGGTGTACTTCCGGCCCAAGCCCAACCTGCATGGTACATGTTATCTGTTTTTGGCCCTCCAAGAGCCTCTAATCCACCCAATTCTTCTAAAGCAGTAAGGTGCTGAGAAATAGTGGTTGGTATTCCGTTTTGAGCTAATTGTTCACTAATGGTTCCGTATAACCCTTCTGAAGAGGAACCATTATCCCCCCAAATGTAGAAAATAAGTGTATTATCAAGCTTCCCTTGTTTTTCTATTTCTTCAATTATGAGACCAGCATTATAGTCGGCATGCTCTGCGAATCCTGCAAAAACTTCCATTAAGCGACGTTGAAACGGTTTTTCAGATTCCGGAATTGATTCCCATGAAGCCATGGTTTCCGGACGAGGGGTTAATTGTGCATTTTGTGGAATCCATCCTTTTGCTTTAGCATTTTTGAAAACGCGTTCCCTGTATTTGTCCCAACCATCGTCAAATTTTCCTTTATACTTATCCGCCCATTCTTTAAAAATTTGATGTGGTCCGTGTGCTGCACCCGGAGCCCAGTACATAAAGAATGGTTTTTCAGGAGCATAGGCTTTTTGTTCCCGTAACCATTTGATAGCATCTTGTGCAATATCTTCGGTAACATGGTATGGCTTTTTAGGGTCGTGATGCAAAGGGGCTTGAGTTGTATTCCGAGTCATTACGGGTTCATATTGTGATACCTCTCCGGCAAGGAATCCATAAAAATACTCAAAGCCATAACCTGTTGGCCAATAGTCAAAAGGGCCTTTATTTGTAATTTGTTCTTCGGGTGTGTTGTGCCATTTACCAAAAGCAGATGTGTTATACCCATAGTTTTTCAATACTTCGGCAACAGTAGCAGAGGTTTTTGGAATAGTACCACTAAAACCATCGAAATCATTAGCAATAGCTGAAATTTGACCATTTCCTACGAAAGTGTGGTTTCTACCAGTTAACAAAGAAGCTCTAGTTGGCGAACACATGGCTGTAGAGTGAAAACGATTATACGAAATTCCTTGATTGGCTACACGACTTAAAGTTGGCGTATTGATTTCACCGCCATAAGTGGATGGTGTTCCAGGTCCTAAATCATTCCATTAAATGATTAAAATATTAGGAGCTCCTTCGGCAAGGCGTTTGGGTTCAACTCTTTTTTTATAGGTTGACTCTTGCATCGTTAGTCCTGCTTTAGATCCTGACGGGGCTGGAGGAAAAGGTAAAACATCTTGTGCTTTCACTGATCCGGAAAAGAATACTAAAAACAGTACACTTTTTAAAATAAGATTGTTTTTTAGTTCCATAGTTTTTTGATATTAATGTTATTTGATTCTTGTAAATAGAACATCATAGGTTTCTCTTGCAACAGCCTGAAAGTACTTCCCTGATAGCATATCTTTTTCAGGATAATAAGTCAAGTTGTATGTGGAGCCCGGATAATTCTCATCACGCAATTCAATGAAAATTTTCAAAACTCCTTTGGTATTTGTCCAACTGGCTTTGGCTACGTTTATTGACTTTGGGTTAAAATAACCCGCTTTTAATTTGCCCTCATTTACAACCTCCGTGATTTTAATTTTATAATCTGCATCGGTTCGAACCCAATTGCCTAGAAGTAGATTTTTGTCTATGCTCTTCGCTTTTGGTTGGGTTTGATTTGTTGTAAAACTGAAAGTGATCAAAACCATCAATACTAGAACTATATATTTTAAAAAAGTGTTAGTTGTATTCATTTTCTTGTTTGTGTAAATGGTTATATACGATGGAATAAAACTAGAATTACTAAGCTTTAGCCGGAATCTATTTTTTTGACCTAATTTGCATCAGTAACTCTTTTTGTTTTTCCAACTCCTCCAGCTGTTTTCCCTGATCCTTTTTGTTTTCTTTTATAGCATCCTGCGTTTTTTCTAAATCTTTTTCTAAATCTTCTCCATCTTCAACAAGATCCTTGTATTTTTTCTCTAGTTCTCTCACTTCTTCTTCTTGAATAGCAATACTCAAATCAATAGTATTCATAGCTGAGTAACCATTCAATTTAATTAACAAGTTGAATGCTCCGTATTCATCTATATCCGATTTTTTTCCTTTTGCATCAGCAATTACAGACTCATCAGCTCCTGGTTCAATTCCCGGCTCAGTAAGGATAAGCGTAACAATGCTAACCTCTTTTTCCTTGTTGCTCTTTTTTTCAATTTTCATATAACCATCTACTGCCTCTTTTCTAACTTTTGGAAACACCGTATTTTTTACTTCCCAAAAATCGTTATCCTCATTTACTTTAATTTTCATTTTTTTCAACTGTTCCTTCATAGTACTTTCTACCAAATCTTCATTGGAAGCAATCTCTATAGTATAACCCGGCGCCTTTTTTCCGTTGTAATCTACCATGCCTTCTCTAGGCCTAGCTTCTGATAGATCTATCTGTTGAGCACTAGATAAATTGGCAATAAACAGCAAGGAAATAATAAGTAACTTTTTCATTTTAATTTTGTCTTTAATTTTTATTTTATCCTATTTTCATTCCTTTTCCAGAAAGCAACAAGGATGTTTTTAACTCCTTCGTTGTCATTTCTAACATAGTCACTCTTTTGGTTTCCACAATCCATACTTCGCCATAGTCAATATCTGGAGTGGTTGGAAGAAAAACTGTAGTTTTATCACCATTGTTTTTGATTAAAAACCCCGGTTTCCAAGCTCCATTAATTTCCACAAGAATTGGAGGTCTTACATCTTCTTCCGGTTGCAGTTTTGCCGTCATCTTGGCTTTATATTTAGAATAAGTAGGGATATAAAGCAAGACATTATTTTCAATCCATTCCTTCATTTTGGTAACCTTAGCAAAGCGAACCAGTAAGCCACATATAAAGAAAATCAACACCACAAGGAACAGTGTTACAAAAGGCACCCATTTTTTATCTCCCGCATTATCCAGTCCAATAATTTCTGTTAATTTATGTCCGGATTTATAAAGTGTGGAATAGATTTTTTTGAAAATGTATAATAAAATAAAAATCGGCAAGAACAATACAATTCCTGTAATTATGGTATCCTTAATTTTTTTAATTGTTTTCTTCATAATACAAATCAAAAAGCTGATTATTTGGTTTTTAATCCTTTTGTGTTCTATTCTTAATCTTATTTACTAGATTTCTTTTCAAAAAAGCAAAAAAGATTAGTCCAATTCCTGATAAAAGAACCGCGAAACCTATAAGATTACTAATGCTTTCTGCTCCCGTATAAATGTCCATAATACTTTTTATACCTGTTAGTAAAGTGATTGCACCTACTAGGGCAATAATCCACCATAAAGACCATTGTTTTCTTACATTCCAACTTCCTGATAACACCATCCAACCAACAATTGCGGTCAGTAAACCAAATAAAACGGTTATGGCTTTTATAGTAATGAGCATTTTGGTAATCATTAGTAAACCAATGATTATCATCGCACAACTACCTACCATTATTGAAATATTCCGTTCTTCATTAGGAATAGAAAACCAAGAAATAAAACCAACCAAGCCGGTAACTAACACAATTACTCCCAACCAAAGAGCTACAGCAGAAAGGACTGCATTAGGGTTTTTAAAAATCACTACGCTCAATCCAATCATTAAAATACCTTGAATGAGTAAAACCCACCAGTTTCTGAACAAAATTGATTTTGCCATGCTTATTTGTTTTTGATTAAATCTACTTTTACACTATGTATTTTTCCTTCAAATTTGAACGGGGCTTGTTCGTGGTAACGCATTGAAACAGAACCACCTAAATCTTTCCCAACATCAAAAGTTTCACTCGCTGTAAAAGCTGCCGGAACAGCTCTTTTTATTTCACAAACAGAATAAGGTTTTCCATCTAAAGTAATTGTCACTGTTCCTGGTCCTCCTGGTTTAGGAATTGAGGTCAAAAGTTCTACGGTATGCTTTCCGGCCGGAATTTTTTGTCCTTCTGTCGAAAAATATCTTTCTATAATAAGCATATTGTATTCAAATACCAATTTTCCGTTTTCCATAAAGCATGTAACTCCTCCGCCGTCGCCACCCATTGCGAAAAGCACTCCGGAAGCGTTGTCTTTTACTTCCATATCAACAACTACTTTATTGCTTTTTTTACCCAAACCTGGTGCACTGAATTCCGGCATTCTTTCGGTATTTTCATCAAAAGTCCAAGAGGTGTACGGAGAAGCAATGGCATCTTCGGGATGCAAACGCAACCAAATTCCGGCACCTGTTGGTAAGGCTAAATTATCTTTGGCCTGTTGACTATAAATGCCTTGCAATTCTTTTAATTTCGCAGGATTTTTAGCTGCAATATTGTTGAATTGCGAAAAGTCTTCTTTGATGTTGTACAATTCCCAAACATCTTTAGTAGAATCCCATTGTGCCAATCCGGGTTGTGCCGGAATCCAAGGGTACAATGGTCCAAATGTACAGGCATACCAACCGTCTTTATACACACCGCGACTTCCGTTATTATCAAAAAATTGGACTTTAGAAACCTCTGGTGCTTTTGGGTTGTCAAACGTATATTTCATACTTACACCATCTATTTTCATTTGCTCAATACCATTCACCATTTTAGGTGCCGGAATATTCAAAATATCATAAATGGTTGGAACGATATCATTTACATGATGAAATTGTTGACGGTATATTTTATCGGCTTTAATTCCTTTTGGCCAACTTACCACCATCATATTTTGTGTACCACCAAAATGAGAAGCTATTAACTTTGTATATTTGAAAGGTGTGTTCCCGCCCCATGCCCAAGAAGCATGGTAGTTGTTTTCTAAATAAGGCCCGCCTATAGCGTCTAATCCACCCACTTTATCCAATGCAGCTAATTGATCTTCGATGGTATTGGAAACGCCATTTTGAGCTAACAATTCACTTATAGAACCGTTTTGTCCTTCGGCACTTGAACCATTATCACCCCAAATGAAGAATACAATAGTATTGTCTTTTTGACCATTAGCTTCAATGGCATCCAAAACCCGACCAATTTCCATATCGGCATGCTCCACAAAGCCCGCAAAAACCTCCATCATTCTAGTTTGAAAAGCTCTTTGGCTTTGTGGAATACTTTCCCAAGAAGGTTGCGTTTTGTCTCTAGCAGTCAATTTTGTGTTTTTAGGAATAACACCCAATTCTAATTGTTTCTTGAATGTTTTCTCACGATAAGCATCCCAGCCGTCATCAAATTTACCCTTGTATTTATCCGCCCATTCTTTCATAATATGATGGGGTGCGTGACCCGCCCCAGGAGCAAAATACATCAAAAATGGCTTGTCTGCAGCAAATGCTTTGTGTTGGTTTAACCAAGAAATTGCATTATCCGCTAAATCAGTAGTTAAGTGATATTCTTTACCATCTGCAGTTGTTTTAGGAGGCTCAATAGGCGTAAAATCATTCACCAATCGTGGTTCGTATTGTGAGGTTTCTCCCGCTAGGAAACCATAAAAATGTTCAAAACCATAATTGTTGGGCCAGTATTCAAAAGGACCTGCAGCTGTGGTTTGATTGGCGGGTGTATTGTGCCATTTTCCATAAGCAGAGGTGCTGTATCCATAATTCTTTAACACTTCCGCAACGGTAGCGGCTTCTTTAGGAATAATTCCGGTATATCCATCCCAATCGACAGCTCTTTCGGCAATTGTTCCATTACCCACTCTAGTATGGTTTCTACCAGTAAGCAAAGAAGCTCTGGTTGGCGAACAAATTGCTGTGGTATGAAACCCATTGTATGCAATACCTTGGTTATATACTTTTGTCAATGTTGGCGTGTTTATTCCTCCACCAAAAGTAGAGGCTGTTCCAAAGCCAGTATCATCCATTAAAACAATTAAAATGTTGGGTGCATCTTTTGGTAAATGAGCGGGTTGTGCTCTTCTAATATGCTTGCTCTCCGCAAGTGTTTCATTGGTAACACTAGCACTAGGCACTAGTGGAAAAGGTAAAACCTCTTGTGCATTTACATTAAAGCAAAAAAGGAATAACAACAAGCTGCTTTTAACGATAAAATAGAATGATGGTTTCATAATTTTTTAATCTTTTTAAATTAGTAAAACGAAATTAAAGGATAAGCTAATTTCATTTGGTAATTAATAGAGATTACAATGTTAATTCACTCTCCCTAGAAAATGAAGTAATGGTTGTAGTGATTTGCCTAATCTGTACATTGTTTGCATAACAAAATAGCATCTAATATTCTGATAATCATTTAAAAAATTAAAGTGGATTATCCAAAACGTGAAGTCGTATCAGGAATTAAAAAAAGGGGCAATACTTATAGGATTTTTAAAGGACTAATTGTGTTTTTTAAGGTCAAAAAATTCAGAGGGAGTTTTGCCGGTTCTTTTTTTAATGGCACTATTGAAAGCAGATCTGGAACTAAAACCCACTTGATTTCCAAGGTACTCCAAAGTGAATTTTAAATGCTTAGGTGAGGTTTTCAATAAATTGGATAGATAATCAATTCTAAAATCATTGATCCATTCATTAAAATTGGTTTGGTATTCCTCATTTATAAAGGAAGACAATAAATATACAGGTATATTAACTTCTGACGATAAATCATTGATGCTGTAACCCATTTTAGTAAAAGGAGAATTTTGATAAAAATGTGATTCTATTGCTTCTTTAAAAATAGTTTTTTGTTCTAAAGTCAAATTGGCTACTTTTTTTTCTTTTTTTAAATGGGGTAGATTCTTCGAATTTTGCAAACTTTGATTTATTCCGTAAAGTAAAGATGGATTAAAAAGCAAACTCAGTGAAACAAATAAAATAATCCCCGAAAGACTATATAAAATTTGCTGGGTGAGTTCCATAAATCTGGAAAGATGAAAAAAATATTCTATGACCAATAGAATACACAAAACAGACGATACTGTAATAAATGAGAACAGCCACTTATAAATAGCAGCGTCTTGAGTGTTCTTTTCCTTACTATTTGCCTTTTTCCATTTGAATAACAAAATAAATTCGGCCATTGTAATTAGTATTCCATAATAAACTCTAGCCAAAGTTCCCCAACCTTGAGGAAGCATAACTTCAGGTTCCAAAGAAATCAATATCTTGTCTGCTAATGTTCTTTTTATTATTACTAGCTTATCTGCTGAGGGTAAAAGGTACAAAGGAATTAAAATCCCCATATATACTATCGCTGGTAAGAATAACAAAAAACAGAATTTGTCAAACTTTTTAAAAGGAAATAAAACGGATCTTACATATAAAAACGAAAAGGCAGGTGCACAAAAAGCTACCCATCCTGCTGTTCTCCATAAATAGGGAAAGTTTAGAAAAAAAGAAGTGTTGGTCAAACCGTAATTAATGGATACAATAGATACTGTAAACAAAAAGGCCGCAAGAAAACGAGAAGAAAAAGATGCTGTTTTGTTTTCAAAATAAAGCACAACACCAACAAGAATACCGATGATTCCCACAACAAAAACAAAAATAAAATTCCAGTCAGTTGTCTGATTCATAAAAAATTATAAATACGTTATAACTAATAATTAATTAAAGATGTTTTTATATCGTTTCATTTACGGTAGTAAAACTAAGAAAATATTCAATTAACACTCCAAAGATGAAAAATCTATTCATGCATTAATACTAAGTTAGTAATAATAGTTTATAATAATTAAAGATATATAAGATAATTTATTTAGTGGGTTTTTTAATAAGAGAATAACCCTAACAATATTTAAGAAAATCTTTGAAGTCAAAGAACATGATAAATGATAAAATTTAAAAAAAGTCAAGCCTTCTCAAAAACAATTGAGAAGGCTTGTCTGCATATAATTATAGAATAAAACTAAAAGTTCACCACGCTAATTTGTTCTAAGGAATGATTTTCTCCATAATTGTATTGGATGATTTTATTGTTGCCCACCGCGATGAGGTGAGAGTTTAAAGCAATAACATCTTGCACACCATCCGAGTAGGTGT
>Ga0209202_1001952_pt1 | contig 11827 bp, 13 predicted proteins | sample AD_UKC032_MetaG_FD_184416 | JGI IMG/M metagenome (GOLD analysis project Ga0209202, IMG submission 184416) | Active sludge microbial communities of municipal wastewater-treating anaerobic digesters from USA - AD_UKC032_MetaG (SPAdes) (version 2) | ecosystem: Engineered > Bioreactor > Anaerobic >... | reverse complement strand
TCATCGTCGCCCTGTTGACCGGCGGGCTGCTGTTGGGCGTCTCGGCCCAGCGCAACGCGGCGGAGAACATCGATGCCCAGCGCCAGATGGAGACCATCCGCGAAGCCCTGACCGGTTTTGCTCTGACCAGAGGCCGCCTGCCCTGTCCGGCCCAACCTGGCCTGGCCAACACCGACGCCAATGCGGGAATCGAGAACTGCGCCCAGCAGCACGGCGTCCTGCCTTGGGTGACGCTGGGCCTACCTGAGACAGACCCCTGGGGAAACCGATTCACCTACTTCGCCAGCAGTAAATTCACCGCTGCACTTGCTGCCGGAACCCAGGCAAGTTTCACCCTCCTCACGGGCGACCCTCCGGACAACGCCGGTACGGCGAACATCAAGGCCAGCAGCGGCAGCGCCGGCAACATTGCATCCGACCTGCCGGCTGTGGTCGTCAGCCACGGCAGCCGCGGGGCCGGCGCCTGGCAGCCGAACGGCACGCAATTGGCGGGCACCGCCGGCGACGAGTCGGAAAATGCCGACGCCGACCTGACCTTCATCGCCGGCCAGCCGAGCAACAATTTCGACGACCTGCTGACCTGGGTGGTCCCGAGCATCCTCAAATCGAAAATGGTGTCGGCCGGACGGCTGCCGTGACGGCCTAAACCGCTTCTTCCTTCGGATCACGCGCCATCAGCAGTTCCAGCGCATCGCCGGCGCTGACCCGGCCGTCGAGCACGGCGGCGATGGCTCGTGAAATCGGCATATCGACGGCAAGTTCGGTCGCCAACCGCTCCACTTCATGGGCGGTATGGACGCCTTCGGCGACATGCCCGAGTTCTTCGAGAATCTGCGGCAGCGACTTGCCTTCGGCCAGAGCCAGGCCGACGCGGCGGTTGCGCGAGAGGTCGCCGGTGCACGTCAGGATCAGGTCGCCCATGCCGGCGAGGCCCATGAAGGTGTCGCGATGCGCGCCGAGCGTCACGCCGAGGCGGGCTATTTCCGCCAGGCCGCGCGTCATCAGCGCGGCGCGCGAGTTGAGCCCGAGGCCGAGGCCGTCGCAGACGCCGGTGGCGATGGCCAGCACGTTCTTGACCGCGCCGCCGACTTCGACGCCGATCAGGTCGTCGTTGGCATAGATGCGCAGGCGCCGGGAATGCAACTGGCGGGCGGCGTTCATGGCGAATTCGTGATCATTGGCCGCCAGGGTCACGGCGGTCGGTTGCCCGGCCGCAACTTCCTCGGCGAAGCTGGGGCCGGACAAGGCGCCGCAGACGGCTTTCGCGCCCAGTACCTCGGCCACCACCTGATGCGGCAGTTTGCCCGTACCCGCCTCAAATCCCTTGCACACCCACAGCAGTGGCAGCGTGCAGCCAAGTTCCTTGAGACGCTCGGCGGTCGACCGCAGGCCGGCAATCGGCGTCGAGACGACCAGAAGTTCGGCGCCCGCCAGGGAGGCGGCGAAGTCGGTTTCAACGCGCACGGAATCCGGCAGTTTGTGACCGGGAAGGAAACGGTGGTTTTCGCGGGTTTCCCGGAGGTCGACCGCGACATCCGCCTCACGCGACCAGAGGGTCACCTCGTTCTTGCCGGCAAAGGCGATGGCCAGTGCGGTTCCCCATGCTCCCGCACCAAGCAGGGTAATCCTCACAGGCCCCAGACCTGAGTTGCGCGAACGTACCCGGTCGCCCCGTCACGGTGGTGAACCTTGGCCCAACCGGGCGCCGCCGGTTCGACAAAGTCGACGATGACCCACTTTTCAAGTTCGGCAAGCACCGGCGCGTCCGGCTTGTCGGCCTGACGGATCTCGGCCCTGGGCGCCGTCACCACCAGCGTACGCCGCTCGCCGAGATTGCGGGCCTCGACCCAGGCCAGCGTGCCTTCGGCATCGCGCACCTTGACCCAGCCGGCGAGCGGAACCACGACCTCGACCGGGGTTTGCGCCCTGATCAGGTAGAGTTTCTTGCCCTGCTGCGAGGGAGAGTCGTAAAGAATTGCCGCCGGGACGTCGACCGAACGGAAATCGAGGGCCGGCGCCGCACCAGCGGCGCCAATCAGGGCAAAAGCTGCTACGGCCTGGCGCCACATGGTCGCGCCTTACTGAATGGGAACTTCGGCCGGAGCCGGCGCCTGCTCCTGCAGGCGCTGCATGTACATGGCCTCGAAATTGACCGGCTGCAGCACGACCGGCGAGAAACCGGCGCGGGTCACGGCGTCGGAAACCGTTTCGCGGGCATACGGGAAGAGAATGTTCGGGCAGGCCACGGCGATCAGCGGCTCGATCTGCTCGTTCGGCACATTCAGCACACGGAAGATGCCGGCCTGGCCGACTTCGACCAGGAATACCGTCTTTTCGCCGAGCTTGGCGGTCACCGTGACGGTCAGCAGAACTTCGTAAGCGCCGTCGCCAAGACCCCGGCCTGCGGAATTCAGTTGAATCTCGACCTGTGGCGCCTCGCGCTCGAGGAAGATTTCCGGTGCATTGGGCACTTCGACGGAAATATCCTTGACGTAGAGCTTCTCGATACCGAAAACCGGCTGTTCGTTTTGTTCCATGATTCTCTTTCTGTTGGTGAATCCGTTTTCAGGCGACGCCTTCGAGCAACGGCATCAGCTTGCCCGCCTTGTCGATCGCGATCAGGTCGTCACAGCCGCCGACATGGGTTTCCCCGATGAAGATTTGCGGAACGGTCCGGCGTTGTGTTTTCTGCATCATTTCATCGCGGCGCTGCGGGTCGAGATCGATGCGGACTTCCTCGATCTCATTCACGCCGCGGGACTTCAGCAATTGCTTGGCGCGTATGCAATAGGGGCAAACCGCCGTGGTGTACATCAGCACGCTGGCACTCATTTGCGCATTCCTTTCTTGACCGGATAACCCGCGCCGATCCAGGCATCGATGCCGCCGGCCAGGTTATGCACATTGGTGAAACCGAATTTCCCGAGCTGGCGGCAGGCCCTGGATGAGCGCATCCCGGAAGCGCAGCAGACAATGACCGGCTTGTCCTTGAACTTCTCGATATCGCCGATGCGCTCGGACAGTTTGGAAAGCGGGATGTGTCTGGCGTCCGGCAGATGGCCGCGGGCGAACTCATCGGCTTCGCGCACGTCGATCACATGCGCATCCTCGCGATTGATCAGCAGCGTGGCTTCGCCCGGATTGACCGCGTTGGCGCCCGGCCCGGCGAACAGCGGCCAGATCAGCGCGGCGCCGCTGGTCACCACAAGGGCGATCAGCATGATGTTCTGGTTGATGAAATCCATCGGCACCACTCAGGTGCCCCCCACGTTGCAGAACACGTCGCGCATCAGCGAGACAAGTTGCAGGGTACGCTGGTCGGTAACGCGGTAGAAGACACGATTGGCATCCTTGCGCGTTTGCAGGACCCCTTTTTCGCGGAGAATGGCCAGGTGCTGCGAAATATTGCTCTGCGACGTGCCGACGGCATCGACGATCTGCTGCACGCAGGCCTCCTCCTCGCCAATCACGCAAAGAATCTTGAGGCGCAACGGATGGGCGATGGCCTTGAGCGAGCGTGCGGCCAGTTCGATATGCTCCTGCTTGTCGATCAGGCTGAAGGAAGGTTGGTTCAAGATTAAAACCTCGTTATCGGTAAACGTATCATTATAAAATAATGCTCCGCGTTTCGCAGACAAAATCTGAATCAATCTGGGCGACGCAGCACTCAAGGCATCAGGAACCATTGTCACACAGGCAGAAATTCAGCAATCGGGCGCATGCGAAGCGCGTGACGGCGGCGTTCATCGCTGCCGTTTTGCTGTGGTTGCCCGCCGGCCATGCGTCGGCATCGAAGGGCAAGGCGCCGGCGGCGACGCCGGAAATTGCCGAGAAACAGGCCGATCTGGGCGAACTGCGCAGCCGCATTGAAGGTCTGCGCAAGGAACTTGGCGCCAGCGAGGAGAACAAGGCTGACGCCGGCGACCGCCTGCGCGAGTCCGAGCGCCAGATATCCCGCCTGCAACGCGAGTTGCACGAACTGGGCAACCAGCGCGGTCAACTGCAAAAAAACCTGCAAAACCTCGAACAGCAGTCCCGTGAACTCTCGTCAACGGTGGCGCAGCAGCAACGTCAGCTCGAAAAGCTGCTCTACAGGCAGTACCTGCGCGGCAACCCGGACTCGCTCCAGCTCCTGCTCAACGGCGACGATCCCAACCAGTTGGCGCGCGACCTCCACTATCTTTCGGCCATCGCGCTGACCCGTGCCGAGTTGATGGGCGAAATCAGCGCCACGCTGGAAAAGAAGAAGGCGCTGGCCGCCAATACCAGGGAACGGGCCGACGAATTGAAGGAGGTCGAGGCGCAGCAGCAGCAACGGCACGCCGAACTGGACAAGCAGCGCCAGGAACGCCAAGCGCTCTACACCGAGGTTTCCGACAAGGTGAAGGCCCAGCGCAAGGAAATCGGCAACCTGCGACAGAACGAAAAACAGCTGACCCAACTGATCGACCGCTTGTCGACGATACTCGCCGCCCAGGCGGCACAGGCCGCGCGTGCCGCCGAAGCCGCCCGTACCGCGGACGCGGCCCGCCAGGCCGAGGCCGCCCGGCAAAAGGAAAAGGAACGGGACCGGGAGAGGACGAAGCCGCGCCCGAGCGAAGAGGAACGCGAAACGCCGCACGCGGCCCAGCCCGCCGAACCAGTCCGCCCGCGGCCTGTCGAACCCGAGAACCGTTACGAACCGGTGGCCAGCAACGGCAGTTTCGCACGCCAGAAAGGCAGCCTGCGCCTGCCGGTACGCGGCCCGGTGGCCGGGCGTTTCGGCAGCCCGCGCGAGGGCGGCGGTACCTGGCATGGCCTGTTCATCAGGGCGGGCGCCGGCAGTGACGTCAAGGCCGTGGCCGGCGGGCGCGTGGTGTTCGCGGAATGGATGCGCGGTTTCGGCAATCTGATGATCGTCGACCACGGCGATTCATATCTTTCGATTTACGGCAACAACGATTCGCTGCTCAAACAGGTCGGGCAAGCGGTCAAGGGCGGAGAAACGGTAGCCACCGTGGGCAATAGCGGGGGCAATCCGGAATCCGGTTTATACTTCGAGCTCCGCCACAAGGGGCAACCGATCGACCCGATGAAATGGGCCAGTTTGAAATGAGCAAAGTGAAAACTATCAGTTTGGTATTGGGCAGCTTCGTCGCCGGCGCGCTGATCAGCCTGCACGTCCCGGCGCTCGCCGAAAAGGACGTCAAGGCGGGCCTTCCCATCGACGAATTGCGCACCTTTGCCGAGGTCTACAGCGCCATCAAGCAGGGCTACGTCGAGCCGGTCGAAGACAAGACGATGATCAACAATGCCATCTCCGGCATGTTGTCCAATCTCGACCCGCATTCGTCCTACCTCGATGCCGATGCCTTCAAGGACCTGCAGGTCGGCACCCAGGGCGAATTCGGCGGCCTCGGCATCGAGGTCGGCATGGAGGACGGGCTGGTCAAGGTCGTCTCGCCGATCGAGGACACCCCGGCTTACCGCGCCGGCGTCAAGTCGGGCGACCTGATCTTCAAGCTCGACGACACCCCGGTCAAGGGTCTGACGCTCAATGAAGCGGTCAAGAAAATGCGCGGCAAGCCGAAAACGCCGATCCGCCTTTCCATCATCCGCAAGGGCGAGACCAAGCCGATCGAACTGACGCTGGTCCGCGAGGTGATCAAGGTTCAGAGCGTCAAGTCGAAGCTGGTCGAGCCGGGCTACGGCTGGGTACGCATCACGCAGTTCCAGGAAAACACCGTCGCCGATCTGGCCAAGGCGCTGACCGCGCTCTACAAGCAGGGCCCGCTGCAAGGCCTGGTGCTGGATCTGCGCAACGATCCGGGCGGCCTGCTCAACAGTGCGATCGGCGTTTCCGCCGCCTTCCTGCCGCCCGATGTCAAGATCGTATCGACCGACGGCCGGACGCCGGACGCCAAGCAGGAGTTTCTGGCCCGGCCGCAGGACTACCTGCGCGGCACGCGCGAGGATCCGCTCAAGAGCATGCCGATCGAAGCCAAAAAAGTGCCGATGGTGATCCTGATCAACAGCGGCTCGGCCTCGGCCTCCGAGATCGTCGCCGGCGCGCTGCAGGATTACAGGCGCGCCGTCATTCTCGGCACCCAGAGCTTCGGCAAGGGCTCGGTCCAGTCGGTCGTCCCGTTGCCCGGCAATTCGGCGATCAAGCTGACCACCGCCCGCTATTACACGCCGGAAGGCCGCTCGATCCAGGCCAAGGGCATCGTGCCGGACATCGTCGTCGAGGAAACGCCGAACGGCAACGGCAATAGTCAGCGCATCCGCGAGGCCGACCTCGATCGCCATCTGGTCAACGACCGCGAAAAGGATGCCGCCAAGGAAGCGCCAAAGCCGCAGGCCAAGCCGCCCGCCAAGCCGGGCAAGGACAAGGGCGGCAAGGACGAGGCAGAGGAAGAGCCCATGGAACGCCTGGAATATGCCAGCAAGAAGGATCACCAGTTCCAGCAGGCGTTGAATCTTCTCAAGGGCTTGCAGATCATGCAGACCAAGGCGCAGTAATCGATTCTTCGGGAGGGACGATGAATACGGGAGACCTGAAGAAAAAAAGGGAAATCCAGTTTTCCAAGTTTCCACCCGGGCAGGTGCCCGAGGCGGCTGACGATCTCAAGCATCTCGAGGAACTCGAAGTCCAGCCGAAACTGGAGAAGCGCGCCGTCGGGGTCAGCTACGATCTGTCGACGCACACGCTGCGCGAACTCGATGATCATCTCGTCGATCGCGGCTTCCATCTCGACAACACGCTGATGACCAAGCTGACGCGGGCGCTGATCTATTACGTCGAGGACACGCAACGGCACAACATGGCGGCCCCCGAGAAACGCCTCAAGCGCTCGGAGCAGGAGGCTTACGTCAAGGCTTGGGAACACCGTCCGCACGGCGACCACGACGATACCCCGCCGGAGTGGCGCGAGTACAAGTGACGGACGAGCAGCTCCTCCGCTACAGCCGGCACATTCTGCTTGACGCGCTGGGCATCGAGGGCCAGGAACGCATACTTGCCACCCACGCACTGGTCATCGGCGCCGGCGGCCTCGGCTCTCCCGCCGCGCTCTACCTTGCCTCGGCGGGCATCGGGAAAATCACCCTGGTCGACGATGACAATGTCGACCTGACCAACCTGCAGCGCCAGATTCTCCACACGCAATCACGCGTCGGCATGGCCAAGGCCGAATCAGGCCGCCAGGCGCTGGCCGCGATCAACCCGGACATCGAAATCGTTCCCTTGCAGCAGCGGCTGGCGGGCGCCGCGCTGGATGCGCTGGTCGCGACCGTCGACATCGTCCTCGACTGCACCGACAACTTCGCCACGCGCCACGCCATCAACCGCGCCTGCGTGCATCACCGGAAACCGCTGGTTTCCGGCGCCGCGATCCGTTTCGCCGGACAGATCAGTGTCTACGACCTCGCGCACGACGCTGCCCCGTGCTACCACTGCCTGTTTCCCGAGGGCGATGACGTCGAGGAAGTCCGCTGCGCGGTGATGGGTGTTTTCGCCCCGTTGACCGGCATCATCGGCGCCACGCAGGCCGCCGAGGCGCTGAAACTGGTCGCAGGTATCGGCGAAAGTCTGAGCGGCCGCCTGCTGTTGCTCGATGCTCTGGAAATGGACTGGCGTACCGTTCGCTTCAGGAAGGACGCCGCTTGTGCGGTCTGCGGCCCTAACGGGGACGGGCGATCAGGCGAATATCTTCGCCGATCTGACGCAGATCGCGAATCTGCAACAGGCGTTTGTCGTCCAGACTCGTCAGCGCCGGCAAATTGAACAGGCCACTGGCGTCGTGGCCGATCAGGCAGGGTGCCAGGTAAAGCAGCAACTCATCGACCAGCCCCTCGCGCAGCAGCGAGCCATTGAGCTTGAATCCCGCCTCGACATGCACCTCGTTGATGCCACGGCGGGCAAGTTCTTCGAGCAGATCCTTCAATTCGACCTTGCCCGCCGCATTGGGCAAAATCAGCACTTCGGCGCCGGTCGACCGCAGCAATGCCTTTTTTTCGGCATTATCGACTGCACCGGCAATCAAGACCGGGGCGCCTTGCAGAATGCGGGCGCTCAAGGGCGTCTCCAGCCGGCTGTCAACCACCACCCGCAGTGGCTGGCGCGGCGTCTCGACATCGCGCACGTTGAGTTGCGGATCGTCGTCGCGCACCGTGCCGATGCCGGTCATGATGGCGCAGGCCCGGGCCCGCCAGCGCTGGCCGTCGCGCCGCGCATCAGGGCCGGTGATCCACTGGCTGATCCCGTTGTTGAGCGCCGTCTTGCCATCCAGGCTGGCGGCGGCCTTCAGGCGCAGCCAGGGGCGACCACGGGTCATGCGCGAGACGAAGCCGATGTTCAGTTCGCGCGCTTCGCTCTCCAGCAGGCCGCTGGCCGTTTCGATGCCGGCGGCCCGCAGCATTGCCAGCCCCTGGCCGGCCACCAGCGGATTGGGGTCGCTCATCGCCGCGACGACGCGGGAAACCCCGGCGGCGATCAGCGCCTCGGCGCAGGGCGGCGTGCGGCCATGGTGGCTGCACGGTTCCAGCGTGACATAAGCGGTAGCGCCCCGCGCCCGGTCGCCGGTGGCACGCAAGGCATGGATCTCCGCGTGCGGTTCGCCGGCCTTCTCGTGCCAGCCTTCGCCGACGATTTCGCCGTCACGCACCAGCACGCAGCCGACACGTGGATTGGGCGCGGTCGTCCACAAGCCGCGCTCGGCCAGTTGCAGCGCGCGCACCATCATGCCGTGGTCGACGGCGGAAAAACTCATTTTTTCCCGGGGGTCGGGGAGACTTCGCGGATCGCCTTGGAGAAAGCATCCACGTCCTCGAAATTGCGGTACACGGAGGCGAAGCGGATGTAGGCCACCTTGTCGAGCTTCTTCAGCTCGCGCATGACCAGTTCGCCCAACTGCTGGGTAGTCACCTCGCGCTCGCCGGCGGCCAGCAGCCGTTCCTCGATATCGGCGACCGCGGCATCGACCGACTCCATCGACACCGGCCGCTTGCGCAGGGCCAGTTCGAGGCTGGCGCGCAGCTTGCCGCGACTGAACTCGGTGCGCAGGCCATTCTTCTTGACCACCTGCGGCAGCTGTATTTCCGCCCGTTCGTAGGTCGTGAAGCGCTTGTCGCAGGCATTGCACTTCCGGCGGCGGCGGACGACGTCGCCCTCATCGTTGAGACGGGTATCGGCGACCGCCGTTTCATCCGCACCGCAGAACGGGCATTTCACATCAAACTCCTGAAAATTTCAGCGCGCCGCCCGAACAAGGCGGCGCCCCCCGCAGACAGTAGACCGACTACTGCAAGGAGGCGCAACGCAGGGCGGGCAAGTGCTGGAATTTTCTTAGGCTCCGTACACCGGGAACTTGCCGCATAGCGCCGCAACCTTGATCCGTACCTGGGCGGCGACCGCTTCGTCGTTCGGCGCATCGAGGATATCGGCCACCAGATGCGCTACCGCCTCGGCTTCGATTTCGGTGAAACCGCGCGTGGTCATGGCTGGCGAACCGATGCGGATACCGGAAGTGACGAAGGGCTTCTGCGGATCGTTCGGGATGCCGTTCTTGTTGACCGTGATGTGGGCGCGGCCGAGCGCGGCTTCGGCATCCTTGCCGGTGATGTTCTTGGCGCGCAGGTCGAGCAGGAAGACGTGGCTTTCGGTACGGCCCGAAACGACGCGCAGGCCGCGTTCCTCGGAAAGCACCTTGGCCATGACGCGGGCGTTGGCGATGACCTGTTCCTGATAGTTGCGGAAGCCCGGCGTCGCCGCTTCCTTGAAGGCGACGGCCTTGGCGGCGATGACGTGCATCAGCGGGCCGCCCTGCAGGCCGGGGAAGATGGCGGAATTGATCGCCTTCTCGTGTTCGGCCTTCATCAGCACGACGCCGCCGCGCGGCCCGCGCAGGGTCTTGTGCGTGGTCGAGGTGACGACGTCGGCGAACGGCACCGGATTCGGGTAGAAGCCGGCGGCGATCAGGCCGGCGTAGTGCGCCATATCGACCATGAAGATGGCGCCGATTTCCCTAGCCACCTTGGCGAAGCGCTCGAAGTCGATGCGCAGCGCATAGGCCGAGGCGCCGGCGATGAGCAGGCGCGGCTTGTGCTCGCGGGCCAGCGCTTCCATCTTGTCGTAATCGATTTCTTCCTTGTCGTTCAGGCCGTAGGAAACGACCTTGAACCACTTGCCGGACATGTTGAGCGACATGCCGTGGGTGAGGTGGCCGCCTTCGGCGAGGCTCATGCCCATGATCGTGTCGCCGGGCTTGCAGAAGGCCATCAGCACGGCCTGGTTGGCCTGCGAGCCGGAATTCGGCTGGACGTTGGCGGCTTCGGCGCCGAACAGCTTCTTCAAGCGGTCGATGGCCAGTTGCTCGGCGACATCGACGTGCTCGCAGCCACCGTAGTAGCGCTTGCCCGGGTAGCCTTCGGCGTATTTGTTGGTGAGCTGGGAGCCTTGGGCTTCCATGACAGCCTTGCTCACGTAGTTTTCGGACGCGATCAGTTCGATGTGGTCTTCCTGACGCTGGACTTCGGCCTGGATGGCTTGCCAGAGTTCGGGGTCGGTCTTTGCCAGGGTGTCTTTCGCGGAAAACATGGGGAATGCCTCAAGCCATTGAAAAGGGATACGATTTTATCATGAGGGGAGTTCGTCGAGGGCGCCTGCTTCGAGATGGGTGGTGTCGCCCCAGGTTTCCAGCCGCCAGCGGCCGTCGACCGCAGCAATCCAGTTGATGCCGGCATTGGGAATCAGGAAATCGCGCGGCGTTTCGAGCGGGTTGCCGCGCACGAAGCGATTGACGATATCGAGCACGCCGCCGTGCGAAACCACGACAACGTTCTGGCCCGGATGCGCGGCGGCGATCGCCATGAGCTTGCCGGTCACCCGGGCGAACAGGGCGTTCAGGCTCTCGCCGTTTTCATAGGCGTAATCGGGGTTCCGCGTTTCGAACGCGACATAGGCCTCGGGATATCGTACTTTGGCCTCCGCATAGGTCAGCCCCTCGAAAATCCCGTAACAGCGCTCGCGCATCTCGGGCAACTCGACCGGCGACAGGCCGAGCGCGGCGGCGATGGTCTGCGCCGTCACCCAGGCCCGCGTCAGGTCGCTGCCATAGACCGCCGCAATGCCGGCATCGCGCAGCCAGCGTCCGGCCAAAGCCGCCTGCCGCAAACCCGTTTCATTCAGTCCGATATCGATATGCCCCTGAATGCGACGCTCCGTATTCCACTCGGTTTCACCGTGGCGCACCAGACAGATGCGGGTTGTAGGGATTTCCACCATGTTCGGCCTATGACTTTCGCGGTAAATTGTGGCCGGTAGGATTATCCATTGACCCCGGCCACTTTCAGAAGCCGGGCATTTTAACAACCGAGGAGGACTTTTCGTGACCCTTCTGCTCAAGCTCTCGCAGTTGATCGACTGGCTCACCGAGCGGGTCGGCAAAGGCGCATTCTGGCTGGTGCTGATCATGACCCTGATCAGTGCCGGAAACGCCGTGGTGCGCTTCATCTTCAACTACAGTTCGAACGGCCTGCTGGAAATCCAGTGGTACCTGTTCGCCGCCGTGTTCCTGCTCTGCTCGCCGTATACTCTGCAGAAAAACGAGCACGTGCGCATCGACGTGCTCTCCGGCAAGCTGTCGCCGCGCGGCCTGGCCGTCATCGACATCATCGGCACGTTGTTCTTCCTGTTGCCGATGGTCATCGTCGTGCTCTGGCTGTCGCTGCCGTTGGTCGCCGAGTCTTACAAAATCAATGAAATGTCGGCCAACGCCGGCGGCCTGATCCGCTGGCCGGTCAAGTTATTGCTGCCGATCGGCTTCACGCTGCTGGCCCTGCAAGGCGT
>Ga0209202_1001947_pt1 | contig 11839 bp, 10 predicted proteins | sample AD_UKC032_MetaG_FD_184416 | JGI IMG/M metagenome (GOLD analysis project Ga0209202, IMG submission 184416) | Active sludge microbial communities of municipal wastewater-treating anaerobic digesters from USA - AD_UKC032_MetaG (SPAdes) (version 2) | ecosystem: Engineered > Bioreactor > Anaerobic >... | reverse complement strand
AGGATGGATCATACCTTGCGGAGCTCCTGCTGGAAAAAGGTTATCGCGTTTACGGGATGGTCCGCAGGTCGAGTTCCGTGCAGAAAACAAGAATTGATCATTTTTACCGTGATCCACACTTAACAAAAGTTCCTCTATTCCTTGAATATGGGGACTTGGCGGATGCTTCATCCATTCGGCACGTTCTCACAACGGTCCAGCCTGATGAGGTATATAATCTCGCAGCGCAATCGCATGTCAGAATTTCCTTTGATCAGGCTGAATATACCTTTGACGTTACGGGGACTGGTGTCTTGAGGATTCTGGAGGCGATACGAGATTACCGGGATGCAACAAATAAGCAGGTGCGCTTTTATCAAGCTTCCTCATCAGAGATGTTCGGCTCGTCATTGCCTCCTCAAAACGAGGATACGCCGTTCAAGCCCCGCAGCCCCTATGCCGTGGCCAAAGTCGCATCTTTCTGGCATACAGCCAACTATCGTGAGGCCTACAATCTTCACTGCAGCAATGGTATCCTTTTCAACCACGAAAGCGAGCGACGGGGAGAGAATTTTGTCACCCGTAAAATCACAAAGGCGGCCGGATTGATCAAGGTAGGTCTTCAAAAGAAGCTGTACCTCGGTAATCTGGAAGCAAAGAGGGACTGGGGCCATGCTAAAGATTATGTTGAGGCCATGTGGCTGATGCTGCAGCAGGACTCTCCGGATGATTATGTTGTATCGACGGGTGAGTCGCACAGTGTCAAGGAATTCCTGGAAAGCGTCTTTTCACACTTAGGGCTCGATTGGCAGGAATACGTAGAGACTGACCCTTACTACTTCAGGCCCACAGAAGTGGATTTCCTGCTCGGTGATTCCTCCAAGGCGCGCAATAAACTAAACTGGAAGCCGAAAATAGGTTTTCAGGAGCTAGTCCGCATCATGACGGAATACGATCTCGAACAGGCAGAGCGTGAAGCCCATGCGCTGCAATTCCGCAAGGGTGCGAGCCAAGGAGAGAAATGATTGTCATTCATAAATAGCATAAAAGGACGTATAACTGGTAAACTAAGAACGATTATCCGGTCAGAGGTTGATAAAACGCTGGAGGTGGTTTTTCCACAATTACTTGACTTTCACAACAGTTCGCCGGAAACAAAGCAATCGTTCCACGATCACACGAAATATCCAGTCCGTAATTATCCTTATTACAATAGTTTGAGAAATCGTCTTAATGAACTGAAAGTGAGAGTAGAAGATATTGCTTTAGATATTCAGGACTTTAAGAAGTGGCTGCAAGCTTATCCGGAAATCTGTGCCATGTACGCCAACTCGGCAGATGCACAAATAGAAAAGTGCCTGGAACATTATCTGTCATTTACGCTGTTGGGACTCTCTTCGACTGACACATTTGTTGATATTGCCGCTGCCGGGAGTCCTTTTTCAGATCTGCTTCGACGCCGTCTTGGGTTGCGGGCTTATCGTCTTGATTTATCGTATCCGAAAGGCATTCATGGTTACAACATAGGGGCCGATGCTGGAGACACAGGCTTGCCGGAAGGATTTGCCACAGCCATGGCTCTTCACTGTGCTTATGAGTGTTTCATGGGCGACGCGGATATGCGCTTCATCCGTGAAGCCTCTCGAATTCTCAAACCCGGAGGACGATACGTAATATTGCCACTGTACTTAGACAAAACTTACTTTGTATCTACCAGTCCATATTGTAATCAAAAGGAAGTAACTATAGATTCCGGTGCTACGAAACTATGGCGTGACGATTCCTACAAGATACCTTTTTCACGACACTATTCCCCGGAATCTTTTGCTGAGCGAATCTACTCGCTTGTACCGAGCAACATGAGTGGAACAGTGTATTTTCTCAGAAACCTACCTGATGTCTCAAAATCTTTTGTTGGACAACGGATTTATTGTTACTTTGCATTCTTGTGCACAAAAACAATGGAATGAAATGAATCCCATCCCTATTCTCATGTACCACCATATTAATCCCCATAAAGGTGACCTGCTTACGGTGACGCCGGAAGTCTTCGAAGGCCAAATGGCATATCTCGCCAAAGCCGGTTACAAGGCTTTATCACTGGATGAGCTGTTCTCTTTCATAAAGGGAGAGTTGTATCTAAAGCAAAAAGCGGTTGTCCTCACCTTCGATGATGGTTGGCTCGATAATTTTATATATGCATTCCCTGTGATCGAAAAGTACAATCTACGGGCAACCATGTTCCTGATCACAGACTGGATAGAAAAATCTTCTGAAAAATCTAATGGACTTGCTACCTTCATACCTTCTGACGAGGAATCAAAGGCTTTAATAAGAAAAGGGGAAGCACAAAAAGTTGTTCTCACGTGGGAAATTATCGGGAAGATGGCTGTTAGTGGTCTGATTGACTTTTATTCACACACAAAGAGTCACCTCGAGTGTAATCTTTTATCTGAACCTCATATCTTAGAGGAATTGGGAGAATCCAAAAAAATTTTGGAAGAACGTTTGGGTAGACCCTGCCCTTACCTCTGTTGGCCTTACGGAATGTCCAGCGATATGGCCATATCTATAGCCAGAAAAATAGGCTACAAGGCACTGTTCACCATCGAACACGGCGTGGTGAAGTCCGGATCGGATCCTTTTATGATCAAACGAATTATTGCCGATGATAATGTCTCACGTTTCAGGAAAAGAATGCTGATATATACTCATCCGGTCCTTTCCAAGCTGCATGAGCTGTACCTGAGACTAAACGGAAAATGAGATTGCGTTGTTTGATATACCTCTTAAAAGAAATCCACTCAACTTTGTTCACTATCTGCCCGATTAGAGGCCAACTATAGAAATGAAGGCGAAAAGTGTTGCTTTGAAAATCTTGTTTTTACTTAACTCCATACGACTTATTCCGCACATTTTTTTTCTGAAATATCATCCATCACGAGAATGCATAGAACTGGATATAGACAGATGGTTAAGTTGTCTCAACCTGAGCAAGAGATCTGACACAACATTTGGAGCTACTCGGTCTTTCATCGAGTTGATGACGTTTCATCATGAATACAGAAGCATCTTCTACCATCGCCTGGGTTGGATCGGCAAAATATTATATTTTCTGTGTCGTCCAATGCCCACTCTCTATATTTATACAAAGGACATTGGCCCTGGATTATTTATTCAACATGGTTTTGCCACCATTATTTCTGCCCAGAAAATTGGGCAGAACTGCTGGATTAATCAGCAAGTCACAATTGGATTTTTAAATGATACTGATAGACCAACACTAGGTGATAACGTTACAATATATGCAGGCGCAAAGGTACTTGGAAATGTGAGCATCGGCGATAACTCTATAGTGGGTGCAAATGCTGTCGTCGTTAAAGATGTTCCTCAAAACTGCACGGTTGTTGGTGTCCCAGCATATATTGTCCGCAGGAATGGCGTGAAAGTGAGAGAACCGCTTTAATTTTATAAGTGCGAGGTAGCAATGGCAAAACAACATAGTGTAAAAGAATTGATAAAAATGTTTGTCCCACCAATAACTATTTCGTTTATCAATAAGCTCATGAACGTTAATAATGACAATGCTAAAGTATATAAAAGTTATTCAGAGGCTTTGAAGGACAGCGATAGACTACCTTATCAGTCAGATGATTTGGTAAATCTTGTGTTTAAAAAAACAAATAATTTTATAAATAATTTAAGAACATCAGATTATGCAGATCTTTCGCCGACAACCATAAATCTATTAACAGCTGTACTTCTTACAATATTGCTTAAAAAATCGGAAACTGTAATTGTTGTTGATTTTGGAGGTGCTTGTGGTGCACTTTACTTTCAGATACGAAAGATATTAGATAAAAAGTATAAATTAAATTATTGTGTTGTTGAACTTCCAAGAACAGTAACGATAGCCAAAGCGAATGAGAATGAAGAATTGTTCTTTACTGATAATTTGGCTGATGCAATATCACGATGTAATGGTGCTATTGATCTATTGCATGTGTCTTCTGTAATACAATATTTAGATGAACCATATAAGTATCTGCAACAACTTCTTGACTGTAAAGCACAACTCCTTTTATTCAACAGAATGTGTATGACGTTAGGTGATCACGATATCATATCAGTACAAAAAACTAGGTTCCATAACCACGGAATTGGTTCAGCAGTTGATGAATTTCCGGATCGTATCGTTAAATCGCCCCACACTAATATACAAAAGTCAATTTTTGATTCTTTGCTAAAAGAAAAATATGAAATTGTATATTTTTTCAATGATAATTCGAGCCTTCACAAGGTTGGAGATGAGCCCATAATCGGTTTCGGTCTATTGTGTAAGTATAAAGCCTGAATTCGTGATGTAGTTTTTAAAAATCTTGTTGTTCGGGGGGGGTGCCGGTTATTCGAAACTTCTTCTTGCCAATATTCTGAATAACTGCATTTATCCCAAGCCAGAGACATCGCATAATAAGCAGTATAGAAGGGATGACGGGACTTAAAGTGGTTTACATAAATATGAAAAAGACTTTGTGGCCAATGCAGCTTGTACGACGGTTTTACAAGAACATTCGGCGGTTTGTTGCCAGCGGCGATGAGATCTCGGAACTCTCTAGGTTGATTGAAGAGAATCGGTTGGTTGTTCTTAAACCGCACTTTCAGATGAATGAAAATGAGGCTGCCCGCATGACTGTTCATGAGGTGGTTAAGGATTATCTCGAGGTATACAGAGTTCTATGGTTGAGAAGGAGTAAGATGGAACAACTCGCAATGCCAACAGGTGTCGTCTTACTGCGCTATCCGTTGGCTTTATTGATCATACCTTCGGAACACAACAAGTACCTGAAGACAGTAGGAGCAAAGACCAGAAACATGATCAGAAAGGCTGAAAAAGAAGGGTATTATTTCGAAGAGTTCGACTGGAATAAACACTTGGATGATATCTTCAAGATCAACACCTCAAAAGATATTCGTTCGGCAGGTGCAATGGCAGGGTGGTATCGGGAACTGGTAAGGCCCCGCCATCTTACTAGTGAGGAGCAATTTTATCAAAAATATTACGGAATCTTCAAAGAGGGGCATCTCTGGGCATACCTTAATCTAGTATTATGTGGAGATTTTGGCTTCTTCAAACACTTCATTGGGCATTCCGATCATTTAAGGAACGGAATAATGAACTACCTTGTATCCTGCACGGTCCAAGAATATGTTGGCCATTCTCATATAAAATTTCTCAGTTACGGGATATTTCCCGCCGGGTCAAAAGGATCAACGATAGATTTCCGAAAGCACGCTGGATTCGAGGGCTATGCTACATTTCTTGATCTGGAAGATGATCAGGAGCTCTTACAGTGTTCCAGACGTGTAAGGGCGAGAGGATTGACAAATGTTTGAAATGGACGACAAAGCTTTTCATTCATCTTTCTGATGAGCCATTGGAGATAATAGATAACTAGGTAGCAACAACGAAAAACGATATCTGGAGACATTCCGATTTTCAAAAAGAAAATCACAACTATACGCGCAAGCATGGCCAAGAGTCGCCAGACAATCCGGTCAGTTACATCCCTTTTCAGCAGTAATGTTTTGACATCAGTGCTTGCCGCCATCGGCGGCCTGCTGGTTGCCCGCTTTCTCGGGCCGGAAGAGACCGGATCATTCCGTGCCTTTACAATCCCTTTAACTTATCTAATATTCCTGCATCTTGGAACCTGGGACGGACTCTGGCGCCAGATTCCTTATTACATCGGCAAAGAAATGCCGGAGAGAGTTGACGCACTTGCCTCCGCAGCCGGGGCCTTCAATCTTTTTGTGTCGATCGGTGTCTCTTTTGGATTTATTTGCTGCGCGGCATATAGTTTAGCTCACCATGATCTCTGTGGTGTTTTTGGCTGGCTCTCTCAAGCAATTTTTTGCTGGGGGGTTTTTTATGGCGGCTATCTTACCTCCACCTACCGCACTCTGAATCATTTTGTGACTTTGGCGAGGATTCAGGCGACCCAGGCAGTACTAACCTTTGGAATGGTTTTTTTATTGCCGTTTCTGAAATTCTATGGCCTCTGTGCGCGTGCAGCCTTCCCGTCGTTACTGGCAGTCTGGCTTTATCACCGACACCGACCGCTTAAGGTAAACCATCACTTCGATGCTAAAGCCTTAAGAGAGCTTATCAAGCTAGGTCTTCCGTTCAGTTTTTGGGGGAACCTCTATACATCCGTCTGGTTTGCAACCGAAAGCACTCTCGTGCTCTCCCTGAGTGGTGTATCTGCTCTGGGGCTCTTTTCGGTTGCAGCCGTCATGAGGAGTGCAATGGAATCTCTGCCCATGACGATATCGCAGGTTCTGTCACCACGCGTTGTTACCGCCCTTGCGCGGGACGGAAGTGTGCGGAAAGCCAACTCACGGGTCGTGTGGGTGACTGCAGGGCTCATGGTATCCATGATTCTACTCGCTTGTGCAGGTTCATTTTTGCTGGACCTATTTGTTCCATATTTCATCCCGAAATATATTGCCGGTATCCCGGTAATGAAGGTTTGTCTCTGGTTTTCAGTTGTCCAGGCCGCATTTTTACCCATGAATACCCTTTTTGCCACAGGCAGGCCGTGGCTCTATGGCCGTAGCGTTATTGCGGGAATTGTTGTTTTTCCTTTAGCGACCTATTTATTGTTTCCCATGATTGGTGGACTTCTTGCTGTCGCAGTAGGATCATTAATGGGACGCACTGCCAGAACTTTAGCCGCCTACGCGGATTTGATCGTTTTGACGAGGCGAGAAAGTGAAGGATAATCCGCTTATTTCAGTGGTGATACCGGCTTTTAATCGTCAGGATACGATATCCTATTGCCTCGCCTCGGTTTTAGCCCAGACGTATGAGAATTTAGAAGTAATTGTAGTCGATGATTGTTCCACGGACAGCACTGTGTCGATTGTTCGCAGCCATACCGATCCAAGGGTCCGTTGCATCGTTTTGGACAAACATGCAGGGGCGCAAGGGGCGCGCAACAGAGGCATTCATGAAGCAAAAGCCGACTGGATAGCATTTCACGATTCAGATGATGAATGGTTGCCCGATAAGCTTGAGAAGCAGGTTTCTGTATTAGCAAATGCGGATTATGATCCATGGATTTTTGTATACTGCAATGCATATCGCCTTGATAAGGCAAGTGGTGTAAAGAGCATTCGTCTATTACCTGTTGTGGAAGGTGAAAATCAATATTCTACGCTGCTTCAGTCACCTGCACCGCTCTATCCGACCATGATCACGTCAAAAAAAGCCTTGGAGAAGATCGGACACTTAGATGAGAAAGTGCCATCGTTTCAGGAATGGGATACGTCAATAAGCCTTGCCAAATATTGCAGAATTACTCATCTGAAAGACCCCTTGATGATTTATCATGTTGGTAGTGGTGATGCGATTTCAGGAAGTGCAAACAAGCATGTTGAAGGATTACATTACATTATCGGCAAATACGAAAGCGACATAAAGAAGTTTTGCGGAGAAGAGGCATGGCTGAAGCTTAATGTTCAACTACTTGGGACTTGCCTGGATTTAGGTCTGATAGAGTATTATGACCGTTACCGAAGCAAAGTCAGCATGTCCAGGGAACATAGTCTTCAAATGGTTTATCTTATGCTTTGCAGGAAATACCGGATCAGGCCGAACAACATTCTATATCGCTTGTTCCGTAAGCTTTTTAGACGTTCAGATTACTTTGCGACCGGGCAAAGTCGTATAATCAAGCAGTAAGGCCTCGGTGCGGTCGCACTGCTATAATGGTAGCTACCTATGCAAATTTGGTCACTTTGATGAGTCGGGAGATGTGATATTGAGGAAACGCTATAACACAAGCCTTAGTCCTGTTAATGGTTTTCGGGAGGTTCGGGGAAGGACATCTGTCGTAGCGTTTTTTCTAGGGATGGTAATCATTACTGCACCCATCCTTCTTGGGCGTTCGCACGCCTTCTATGTTTCGTTTCTGGCCTTTTCGATTCTTATGACTTTGCTATGGAGAAAAGTTCCCCGTCCATGGACTTTCCTGCTTTCGATTTCGGCGGCAACTCCCATAGCTATAGCCAGACAACAGTTCGCCGGTAATCTCATATTTGCCCTTTGGTTTGCAGTCTTGAATCCACGGTATTGGTTCAGGCTTCCCAAATGGATTTATGTGCCGGTAGCTTTGGCAGTATTGGGAATCTCTACCAGTGCGATCAACTGGGTATCCGGCAATGTTCTAGGCAGCATAATGCGGCAAGGAGCATTTGCGTTCAATTTCTTTCTAGCGCCGTTCCTATTGCTGCCTCTGGCCTACCTGAGAATGAGTGAGAGTCGAGATCATGTCGCGAATCTCCAAGGCCTGTTGTTTTTTCTGATTATACCATCGACGTTGTTGCTGATTTCAGCAAAATTGATCGGGACCGTTGATAACGCCTGGGAAGCCTCTTTGCACGTTGGAAGCCATGCTGAAGGGTACCTCAATTACAAACTTGGCAATGTGGTTATAAACTTCCTCAGAACGGAAGTCGGATTTATACTGGCAGCCCTGATCTGTGCGTCAACTGCTATAACACTTTCACAGGTCAAGGGCCTCTATAGGGTGATCGCAGGTGCGTGTTTTACCGCCAACGTGTTTCTTCTTCTTGCTACCGGAAGCTTTGGAAGCATTTTTGCGAGTATTTGCGGTTTGGCAGCCATATTCTACACTCAGTTACGTAACATCAAATCAACAAAAGTGTTTTTATCTGTAGCCGCTATATGCTGCATGCTGTTGCTGATATACAGCCTTTCTCCACCGAGCACGAAGGAGTACTTGGGAAAACGGTTCGAGCATCGTGTTGTTAAAGCGGATGATGACAGACTCGTGTTATGGGGGCGTGCCATGGATTATTTCCTTGAATATCCCGAAGGTGTCGGCTTGACCCTCAGTGTCGGTGACAAAATAAAATTTAATCCTCATAACGATTTCATTGCCTATGCCATCAGTTACGGTGTTTTAGGCGGACTGGCCTATCCATTTCTTGTTGCCGGATTGTTGATCTATTTCTTTAAAGGCCGCAAAGGGAGAACCGAGGACCACTCTGCGCTTGCTATACACCTTGCCGGTCTCGGTGTTATTGTCGCACTTGCGGTAAACTCTATGACTGATCATGTTGGAAACAACAGATGGTATTTTAACGTAATATGGTCGATCATCTGGTATAGTTATTTCTGCAGTGAGGCAACGCACACGGAGGACGTCCCGAAGAAGATAAAACGCGAAAACGGCCTTTCGAGAACAACAGCATCTAAAGATAATCGTTGAAGGTATCATGGACGGGACTTTCAAAAGCAAAAATAGAAGAATGGGTACGAAGATAGAAAATAGCCAATACAAAGGTGTCATTAATTACTTTGTCAACTACACTTCGATATTCTCCTTAACGCCTTGGCGCAACTCAGTAAGGCTATTCCATGAGGAGGGTTATAAGATAAGAGTTTATCAATACGCAGATGAAAGAATCAGGAAACACCCCACGGGATTGGAAGAAAAGTTCACCTTGGTGGAAATCCGATATCCCATAGCTGCGAAGTATATTCTGTTTGTAATTAAAACTTTTTTCAGATCGTTGAAACACATCGGGCTGAAACGGCTTAGCACTTTGGGGGATGGGCTTGACTGCCTGTTTCGCAATTACTACTTCATTGCGGCGTGCCTCTTGAAGAACAGAAGCGGAGAGCATGAAATCTTCATCGGCGGCGACCCCGGTTCGTTGATCGCAGCTCACTTACTTGCAAAGAGAACGAAAGGAACCCTCATCTACTGGTCTTTGGAGTTGCATATTGAAAAAGATCTCGATAATTTCGGATTAAAAATCATTAAACGGGCGGAAAGGAAATGCAATCAGGATGCCTTGTTTACAGTGGATTTCGGGGACATACGGTGCAAGATCCTGCAGGAAGAAAACGGTCTTGATCCAAGGACGATGATATCCGTTCCGAATTCTCAAATCGGACCGGGCGAAATAGTTAGGAACTATTACTTTAACGATAAATTCAATATTCCGCGGAATAAAGTTATTATACTGCATGCGGGGGGATTATTTACACCGTTCATCCGGGTAAAAGATATTTTTCAGTCCATTCCGGAATGGCCGGAAGATTACATTCTGGTTCTCCATACCCATCAACATCCTTATCCCGGCTGTGGTTTTTCAATACCGGAGGAGTATCTGAACAGGAAGATTTTCCTGAGTGATGAGCCAGTTCCCTTCGATCAACTGGACACGATCTATTCTTCCTGTGATATCGGAATAATGGTCCACGGGCCCGTAGGAACAGATTTTGATAAAAATCTATACTACAGTGATTTATCTGTAGGGAAAATATTTCATCATGTAAAGGTAGGTGTCCCTCTTATCATCAGAAATCTACCCGGCTATCCGGAGCTAATCGAAGGCAGGCAAGCCGGTGTTTGTATAAACGATCCTTCAGATATTCTGTCGGCGATACAAAGGATTATCAACAATCATGATCAATACAGGTTGAACACACTGAAGCTTCATGATGAGTTCCGGTTTGAATTATATCATGCGAAACTCAGTGAGCGGCTCAACGCGGTTGTTGCTAGGAAATGATATTGTATAGGTGAAATGAGGGTAAATACGCATTGAAAGTACTGATAGCGACCAACCTTTATCCTACTACCGAAAGGCCTTTCATGAGCACCTTCGTCAAGGAACAGGTTGAGTCGATACGAAAATGCTATCCCGATCTGACCATAGATGTTCGCGTCATTGAGGGAGAGAGGCCAAGATGGGCATACCTACAAGAGATGCTGCGCTTGCCTGCTATTGTTAAGAAAGGCAGGTATGATATTGTCCATGCCCATTTTGGACTGACTCTGTTTTCTATGCTTCTTGTCCGGGTTCCTGTGGTTGTCACTTTTCATGGTTCGGATCTATTAGTGAATCCGACCAAGCAGGTGTCCAGACTTTTGGCGCCAATGGCATCGAAGGTGATCGTCGTCTCGCAAAAACTCAGAGAGTCTCTCGGTTATGGAGAAGTGATTCCGTGCGGCATACCTGTGAAGAATTTTACATTGCCGCTGTGTCACGAAAACAAGCCAGGTCCGAGAATACCCGGCGAACTTAAGGTACTGTTCCCCTCCGATCCCGCAAATAAAATTAAGGACTATGGACTCTTTCAGGCTGTATGTCGGGAACTAGAAAGAAGAGGCAGTAAAGTAGAGGAAGTTCATCTGGCAAATATTGATCGGGCAAATGTACCGGCAGTTTACTGGAACTGCGACCTTATGCTTTTGACATCCTTATCCGAGGGTTCACCAACCGTCATTAAAGAAGCCATAGCAGCCAAGCTCCCCTTTGTTTCCGTCGATGTGGGCGACGTAAAGGATTGGGCAGCGCGTGTTGATTTTGGAATTGTGGTGCCGGATAGAAACCCGACTACCATGGCAAATGAGGTCATAAAGATTGTTTCCCGCATAAAGCGCAGATCAGCATTGGATAATGCTAAATGTATTGAGGCTATGGATATTGCGAATATAGCCAGTCGAATCAAGCGTTTGTATGATCAGGTGCTGGAGGAGCGGACATGAATAACAAGTGGTGTCGATCTATAAAACTTCTGCTCTATATCCTTATTTTGAAACACCTTCCGCCAACATACTATCCCGGAGGGATAGTGATAAAAGTAATTAGATATTACTTTTGTAAAGGATTGTTTAAATCTTGCGGACGCGGTGTCGTTATTGAAGCCAAGGCTCACATACCCTTTGATAAAGTTGAAATAGGGAACAATTCGGGCATTGGATATAATGCACGGTTGGGAGCGGTGAAAATAGGCGATGATGTGATGATGGGTCCTGAC
>Ga0209202_1001944_pt1 | contig 11853 bp, 8 predicted proteins | sample AD_UKC032_MetaG_FD_184416 | JGI IMG/M metagenome (GOLD analysis project Ga0209202, IMG submission 184416) | Active sludge microbial communities of municipal wastewater-treating anaerobic digesters from USA - AD_UKC032_MetaG (SPAdes) (version 2) | ecosystem: Engineered > Bioreactor > Anaerobic >... | reverse complement strand
GCGATGCCAGGCGAACTCGGCGCTCCTGCCCTTGGCCAGCGCCGAATGGGCGATGTCCACCAGGTCGGGGTCGTCCAGCAATTCCTGATGGGCGGCGAAGATGGCGGCCTTGTCGGCGGCGCGCTGACCGTGCAGGCTCGCCTGTAAGGCTTCCAACTGCACCTTGGCCTGATTGACCGCTTCGTCCAGCCGGTCGCGTTCCTGCTGCGGGTCGCCCTCGGCGATTTCGTTGACCTGAATCTCCTGATGCCGGATTTGGAATACCTCGCCGACCGCCAGCCCCGGCGAAGCGGCCACGCCGAGCAGCAGGTTCGGGTCTTCCGAACGCGGGCGGGGCGCGGGCGCGGCGCTGGGAGAGACTTCGAAGCTGGCCGGGGCCGGCGCGGGCTTGCAACCCTCGTCGCCCAGCCCTTCCCACAGCAGCGGCGTCAGCGTCTCGACCGCCGCGTCGGCGTCGTCGCCCCTGGCGATCAGGGTCACTTTGTCGCCGTAGCCGATTTCCAAACCCATGATGGCGACCACGCTCTTGGCGTTGGCCGCTTGATCGCCTTTCTGGAGACGGAGATCGGCCTTGAACTTCTTGGCAAGGTTGGCCAGCACCGCCGCCGGACGGGCGTGCAGCCCGGTGGCGTTGGGGATCACAATCGCTTCGGAGGTGATGGTTTTGACCGACTCGGTGGCTTCTTCAGTCTGGGCGCCGGCCAGCGTCAGTTCCAGAATGATGTCCTGGCCGGCGGTGACGGTGCCGGAACGCGGGGCAAAGGCCACCACCCGCTCGCTGTTGGTGATGACGATCTGGGTGAGCAGGCTCTTGGCGTGAGTGGCGACGTAATCGGCGTCGAAGTCGATGAGAGCGTCGCCGGTCTAGACCGAGTCGCCCGCCTTGACCTTCGGGATGAAGCCGCTGCCCTTGAGGCCGACGGTGTCGAGTCCGATGTGCATCAACACTTCGATGCCTTGCGGGGTGGTGACGGTGACGGCATGGCCGGCCGGGTGCAACTGAACGATCTGGCCGTCGCAGGGCGCGCGCAGGCACTGGTCGAGTGGGTCAATCGAGATGCCGTCGCCGACCATTTTCTGGGCGAACACCGGGTCGGGAACCCGTTCGATGGGCACCAGCGGACCGGAGAGTGGCGCGGTCAGGGTGATCCTGGTCATATTATTCATGTTGGTCATTGCTCAGCTTCAGGATTACGAAAAGCGATGCCGTAAGCAGAAGGCGGATACGGCAAGTGGTGGTTCACCAGAAATTCCTCCTGTATGTTTTGGTTTGGGAGTGTTGCGCAAGTCGAGCGAGGCGGGCTTCGCTTCAGCCTTGGAGTTCCTCGCCGCTAGTTTGGATCAGCTTTTGATACCAGAAATAGCTTTGTTTTTTGATTCGCTTCAGCCCTTTTTCATGATCGACATAGACGAATCCGTATTGTTTCTGATAGCCGTTCAGCCAGCTCAGAAGGTCGATAAATGACCAGGCAAAATAGCCGATCAAATTCACGCCATCGTCAATAGCGCGTTTGCACCAGCGGATATGCTCGCGCAGGTATTGGATTCTAGGGTAGTCCAGAATCTCTCCATGCTCCCCAATGGGATCCTTGTCTCCCAATCCGTTTTCCGTGATCATGATAGGAATGTCTCCATAACATTCCCGAATTCTTTTCATACCCTCGTAAAGTCCTTGTGGAAAAATAGCCCAGTCCCAGGGGGTGTATTCAATTTTCGGGTTGATCACTTTTTTGAACAGCCCAGGAATTCCGCTTTCCTGCTGGGTTCCTTTTTCGCCAGTGACGTTGATGGCCGTCATGCCCACGCCATCGCTGGGATTGTGAGCCAGAAACGCGCTCTGATAATAGTTAATCCCAATAAAATCAATGGCCGCGCTTTTGATCAGATCCATGTCTCCATCCATGAGAGTCGGCGCTTGCCACCGATCTTGATAGTAGCCTCGCATCCGCTCTGGATATTCGCCTTTCAAGCTGGGATCGTAGAACCAGTGAAAATCCATGTCCTCGTAAAATTCGCAAGCCCGAACATCTTCCTCAGCTTCACTAATGGGAAAGCCTGGCAGAAGAACGTGGGCAATTCCAATCCTGCCATCCAGGATTTTTTTCTCACGGACCACTTTTCGGTACTCGATTACCGATTGGGCGTGAGCCAGATTGATAATATGCGAAACTTCCACAGCCCGCTTTTCATTCCTTGCGCCCGGCGGATGAAGACCATCCCGGTAGCCCAGCATGATGAAATTGATGACCTCATTAAAGGTAATCCAGTGCCGAACGCGGTCGCCAAAGTGCTCAAAACAGGTTTTGGCGTAGTGGGCGAAAATCGCAACCATCTCCCGATTTTCCCAGCCTCCCATATCTTGTAAGTTCTGCGGCAAATCCCAGTGATAAAGGGTCACAACCGGCATAATATTGTGTTTGAGTAGTTCATTAATTAGATTGTTGTAAAATTCGATTCCCTTTGGATTGATTGGTCCTGTTCCCTTGGGGAAGATTCGCGTCCAGGCAATCGAAAAACGATAGGATTTAAGCCCCATTTCGGCCATTAATTCGACATCTTCCTGGTATCGGTTATAATGATCGACGGCAACATCTCCATTGGTTCCCAGGTACGTTGTGCCGGGCAGGTGAGAATAAATATCCCACACGGATAAACCCTTACCGTCTTGTTGGTAGGCTCCCTCCACCTGATAAGCAGCCGTGGCCGCACCCCACAAAAAACTCCTTGGAAAGGTTTTCATTGGGTCACCAACCTGATTTCAATTCTGGTGGAAAAAACCCACGGACGGAGTCTGCGCCGCCCGTGGGAAGGTGTGGGGGAGGATTCATCAGCGCCGGGATAACCCGCAGCGGGTCCTTGGCGGCGTAGGGAATCGCGCCCTCGGTGATGAACGAGATGCCGAGCGCGGCGGTCGCGCCGGCCGCTTCCCGTTCGTCCAGCGAGAAGCGGTTCTTGAACAGGACGGAAGCCAGCGCCAGGCCCAGGGGCGGCACCATGCCGGCGGCCATCACCGCCGCCATCGGCCCGTAAATCGGGTCGGTCTGGCTGGTGATCAGTCCCGTGGCGAAGGCGAAGGCGGACTTGTTGACCGGCCCGCCCATGTCGAAGGCCATCATCGCGCCGAGCAACAGGCCGAGGAAGGCCGCATTGGCGCCTTGCATCCCCTTGAGCCAGCCCGTAATCGCGGCGAGCGCGGCGGCCACCGGTTCGCCGACCACGTAGTACATCAGCAACCCGACGATGGTGGTGCCGAGCAACGGCAGGATCAGCACCGGCTTCAGACCGACCAGCGTGCGCAGCAGCGGCAGGTTGTCGCTGATGAACTTGACGATATAACCGGCGAGGAACCCGGCGGCGATGCCGCCGAGAAACCCGGAGCCGATGGCGCTGGCGATCATGCCGCCGATCATGCCCGGCGCGATGCCCGGCCGGTCGGCGATGGAATAGGCGATGAAGCCGGCCAAAATCGGCACCATCAGCGCGAAGCCTGACTTCGCGCCGATCTGGAACAGGGTCCAACCCAGCGTGCCCTTATGGGCATCGTCGAACACGTTGATGCCGCCGATGGCGAAGCTGATCGCGATCAGCAGACCGCCCGCCACCACGAAGGAGATCGCCAGCGACGAACACATCTTCCCGATCAGCGAACAGGATTTCCAGATTTTCCTTGATCTTGACCAGCCATTCGTACTGTTCGGTGTTCTCTGCCATGGGCTGGCCATCGCTCTCGGGATACGGGTTATCGGGGTCGTAGTAGGACAGGGGATTCACCAGCATCGCCTCCCTCGCGGAAATGGAACGGGGCTTCGCTCACAGCGGCGACGATTCGTTTGCGATCATAGATCATCATCACCTGATTACCCATATCTTTATCATAGGCAAGCACTCTCTCCCCCGGTGCGAGGGAGGGAGGCTTGTACTCAATCGGATGGGTTCGGCTGATCTACCCCAAACACGGGATTATTTCTTCCCGCCATAAATCTGTTCGTGGGTAAAAATCTTTTCGGCGATCAGGGTGCTATCGATATTGTCCCTGGTGATCAGAACCACGGGCGTAACGACGGTTGGAACCTGAGTAAAGCCGTTATCGACCGATGCAAATCGCGCCTGTTCCTTGCTGGCCTCCTTGGCGATATCCACGGCCGGTTTATCGGGGTTTCGCGCGATCTGAATCGCGATTTCCGCCGCCTTGAATGCCAGCGGCTTGATCGGCTTCCAGATTTCCACCGCTTGCTTACCCTCCACAATATATTGGATATTTTTCAAATCCGCATCCGCTCCAGCGATAAAGGTTTTTTCCGTATCCGCCAGCTTTTCCAGGTCCAGCGACGCAATGACTCCGCTCGCCAGTCCGCTATTGTTACAGACAAAAGCGTCAACTTTATTATTATGTTTCAATAGCAGATTGCTGGTAGTTTCAGCGGACCGGTCAGGCGACCAATCGACGTGTGCTATTTGCGCGATCAGCTTTAATCCGGGATTTTTTTGAACCGTATCCAGAACTCCCTGGCTCATGAACGCCGCATTCGAGTCGCCCGGTTGTCCCATGATGAGCGCAACGCTACCTTCAATTTTCCCACGTTTCTCCTGGAACCATTTCACCATCGCCTCTCCCTGCAACTGACCAACCACCCAGCTATCCTGCATCACCATCACGTCCAGGGGGCCGTTCGTCAGCAGTCGGTCATAACCAACCACCTTGACGCCCTTTTTGTTCGCCAGACGCACCAGCGCGCCGGCAGCGCCCGTATTAACCGGCTGAAGCACAATGACCTGACACCCTTCATCCAGCATTTTCTCGAACCGCTGAAGCTGGATCAGTTCATTGTTGCCGCTGGACTCAAACATGACCTTGGCGCCCAACGACTCCGCGTGAGCGATAAATTCCGCTTTGTCGGTTTGGTACCGCTCTTCCTGCATGGTGCTGAGCAAAAAACCAATTTTGACAGCTTGGTCCGCTGCTTTCGCGATGGGCTGGAAGATCAGCGTCACTGTCAACAGAATGAAAAGCCCCATGATTTGGGCCATGGCGGGAAATCCGGTTATTTTCCTACGCAGTAGTTTTAACATGTTCGTAATATCCACTGGGTAAATTGATGAATGAGACCCACGGAGCAGATATCGGTTATCCGCTCCTCCAATCAGCCCTTACCCATGCTTTTTCTTGCTCAACACGTCAAACCAAACCGCCAGGATAATGATCAATCCCTTGATGATGAGCTGGTAAAACGTCGGCACTTCCAGCAGGCTCATGCCATTGTTCAGCACGCTGATAATAAACGCGCCAATGACGGTGCCGATAATCGTGCCCACGCCGCCCGAAAAACTGGTGCCGCCAATAATGACGGCGGAAATGGCGTCCAGTTCGAACATGTTGCCAAGATTCGGGGAGGCGCCATTGAGCCGCGACGCTAAGATAATGCCAGCCAATGCGGACAGCGAGGTAATGATGCAATAAATGCCGATCTTCATCCGGTAGATATTAATCCCGGATAGCCGCGCCGCCTCTTCATTGCCCCCCATCGCGTAAATCCTGCGTCCGAATTTGGTATTTTGGAGTACGAAGGTTCCGACAAACGCAATGATCGCGAAAATCACGACCGGATAGGGTATCCCGCGATAGGTGAATGCATAGAGAGTAAGGCCACCAGCCAGCAGGGTCACGACCGTCGTGGTAATGACGTCTTGCCGTCTGACCGCGACGCCGTATTGCTGTTTCTGTTTCAACTCACGAAATTGCGAGAAGAACACAAACCCTAGGATGACCAATACCACGATCATGGAAATCGTTATGGAGAGGAACCCTCCACCAATTTCGGCAAAAATGGGATCGGTGACGGGCACCGAACCGCCGTCGGAGAGCGTGAGCGCCACCCCTCTGGCGATGGTCATCATGCCCAAGGTAATGATAAAGGGTGGAATATTGTAATGCGCGATCCAGAAGCCATTCCAAATGCCAATCAAAACGCCGGTGAGGAAGAGGGTGATCATGATCGCCACCCAGGGATTGACGCCGGCCTGCATGAGCATAGTCACGACGATGGCGGCCAATCCGACAATCGAACCTACCGACAGGTCGATGCCATTAATAATGATCACCAGCGTCATCCCCACCGCGATAATACCGACGATGGTGGTTTGACGAGCTAGGTTGGTGAGATTTCTCGGCGTGAAGAAAGACTCATCCCAGAAACTGAAGATGAGCATCAAGACGACCAGAGCGACCAGGGTTCCATTGTCTTTCAGGAACTTCAACAAGGTTTGCATCCCCTCACCTTGCAGGAAATTTTGTGCGGTTTCATTATTGGGTGCCGTGGTTGCCATGGTGGTTATCCCCCTTTTCTCCGGCTGCCGGTGGCATAGGCCATAATCAGTTCTTTGGTGGCTTCATTTCGCGTCAGTTCGGCGACGATTTCTCCCTCGCACATCACCAGGATGCGGTCGCTGATCCCCATGACTTCCGGGAGCTCCGAGGAAATGATAATCACGGTCACTCCTTCCTCGACCAGTCTATTCAACAGGTTGTAAATCTCGACTTTGGCGCCCACGTCAATGCCGCGGGTGGGTTCGTCCAGGATCAGGACCTTCGGCTTGGTATTGAGCCACTTGGCTAAAATAACCTTCTGCTGGTTGCCGCCGCTGAGCGTATCAATTTTCACATCCAGGCCTGGAGTCTTGATCGCCAACTGGTTCACGTAATTTTGGCCCAGACTGCGCTCCTTGGCCTCGTTAATCACGCCCATGAGATTGGTGACGGTTTCCAGCGAACTGATCATCATGTTCTGGATGATACTCTGTCCCAGGATCAATCCGATGCGCTTGCGGTCTTCGGTGACCAGGCCAATCCCTTTCTTGATCGCATCCCGTGGAGAACGGAAATGCACGGGTTGGTTGTTCAGGTAGATTTCGCCCCGAGCTGGCCCTGGCGGTGCGCCAAAAATCCCGGAGACCAACTCGGTTCGCCCCGAACCCATCAATCCGGAAATGCCAAGAATTTCACCCTGGTACGCGCAGAATGACGCATTTTTAATCTTCTTCTGGCCGGGAAGCGCCGGATTGTCGATTTCAAAATTTCTGACTTCCAGAATCTTTTCCCCGCGCTGACATTTCCCTTTCGGAAACATGTCCTTGACATCCCGCCCGACCATGCGGCTGATCAATTGATCCAGCGTGATTTCGGCCATGGGCGTCACTTCGCCGATAGTCCTGCCATCGCGCAGCACGACCACTCGATCCGCGATTTGCTGGAGTTCTTCCATCTTGTGCGAGATATAGGACATGCAGACGCCCTGACGCTTCAGTTTCCGAATAATTTCAAACAGCGCCTCAACTTCCTTGTCGGTCAGGGCGGAGGTGGGCTCATCGAACACCAGAACATCGGCCTTCTTGGACAGCGCCTTGGCGATTTCCACCATCTGCTGTTTCCCTACCGTTAAATCCCTGACCTTGTCCGTCGGCCTGAAGTCCTCGATATGCAACTCATCCAGCAAGCGCTGCGTCTCCGCGAACAGCTTGCTCCAGTTGATCACTCCAAGCGTATTGGTAATCTGACGGTCCAGAAAAATATTTTCAGCAACGGTCAATTCTGGAATCAGATTCAATTCCTGGTAGATAATCGCTACGCCCGATGCCTCGGCGTCCTTGGTGCTGTAAAACCGCTTGAGTTCTCCTCGAAGGTATATGTCCCCCTCATAGGTGGGATAGGGCCAGACTCCGCTCAGGACTTTCATCAACGTGGATTTGCCCGCGCCGTTCTCGCCCATCAACGCCAACACTTCTCCCGCCCGCGCCTGGAAATTGACCTGATCCAGGGCGCGCACCCCAGGGAAGTCCTTGACGATATTTTTCATCTCCAGCACGATTTCGCCCATTCAACTCACCGTCCTTTTTCGTTCCAGGAATTTTCAACAAAAAGCCCATCTTCCTAAACATATAGGAAGACGGGCTTCGACAGGTTATCCTTCGTTGCGCGAAGAGGCTCGATCAGAACCGGTCAGGCATCATTTTTTGCCATAGACCTGTTCCTTGGTATAAAGCCCTCCCGCAATAACGGTGGCATCCAGGTTATCCTTGGTGACCGGCACGATCTCGGTGACCACAGTGGGCACATCGACCGCGCCGTTGTTGATCGTTTTGTCGACCTTGACGAGATCGGCGGGTTTCTTGTCGGGATTCTGAGCCAGTTTGACGGCCACTTCCGCGGCGGTTTCCGCCAGAGGTTTGACCTTCTTCCAGATTTCGACCGTCTGTTTACCCTGCGCCACGTACTGGATATTGGTCAGATCGGCGTCGGAACCGGCGACGAATACCTTATCAATGCTGGCGAGTCCTTGCGCGTCGAGCGCTGCGACCACGCCCCGGGCCATGCCGCTGTTGTTGCAGATAAACGCATCGATGTTATTTTTATATTTGGTCAAGGCGTTTTCCGTGGTCGCCATCGCCTTGTCGGTGGACCAGCCTTCATGGGATTGCTCCACCACCAGTTTCAAACTGGGATTTTGCTTGATGATTTCCAAGGCGCCGCTGCTCATGGCCACCGCGTTGGAGTCGCCCGGCTGCCCCATGATCAAGGCTACATTGCCTTCGATTTTGCCTTTTTTATTTTGGAGCCAGTTCAGCATCGCCTCGCCCTGGAGTTTCCCGACCGCCCAGCTATCCTGCATGACCATCAGGTCGAGAGGGCCATTCACCAGCATCGAGTCGTAGCCAACGACTTTCACCCCCTCTTTGTTCGCCTCCGCAACCATTTTGCCAGCCGTTCCGGTATTCACCGGTTGCAGCACGATGACTTTGCAGCCCTTGGCCAGCATGTTTTCAAACTTGGCCAGTTGCGCCTGTTCGTCGTTATTGGCCGAATCAAACACGACGTCGGCACCCAGCGCCTGAGCTTTCGCGGTGAAGTCGGCTTTATCGTGCTGGTACCGCTCTTCCTGCATGGTTTTCAGCAAAAAGCCGATTTTGACTTTATCAGCGCCATACGCCTGGCTCCCCAGGGTCAACGCAACCATGGCGCATGCGGCGAGTAGCGTCTTAGCAATTTTTTGAGACATGACATTCTCCTCCAGGACTATCAAATCATGCTTTTGATTTTTTTGACTGCGTGGCGACCGCAAGCAGTCGACCGGTTTCTGTTTCGGGCGCGGATTAAAATGACTCGAATGGTTTGAGTATAGGTTCTCTCCTCATTATTTCGCCTGGGTGGAAGCAAGCCATGGCGTGGTTGAAGGCGATTACTGGCGGCGCAGGAAATCCTGAACCCGTTCGCGGTTGGGCAATGCTGGAATCGCGCCGCGTTCGGTGGTGGCCAGCGCGCCAACCGCGTTGGCGAAGCGGCACAGTTCGCGCAGGCGGGCTTCGTCCTGAAGCGTGGCCGGGTCGGTAAGCACACCTTGCAGCAGGCCGGCCACGAAGCCGTCGCCAGCGCCGGTCGCATCGACCGCATCGACCGTGAAGCTTTCGACCGCGCCGGAGAATGCCGGGGTGAAATAAACGCAGCCAATGCGACCGCGCGTGACCACCATCAGCTTCAGTTCATCATGCCAGAGCGCCCGGCGGGCGGCGTCCAGGTCGCTGATTCCCGTCAGGAACTCGCTTTCGTCGTCGCTGAGCTTGACGACATGCGCTTTTTTCAAGCCCAGCAACATCCCCTCCCGCGCGGCGTTCGCGTCCGGCCACAGCGGCCGCCGCAGATTGGGATCGTAGGAAATCAGACAGCCAGCAGCGCGCGCCGTGTCGACCGCGTACAAGGTGGCGCCGCGCGACGGTTCGCCGATCAGGCTGATCGAGCCGAAATGCAAGAGTTTGGCGCGTTGAATCCCCTCAACGTCCACTTCCCTGGGGTTGAACAGCATGTCGGCGCTGGGGTGGCGGTAGAACATGAATTCCCGCTCGCCATCCGCCCGCAGCGAGACGAACGCCAGCGCGGTGCGGGCCTCGGTCGAGAAGACCAGCGGGCTGACGTCCACGCCAGCTTCGGCCAGCGTATTGGCCAGGAAATGGCCGAAGACGTCGTCGCCCACCTTGCCCATGAATGCGCTGGGAATCCCGAGCCGGGCCAAACCGACGGCCACGTTGCCGGGTGCGCCGCCCGGCGCTTTGATGAAGGCCGGCGCGTCGGTCAGGCCGGTGCCGGTGACGGTAGGGACAAAATCGATCAGCAGTTCGCCCAGACAGATGGCGTCGGCCATGCGGATGCTCCTTTCGCAAGACAAGACGGTTGGGAATTGCTACGAAACAAGCTTTTCACCCCCCGAACCTTTACACGCCCTAAAGGGGGATTAATCTTGATTCATAGTGTAGTTCGATTTCCCTCATGGAAACGGTCAAATAACATCTTCTGTGGAAAATTATGAACAACGCATCGGTTGTCGATGAGGTCGATCTTCGGGGGCTGCTCGATGGCTTGCTGCAAGGTCCTCTGCGCCAGATGGACCACTTGGAGCAAGCCCTCTTTCGGATTCGATACGAGCTGTACCTGCCGGATGTCCTGCGGCCGTTGGCGAAGCTGTACGGCGATCGCCCGGACTTCGTCGCGCATCTCGAAAACCTGCTCGGCATCGTGGCCCAAGCCTACGCCAGCCGGCCGGAGGAGCTGCGCCTGCTCGACCTGCGGCGGGCCAGCGAGCCCGACTGGTTTCAGCAGCCCGGCATGATTGGTTACGTCTGTTACGTGGATCGTTTCGCCGAAACGCTGGCGGGCATCAAGGACAAAATTCCGTACCTGAAGGAACTCGGCGTCACCTACCTGCACCTGATGCCGCTGCTCCAACCGCGTCCCGGCCCCAACGATGGCGGTTATGCCGTCATGGATTACCGCCAGGTCAATCCCCTTTACGGGACCATGGACGATCTGCGCGAACTGGCGACCGCGTTACGGCACGAAGGCATCAGTCTGTGCGTCGATCTGGTGTGCAACCACACCGCGAAGGAACATGAGTGGGCCCGCAGGGCCGTCGCTGGCGATCCGGTCTACCAGGATTACTACTATATGTTCCCCGACCGGGCGTTGCCCGACCAGTACGAAATGACCCTGCCAGAAGTGTTTCCGGACTTCGCCCCGGGTAATTTCACTTACTACGATTCCTTTCAGCGCTGGGTCTGGACCACCTTCAACGAGTACCAGTGGGATCTGAATTACACCAATCCGGCGGTCCTGGCCGGGATGCTGGACATCATGCTGTTCCTGGCCAACCAGGGCGTGGAGATCCTGCGGCTGGACGCGGTCGCCTTCATGTGGAAGCGGCTCAGAACCGACTGCCAGAACCAGCCCGAGGCGCACGCGATTTTGCAGGCCTTCCGGGCGCTCACCCGCATTGCCGCGCCTGGCCTGCTGTTCAAGGCCGAGGCCATCGTTTCGCCCGACAAGCTGCTGCCGTATCTGGGGTTGGGCGAGGCTACGAGTAAGGAATGCGAAATCGCCTACCACAATTCCTTCATGGTGCTGCTCTGGAGCAGCCTGGCCGAACGCCGCGTGGTGTTGATGACCCATGCCTTGCAGAACATGCCGGACACCCCGGTGAGTTGCGCCTGGCTGACCTACGTCCGCTGCCACGACGACATCGGCTGGGCGGTGCGCGACGAGGACGCCGCCGCCATCGGCCTGTCCGGCTTTCTGCACCGCGCCTTTCTCAGCGATTTCTACAGCGGCCGCTTTCCCGGCGCCTTCGCCCGAGGTGTCACTTTCCAGCACAACCCCAAGACCGGCGACCGGCGGATCAGCGGCACCCTGGCTTCCCTCGCTGGCCTGCAGGCGGCGCTGGAGCAACACAACTGGCATGAAGCGGACCTGGCGGCGCGGCGCGTTCTGTTGTTGCACGCCATGATTCTGGCCTTCAACGGGATCCCGCTCATTTA
>Ga0209202_1001937_pt1 | contig 11889 bp, 9 predicted proteins | sample AD_UKC032_MetaG_FD_184416 | JGI IMG/M metagenome (GOLD analysis project Ga0209202, IMG submission 184416) | Active sludge microbial communities of municipal wastewater-treating anaerobic digesters from USA - AD_UKC032_MetaG (SPAdes) (version 2) | ecosystem: Engineered > Bioreactor > Anaerobic >... | reverse complement strand
AGATAAACCATTCGGGATGTTCTTTTAATTGGACAGCCTGCATGGCGGCGGATGACCCTTTGCGTGCGCAATATTTGATTTTGTTAATGTCGGCGGAAAACAAAGCAACCTCTCCTCCGGAATAAAGGGCCTCCAGAATCAGGCAAATCAATATGACGGCAATAATCAGATAGAGGTTCATCTTTCCACCTCCGGCTCCGGCTCAGCCTGTTTTTCTTTTTCGATTCGAACCTTCAGGATTCTTGTTCTGCCGACGCTCTCGATGCGGAAAGAATAGTTTTCATAATGGATGATTTCGCCGCGCTCAGGCATCTTTCCGAATAAATGCAGAACAAAGCCGCCGATAGTATCAAACTCATCCTGCGGCAAAGAGTCTTGCAGCAGATCATTTAACTGTTCCATCGCCATCTTGCCTGGAACAATCATCGTATGCTCATCGAGAACATCACACCCGCAGTTGGCCGGTTCATCATCACCATAGGCATCTTCAAACAAATGTTCCAGAATATCCTCCAGTGTCACCAGACCAGAAACGCCCCCGTATTCATCCACCACAATGGCTATCTGGATCGATTTTTCCTGAAAATCATGCAGTAGGCCGTTAATGGTTTTACCCTCAGGAACAAAATAGGGTTTGGCCAGCAGTTTATCAATAGGGACCGTTGCCTGCGCACGTAAAGCGTCATGGAGTAAATCGCGGGCAAAAAGGATGCCGATGATATTGTCGCGGTCTTCCCGATAAATAGGCACTCGCTCGTACCGGCCGGAAACAACCTTCCGCACAATATCCGCCGCCGGCATATCAAAAGAAAGACAAAACATATCCACACGGGGAATCATGATATCGGTCACAGGCCTGTCGCCCGATTCAAAAATAGTTTTGATGAGTTCTTTTTGCGATTCATCCACAACCCCTTCCCGATTTCCGGCATCTATCAAGTGTTTGAATTCGTCCTCCATCAAAACATCCGTATCCCGGGTCTTGCTCTTGTCCAGCCGTTTTAGAATCAAATCGGGTGTTTTTTCCAGTGCGGCAACGATCGGGAATTCCAGCCGCGAAATTAGCAGTAACAGCGGTGATACAGCCGATGAAATCTGCATGGGGTACGTGACGCCAAATGTTTTGGGTATGGCTTCACCGGCCAGAAAAAGGATAATCGATGTCACGATGATTGAAATCCACTGGCCATTGACGCCGAACAGACTAATAAACAGAGAAGCCGCAAGAATGGAGATACTGATGTTTACAGCCTCATTACTGGTGACAACGGTAATGAGCAGACGTCTTGGATTCTTCAGCAACTTCACCACGGAATTCAAAAAAGGATAATCATCCGACTGCATCTTATGGAGATGTAAATCTGAAAGCGAAAGCAGGGCCGCCTCCGCCGATGAAAAAAAACCGGAAAACAAAAAAAGAATCAGCAGTATGATAATATCAGAACTCGGAACCAATCGATTAAACCTCACTGCACTTGTTAATTTTTGTCAATTTATCAGAATAGATAAAAAAAAGATACAGCACTTTCCAGATTATCGCTAGCCGCGAAACCCATCGCGCCATGATTATTCCATTGACATCGGAAAGCTTCCTTCCTATACTTTACAAAGAAAAAAGTTATTCAAAATCAACAGACCATTAAAATCTGTGTAACGCTTATCGAGTCAACAGCGAGGAGGATAGCATCATGACAAGAAGGATAATATTGAGTATCTTAATCGTTTTTTTATTTTGTCAAAACAGCCAGGCCGCTTTCCTCGATGTGCTGAAAGATACGCTTAATACTGTGAGTTCAACAAAGACCAGCGACGGCAAGATCGACCTGGGACTCAAAGAAGCGCTGAATGTTGGTGTCAAGAATTCCATTAACTATCTAGGCAAAAATAACGGCTACTTTGCCAATCAGGCCGTCAAAATCTTGTTGCCCGCGGAAATCCAGAAAGCGGAAAAAGTTCTGCGCGGTGTCGGTTTTGGGCCGCAGCTGGACGAATTCACGCTCAGCATGAACCGGGCCGCAGAAAAAGCAGCGCCTCTGGCCGCGGATATTTTCACCAGCGCCATCTCGGAAATGTCCTTTGATGATGCCAACAAGATTTTGCAGGGCGGCAACACCGCTGCAACTGACTATCTTAAGGGTAAAACCTATAACAAGCTGCTGACGCTTTTTGAACCCGAGGTTCGCAAAACCATGGACGAGTATAAGGTAACACAGCAATACGACGCGATCACCGGCAAAGTGCAAAACCTGCCTTTGATCGGGAAAGCGATCAATCTTGATGTCAACCAGTATGTTTCCGGGAAGGCCCTGGATGGACTGTTTTACATGCTGGCCAAAGAAGAGGCAGACATTCGAACAAATCCGAAGGCGAGAGTCACCTCTCTGCTCAAGGAAGTTTTCAAATAGCGTTACCATCAATAAAAAAGAGCGCTTCAGGAGATTTTGATATGCCCAACATACTACTCGTCGGAAACGGCGCGCGCGAACATGCGATGGCCGAAGCCATTTCACGATCCCAGCAGAATCCGCGTCTGTTTTCGTTTATGAAAGCCAATAACCCGGGAATTGCGTCGCTTTCGGAGAAAATCCGGATCGGCAGCTATTCAGACCTGGCGGCAATTACCGACTTTGCGATGGAGAACAAAATAGAACTTGCTGTGATCGGTCCGGAAGACCCACTAAACAACGGCGTCGTCGATGCTCTGGCAAAATACGGCATTCCGGCCGTCGGCCCCAACAAAAGCCTGGCGCGGCTAGAAACGTCCAAGTCGTTTACTCGGAATCTGGTAAAAAAATATAATATTCCCGGCAATCCGCAGTTTAAAGTATTTGCGGCGATGGATGGCGTGGAAACTTTTTTGAATTCCTTAGAAGGCATTGTCATCAAACCGGACGGTCTTACCGGCGGCAAAGGCGTGCTGGTCCAGGGCGATCACTTCACCACGAAAGATGAAGCGCTGCAATTATGTCAACAGATATTAAGGGAAAACTCATCCCTCATCGTTGAAGAAAAATTCGACGGCGAAGAATTTTCACTGCAAAGTCTGTGCGACGGGAAAACCGTTGTGGGCACCCCGCTGGTGCAGGATCACAAAAGAAGATTTGATGGCGACCGCGGCCCCAATACGGGCGGCATGGGCTCTTACTCCCTGCCCGATCACAGCTTACCTTTTTTAAAACCACAGGATATTGAGGAAGGTTTGGAAATCACCCGCCAGGTCGCGGCGGCGCTTTTAAAAGAAACGGGTAGTCCCTACAAAGGCGTTATGTATGGTGGCTTTATCGCGACTGAAAACGGTGCAAAGCTTTTGGAATATAACGCGCGTTTCGGCGATCCCGAGGCCATGAATATCCTGCCGCTTTTAAAAACCGATTTTGTTTCAATATGCCGTCACATCATCGCCGGAACACTGGATCAATTAAAAATTGAATTTGCCTCCAAGGCAACTGTCTGCAAATACGTTGTACCCAAGGGCTATGGTCTTCCCGCCGATCATTCCGATGCGGCCTCGTCGCACGCCAAGATTGAAGTAGGCGATGTGGGAAAGGCCAGGCTTTACTATTCCTCTGTGGATAAAAAAGAAGACGGATTGTATTTGAGTTCGTCGCGCGCCATCGGCATTGTCGGTATTGCCGACACGCTGGATACAGCACGCAAGATAGCCGAGGAAGGCGTGAAAGCCGTCCACGGCCCCGTAGCCTACCGTGAAGATATCGGCACGGACGCGCTGGTTCAGAAACGTATTGATCACATGAAGAAAATCAGAAAAGAATAACCAGCAAACCCTTTGCCTCCTGATTCCTCCAGATTCGCCGTTGCCCGCGACACCCTTCTAGTGGGCGCGCCCTTGCCGGACGTAACATAAAAAAGGCGCTCCGTTTCGGGAGCGCCTTTTGAGGTTAAGGGTTAGACTTCTTAATTAGCCCAGTTTTTCAGCGGAGATTCTCATGCTGTAGAACGAACGATACACGAAAATTAGGGCGATCACAAAGCAGATGGCGGCCACAGCATGTTTCAAATTCTGGTTCGTCATGGTCACGGCAATTTCCGTTGCCAACAGACCGAACAGGGTCGTGAATTTGATAACCGGGTTCAAAGAAACCGAAGAGGTGTCTTTGAAGGGGTCGCCGACGGTGTCGCCGACTACGCTGGCTTCATGCAGCGGCGTGTTCTTCATCTTGAGGTCAACTTCAACAATCTTCTTGCCGTTATCCCAGCAACCGCCGGCATTGGCCATGAAGACCGCCTGGAATAGGCCGAAGAAGGCGATACCGAACAGATAACCGATGAAGAAGTAGGGGTTAAAGAAGGCCAGCGCCAGACACATAAAGAAGATCACGATAAAGATGTTGATCATGCCCTTCTGAGCATACTGGGTACAAATCTGAACGACCTTCTTGGAGTCTTCAATCGAAGCTTCCTTCTTGTCCAGATTAATGTTCTTCTTGATGTACACAACAGCCTGATAGGAGCCTGTCGTTACGGCCTGCATGGACGCGCCGGTAAACCAGTAAATGACGCAACCGCCAAGAATCAAGCCTACAATAATATCCGGTTGGACCAGAGAAAGCTGTTGAACAACATTGCCGAAGATGCCTTCCAACATAATGATGATACCAAACACCATGGTGGTGGCGCCGACAACGGCGGTGCCGATCAACACAGGCTTGGCTGTTGCTTTAAAGGTATTGCCCGCACCATCGGCAGATTCCAGGAAGTGCTTGGCCAGTTCAAAATCAGGTTCTTTCCCGTATTCTTTTTTCACAACGGCTTTTGCATCGGGACGCGATTCAATCATCGACAATTCATAAATCGATTGAGCGTTGTCCGAAACAGGACCAAAACTGTCCACGGCGATGGTCACAGGGCCCATGCCCATGAAACCAAAAGCCACCAGACCGAAAGCAAACACCGGTGCCGCAAAGGTAAAGGCCGGAGGCATCAGAGCTGTGACAGATTCAACACCCGAGACCAGGTAAGCAACGTACATCAGGAACGCAACAACCAGGCCCAGCCAAAAACCGGAGAAGTTACCGGCAACCAGACCGGAAAGAATGTTCAGCGAAGGGCCACCCTGTTTGGAGGCATTAACAACTTCTTCGCAGTGACGGGAAGAGGTACTGGTGAATATCTTGGTGAATTCCGGAATCAATGCACCGGCGAGGTTTCCGCAGCTGATGATGATGGACAGCGCCCACCACAGACTTGTGTAAGGGGCATTCAGGTCGCCCAAGAGGTAATAACTGGCAACAAATGTTACAACGATGCACAGGATGGAAGTAATCCATACCAGATTGGTTAATGGATGTTCAAAGTTAAACTCTTTTTTCCCGGCGAAGGCGGCTTTGCTGATACCGTTATTGACGAAATAAGAAAGAAGAGCCGTCAGGATCATAAGGATTCTCATGGCGAAAATCCAGATAATCAATTTGCCACCCATTTCAGGATTTTTGGCCAAAGCCAGTGCCAGGAAAGTGATGAGAGCGACACCGGTAACACCGTAAGTTTCAAAACCATCAGCGGTAGGACCAACGCTGTCACCCGCGTTGTCACCCGTACAGTCGGCGATAACACCCGGGTTTTTCGGATCGTCTTCCGGAAGATGGAAAACGATTTTCATCAAGTCGGAACCGATGTCGGCAATCTTCGTGAAGATACCACCGCAAATACGCAGCGCGGAAGCACCCAGTGATTCGCCGATAGCAAAACCGACGAAGCAGGGACCAGCCAATTCCTTCGGAATGTAAGCCAGAATGATGAGCATGAAGAACAATTCGATGCTAACCAGCAGAAGGCCAACACTCATACCAGAACGCAGACAGATGTTTACGATGTTTAAAGGCTCGCCACTCATGGAAGAAAAAGCGGCGCGGGAGTTGGCGACGGTATTAATGCGAATTCCAAACCAGGCCACACCATAGGAACCCAGAATACCGACAATCGAGCAGATCAGAATGATAATAATATCTGATACAGGTTTTGACTGCAATGGGCCAAAGTAATAGATCATGCAAATGGCGATCAGTATCCACAAACCGATAAGGAATTTACCCTGCTGGAACAAGTAAGTCTTGCAGGTTTCCCAAATGGTCTGGGAAACATCCAACATGGCCTTATGCGCCGGCAGATTCTTGGTCTGCACATACTGCATCACACCAAAAGCCATACCGATCAGACAGATAAACAATCCAATATTAAGGATTGTCATTCCGGACAGGGTTCCGCCCATAAATGTAACTTGGGCCAAATCCGGCAAATTGATGTCAGCTTCACCGGCAAAAGCGGCACCGGCAGCGAGCAGAATCATCAAACCGCTCAGTAAAAATGTCCAAATACTTCTTTTGTTCTCTAACATTAACTAGTCCTCCTTTAGAATATTTATATTTTTTGTCTGGTACTTGCCTATGGCTTGTTGCAGACCGTTTAAAACAATTTCAGCACTCGCGTCGGCTGCCCTTTGAATAACGTCAGGCAACACGGTTTGCTCTTCCTTTCGAAAAGGTTCCAACACATAACCCTCAATTCGGGATTTGTCAACTGGTTTGCCGATACCCAGTCTCACCCGCGTGAATTCGGAAGATCCCAAGTTAGACTCGATAGATGCCAGTCCTTTATGACCGGCAGTCCCTCCTCCCGCCTTCAGTCGAATCGACCCGAAAGGTAGGTCAAGATCATCGTGAATAACGATGAGATTGCTGATATCCGTTTTAAAGAACGACTGCAACTGCCTCACTGCAGTACCACTCAAATTCATGAATGTTTGGGGCTTAGCCAGTAAAACATTTTTCCCGGCAAGTGCCCCTTTACCCCACAACGCATTGAAACTCTTCTGCTTCAAATCTATTTCCAACTGAGCGGCAAGCTTTTCCAGTACCATAAACCCGATATTGTGCCGGGTTTGTTCGTAGCGTTTGCCCGGATTACCCAAACCGATAATCAGATGCGCCATTTGCTCCCTCTCTTTTCGAAACCGAAAGAATATTTTGCCAAAGCTAAAGGGAAGCAATGTCTCCCGCCCAATTCCTGATCAACCAACTCGCAGCAAACGAAGGCGAATTGACACTCGTCCCGCGGAAGCGGGATAAAACCTTATTTTTCCTTTTCCTTCTTTTCTTCTTTTGCCGGTTCAGCCGCGGCTGCTGCTTCACCTTCGGCCGGAACTTCTTCAGCGGTTTCAACCTTCACAACCTTGACAGCGGCAACCGATACGACGGCGGCGTCCAACGGATCTAAATGGGTCAGGCCTTCAGGAATTTTGATATCCTTGACTTTTATGGAATGACCAATCTCAATCGAGGTAATGTCCACATCAATATGATCAGGGAGATCTGTCGGCAGACACAAAATCTTCACTTCGCGTTTGATATGCTGGAGTTCTCCGCCGTTTTCCACGCCGATGGCTTTACCTGTAAAATTCAGAGTGACATCAAATGCGAGCTTCTTTTTCATATCAATTTCATAAAAATCAGCGTGATAAAACTTCCCGGTTAAAGGCTGAATCTGCAGCTCTTTAATCAAAGAAAGTTTCTCCAGTTTCTGACCACCGTCATCAATAATCAGTTTAATAAAAGCGTGATCTTTTTTTTCCTTATGCAGCTTAAACAGATCACTACTTTTTACGGCCAGCGATATATTTTCAGTGGATCCGCCGTAAAAAATAGCCGGCACAAATCCTTGCTGCCGCAATCGGCGGGCTGGACCCTTCTTCTGTTCTTTACGGACTTGGGCCGCTAAATCGGTTATTTCCATTTACCCCTCTCCTCCTAAATAAATAATGAATGTACTGAATCGTTATAGTAAATGCGGCGCACCGCCTCGGACAGCAGGCCGGACACAGATAATACTTTTATTCTTTTGCATTGAGCCGCTTTTTCACTCAAAGGAATCGTATCTGTGACAATAAATTCCTTAATATTGGAGCTTTCAATGCGATCAATTGCCGGCCCCGATAAAACCGGATGAGTGCAGCAGACGGACACTTCAAGAGCACCTGCATCCGTCAGAGCATTGGCCGCCTGAACAACGGTTCCCGCCGTGTCAACCATATCATCCAGGATGATGACTCGTTTTCCTTTAATATTACCAATGATGTTCATTACCTGTGCTTCATTAGGGCCTTCTCTTCTTTTATCGATAATAGCCAGAGAAGCACCCATTCGTTTACCGAAAGCCCGGGCTCTTTCCACACCACCCGTGTCCGGTGATACAACTACTGTGTTGTTCTGATAATTATCTTTCATATAATCGATTAAAACGGCAGTGGCAAAAAGATTATCGACTGGAATATTAAAGAAACCCTGAATCTGACCGGCATGCAAATCCATGGATAAAAGGCGCTGCGCGCCCGCCGTCGTAATCAGATCAGCCACTAATTTCGCGGTAATAGGCGCGCGAGGAGCAACCTTACGATCTTGCCTGGCGTATCCATAGTAAGGGACGACAGCGGTAATACGGTCGGCCGATGCCCGCTTCATGGCATCGATCATAATGAGCAGTTCCATCAGGGTGATATTCACCGGTGGGCAGGTGGACTGAATGATAAAAACATCCATTCCTCGGACATTTTCGTCAATCTCGACGCGTGTTTCTCCATCACTGAAGGTGCTGACATTGGCTTTTCCCAGGGTCACGCCTAATTTTTCACAGATTTTCTGCGCCAGCGGCTTATTGGCATTACCGGAAAAAACTCTTATTCTTTCTAACATTTAAATATTTCTCCGCAATCTTTTCTGGCTGGGGCGGGAGGATTCGAACCTCCGAATGCAGGAACCAAAATCCTGTGTCTTACCGCTTGACGACGCCCCATCGTCTTTCATTAAATACCGAACAAAATCAGCTATTACAGTGATTGGGCAAAGAAAACCAGACATTTTCCGGAAACTTTTTTCAAAATTGCCTCCCGCGCTTCTTTGGCGGATTTTTCATCTGCAAAAATGCCAAATAACGTGGGGCCACTGCCCGACATCAATGCACCTAGGGCGCCTTCTTTCATCAGCATTTGCTTCAAATCATTCAACTCGGGATGCATCTTCAGCGATACCGTTTCTAAATCATTATGCAATTCCCGAATAATATCGCCTAGTGCGTAAAATCGCGGAATGCTATAATTATTTTTTTTCTTTGTCAATGCTAAATTAAGGTTATCGTAAACCGTTTTTGTGGAAAGGGGAAAGGTGGGATTGATTAAAACCATATTTATTTGAGGTAAATCGGGCAGGGCTTGAAGTTTATCCCCGATGCCTGTCGCAAAAGCTGACCTTCCGAAAATAAAAAAAGGGACATCCGCCCCCAGTTTTGCTCCCAGTTTGATCAGTTCAGTCTTGCTCAGCCCCAATGAACACAAGTCATTTAAGGTCATCAAAGTCGTTGCAGCATCCGAACTGCCTCCACCCAGACCGGCAGCAGAAGGGATGTACTTGTTGAGGACGATTTCAACGCCGTTCCGATAACCGGTATGATTGAAAATAGTTTGAGCGGCACGGTAAATCAGGTTTTGTTCATTGGTGGGAAGATCTGTGCCGGGACAATGAAGCGTTATTCCTTTCTGTTGCAGCGTATATTCGAGTTCATCATAAATTGATATTTGCTGCATGACGGAAGCCAAGTCGTGATAACCGTCCGGACGCTTCCGCAAAACACGCAGCAACAGGTTGATCTTCGCGGGCGCTTTGCTACGCATGTCAGCCCTTTTCTTTGACGTAGCGCATTTTCAGCTCGTAGAGCACACCCTGGATTAAACTGGTCTCATTTTGGTCAAGATTCCCCTTGGTTTTCTCATTCAGCATGTTCAGAATATCAATGGTTTGCTTGGCCGCCGGAAGATTCTTTTCGGCTTTACCTCCTTCATACTCGGGAAAATCACCGAAATGAAATAGAGCGGACGTGCTGAGCGATATAACAAAGTTTGTAAAATTGACCGGTGGATAATCCGACGGTTCAGCAGTGGGTTCTACCACTTTTTCCTTTACATCCGGTTCTTTCACGGTTGCCGGTTCTTCTTTGGTTTCCGACGATTCTGAAAAACGTTTATCTTTAATTACAAATCCTTCGCCCTTCTTCTCTTCTGACATATATATTGCCCCCTCGGTTTAGGTTAAGAGTAAAGCGTAAAACGCACGCCTCACTCCTTACTTTTTTTACTAAACGTAATCTCCCCTTTAGACACACCAATAACGATGTGATCACCTTCAGCAAATTTTCCGGCCAGAATATCCATTGCCAACGAATCTAAAATGAGTTTCTGGAGCGCCCTCTTGAGTGGTCGCGCCCCGTAAACCGGGCTGTAACCCTGCTCGGCTATATATTTTTTCGCCGCGTCTGTCAATTCGATGCTTAACTTGCGCTCTTTGAGTCTCTTATCAATTAACCCCAGTTGAATATCGACAATCTTGTGAATATCTTCCAGTTTTAAAGCCGAGAACATGATGATGTCGTCGATGCGGTTTAAAAATTCCGGCTTAAACGTCGCGCGCAAGATTTCCATGGAACGGTTTTGCTTCTCCTCATCGTCCAGCGACGGGTCCTGAATCCATTGGCTGCCCACATTTGATGTCATGATTACCACCGTGTTTTTGAAATCCACCGTGCGGCCATGACCGTCGGTAAGCCGGCCGTCATCCAGAATCTGGAGCAGTATATTGAACACGTCGGGATGTGCTTTTTCAATTTCATCGAAAAGCAGTACACAATAGGGTTTGCGACGGACGGCTTCCGTGAGATGACCGCCCTCGTCATAGCCGACATAGCCCGGAGGAGCGCCGATGAGACGCGCCACTGCGTGCTTTTCCATGTATTCCGACATATCGATGCGAATCATCGCCTGCTCATTGTCAAACATGAATTCGGCCAGAGCCCGCGCCAGTTCAGTTTTGCCGACGCCGGTCGGCCCCAGGAAAATAAACGAGCCAATGGGGCGGTTGGGATCCTGCAAGCCGGAGCGCGCGCGTCTAAGCGCGGCGGACACCGCCTGGATGCCTTCGTCCTGACCGATCACCCGCATCTTGAGTCTTTCATCCATATGAATGAGTTTCTGCACGTCGCTTTCCATCATGCGAGCCAGTGGAATACCCGTCCAGTTGGCAACCACTTCCGCCACGTCTTCAGCGTCCACTTCTTCCTTGAGCATCTGATTGTTCTTTTGAGCTTCTTCCAGTTTTTTCTGTTCGTCCTGAAGCTCCTTATCCAATGCCACCAACTTGCCGTAACGGATTTCTGCGGCGCGGGCGAGATTACCTTCGCGCTGGGCATTAACTTCTTCGGTTTTCAGTGCTTCCATCTGACTCTTGATCTGTTGAATTTTTTTAATGACATCTTTTTCCGCCGACCAGTGCATCTTCATCTGATTCATACTGGATTTCGATTCGGCCAGTTCCTTTTCAATCTTTTCACGTCTTTCTTTCGCGGTTTTATCCGTTTCCTTTTTCAAGGACTGTTTCTCAATTTCCAGTTGGATGATCTTCCGCTCGATAGTGTCTATTTCACAAGGCATGCTGTCGAGCTCAATGCGCAGTCGCGACGCGGCTTCATCAACCAGGTCCACCGCCTTGTCCGGCAGAAACCGGTCGGTAATATAGCGGTGCGAAAGCGTTGCGGCAGCAATGATGGCCGAATCCTTGATTCGCACACCATGATGCACTTCATAACGCTCCTTGAGGCCGCGTAAAATGGCGATCGTATCTTCCACGGTCGGCTCCTTGACTAAAACCGGCTGGAAACGCCGCTCAAGCGCCGGGTCCTTTTCAATATATTTACGGTATTCATTGAGGGTCGTCGCGCCGACACAGCGCAGTTCTCCGCGCGCCAGTGCAGGCTTGAGCATGTTGGAGGCGTCCATCGAACCTTCCGCCGCACCCGCTCCGACAACGGTATGAATTTCATCAATAAAGAGAA
>Ga0209202_1001924_pt1 | contig 11945 bp, 10 predicted proteins | sample AD_UKC032_MetaG_FD_184416 | JGI IMG/M metagenome (GOLD analysis project Ga0209202, IMG submission 184416) | Active sludge microbial communities of municipal wastewater-treating anaerobic digesters from USA - AD_UKC032_MetaG (SPAdes) (version 2) | ecosystem: Engineered > Bioreactor > Anaerobic >... | reverse complement strand
TCCTAACTCCTAACTCCTAACTCCTAACTCCTAACTCCTAACTCCTAACTCCTAACTCCTAACTCCTAACTCCTAACTCCTAACTCCTAACTCCTAACTCCTACTTATGATCATCTACCTCACCGGATACATGGGTAGCGGAAAGAGCCGTTACGGGAAACTGGCAGCCAGGAGGCTGGGGTACGGCTTCATGGATCTGGATGAATTGATTGAAGAGGATGCCGGCATGAGCATTTCTGAGTTATTCAGCCAAAAGGGGGAAGATTATTTTCGGCAGAAGGAGCGTAGTGTGCTGATGGAAACCTTGCCTGGGGTTGATACCATCATTGCTACCGGGGGAGGCACTTACTGCTCTGAGGAGAATCTCAGGTTCATGAAGTCTCATGGCAGGGTGGTGTATCTCCGGCTCCCTACCGAAGTGCTGGCATCCCGGCTTAAGATACTGGCTCCGACAAGGCCGCTGCTCACACCTCATCTCGATAATCTTCAGGAGTTTGTGGCTTCCCATCTGATGGAGCGTGAGGCTTGGTACCTGCAGGCTGATCTGACCGTTGAAGGGAAGGGGCTGACCGGGAAGAAGCTGGCCGAAGCCCTCAGGACCCTGATCTCTTAGGCTTGTTTTATACAGTATCTTTCAGCAATCTTCTTCAAAATCTCCGGGTTTGTATTTTCGGGCTGATATTGGTTTATCTTTGACCATTGTGGCATCCCTAACCAATACTATATTTTATGGATTACCGGATCACCTTTAACCAGCATCTCGACGCTGAATTCACCCATGCACTGAAGGGCAGGGCAGATGCCTATTTCAGGGACAACGGGATTTCTAGGTACGGAAACCGCATCATGCACCTGAAATCGGCTGCGATGTTAGCCATGTACATCCTTCCGTTTGTGGGGATCGTTGCGGGAGGGTTTCCTGTCTGGCTGTGCATGGTGATGTACGCCATCATGGGGGTCGGGCTGGCAGGAATCGGCATGTCGGTGATGCACGATGCCAACCATTATGCCTATTCGGATAATCCTGAAGTGAACAGGATTATGGGGATGATGATCTTCATCCTTGGAGCCGATGCCTACAACTGGAAAATCAAGCACAACAAGCTGCACCATGTATACACCAATATCTATGGCAGCGATGAGGACATCAACAGCCGCGCAATCCTCAGGTTTGCCTACGCCGCGCCCCTGCGCCGGTACCACCGGTATCAGCACATCTATGGCTGGTTCCTGTATGCATTAATGTCGATATCGATGGTGGTTGGCGATGTGCGGAAACGGAAAGAGTACCGGGAGCGGGGTGTCACCAATATCTCACAGCATATCTTCGACCGGTCCATGCGCTGGCTCATCCTGTCGAAAATACTGTACTTCGGCATTATTTTCGGGTTTCCACTCCTTTTCTCGCCACTCACCTGGTATCAGGTGGTCCTGGGATTTTTGCTGATGCATCTGGTGTCGGGCGTGATCATGAGCCTGATCTTTCAGATGGCCCATGTAGTGGATGGGCCTGAACAGACTCTACCGGACGCCGAAAGACATGTTGAGCGCTCGATGGTGTTGCACCAGCTCCGTTCTGCTGCCGACTTTTCAAAAAGCAACCGTCTGATTACCTGGTATGTGGGTGGGCTGAACTACCAGGTCGAACACCACCTGTTTCCCAGGGTATGCCATGTGCATTACCCGGCACTGTCGGCTATCGTGGAAGCCACTACCCGTGAATTCGGCATGCCCTACTATGTGTACAACACCTTCGGGGAGGCTTTCCGATCCCACTATCGCACACTCAAACGGTTAGGAAGAGAGAAAATCCGGAATTCTTTCTGAGAAGAAGAAAGAATACTGATTATCCCATTACCTTTGCCTTAACCTCCGCAAAGGAGTTGCTCTCAACTCCCGGCCTCAGGCAATATTTACCTTAATCAATTTTTTTATGATCAGGCAATTTATGTTGGCATTTATGCTTATGCTTACTGTTTCCCTGATGGGTCAGAAATCGTGGAAAGATTACGGGTTGGTTCCTTTTGAAGAAACTAAAGACAGCATTACTTTGTACGGGTTGAAGAATCAGGCTGGACTGATTGTACTTCCTGCGAAGTATGAGAATTTTGAAGCTAAGCTATCAGACGGTTATGCGCTGATTTTCAGCGTTAAGGGAGGCCCTTTTAAAGATCAGGAGCTCAAAGTGCTCAATAAGGCCAAAAAGCTCACCTGGCTTACCGGCATTGTCGATTCCACCGGAAAGATTGTGGTGGTACCAACCTATGAAGATATCCTGCTTCCGTTTGTACAAAACGTTACCATGGTGAAAAAGGATGGGCTTTATGGATTGATCACCAAAAAAGGGATGGTGCTTACACCAGATTTTGAGCCGGAGATGTTTCTGCTTGACTCCTACCAATACTTTCTGGTGAAGTCGAAGTCGAAAATGGGTCTGCTAAACCTTAAGGGGGTACAGGTCATCCCCATCCAGTTTGATACCATTGCTGAAGATGCCTATCTCTATGAGCAGGAAGAAATGCTCTATTGCGAAGTGGGAAATGCCGGGAAGTGGGGCCTTTATTCTGTGAAAGGTAAAAGCCTTATCATTCCGGTGGTGTATGATAACCTCGGTCGAAGGGCTGACGATTTCGTTATCCTGCAGAATCAGAAGAAGTTTGGTCTGTTTGACCTGAGAAAGAAGTTGCAGGTTATTCCGGTGATTTACTCCGGTATAAATGCCATGTATGAGCCATTTGTTACTGTTATCAAAGACGGAAAATCGGGTCTTATCAACATAAAAACCCAGAAAACGCTGATTCCTTGTCTGTACAAGGGTTATTACCAACCGATATATTTCGGGACCAATGCAACCCAAGAAAAGCTGGCGGGTTTTCTCGCCATAGAAGAAATCCGGAAAATCGAAGCTGGAGAGGTTGACAATGAGGAAGAAGAGGATGATTACGAAAGCATGGATGAGCCCCTGCCTGAAAGGGTTGGGTTATTTGATGCCAATGGAAAGCTTTTGCTGAATCAGGTCTATGATGGAGGAAAATACCTCCGGAGTATTTATGCCTTTTACGAAACTCCCGACCTACTGCTGGGAAGAATGGAAAAGGGGAATGCGGACGACAGCACGTATCGCGTCGGTTATTGGATGCTGAATGGCAAAACCAATGTTTTTAAAAACAGCACCGCAAAATTTACGCAGGTGAATTCCAACGATGATGCACCCCTGAATGTTCTGGTGCAAACCCTGGACGGGAAGTGGGGCCTGATTAACTGTCTTACAGATAAATACCTTGTAGTACCCCTGCCCGGTGAGTGCAACTATTTTGATGATGACCATAGCTTTACCATCACCAATGGCGACCTAACCAGAACGTTCACCTACCTAGGCAAGGAAATCCAGCCCTGAATATGGTCTGTGAATTTGCGGGAGATTTTCTAGCTGGGTTTTTGTGGATGTCAGCGATTAATTTCTCGCTGAAACCCGCAGATTTTTCAAACAATAAACCCGGAAAATCAAAGCAAATTCTTCCCTGTCCCCTGTCCTCTGTCCCCTATGCACTCCTGTCCCCTGTCCCCTATGCACTCCTGTCCCCTATGTGCTCCTTTCCAGCAGCATCACACTCTCGATATGGTGCGTATGCGGGAACATATCCACGGGCTGCACGGCAGTGATCTGGTAATGGTGAGACAGCATTGCGGCATCACGGGCTTGGGTGGCGGGGTTGCAGCTGACGTAAACGATGCGGTTGGGGCGCATTTCCAGCATTTTCTTCACCACATCGGGGTGCATGCCACCACGGGGCGGGTCGGTGAGGATCACATGCGGGTTGCCGTGCATCTCGATGAAGCGGTCGTCCATCACCCGGGTAATGTCGCCGGCAAAGAATTCTGTATTTCCGATTTGGTTGAACCGGGCATTCTCCTTTGCGTCTTCGATCGCTTTATCCACATACTCGATCCCAATCACTTTGGCTGCGTGGCGGGCAGCAAACAGGGCAATGGTGCCCGTGCCCGTATAGAGATCGTACACGGTCTCGTACCCCTGCAGGCCTGCCAGCCCGATGGCTTTGCGGTACAGGTGGATGACCTGTGAGGCGTTGGTCTGGTAGAACGATTTGGGCCCGATGCGGAACTCCAGGTCATCCATCGCATCGGTCAGCCAGGGTTCTCCTGATATGCACCGTACGTCGATATCTCCCAGGTCGTCGTTGCGTTTCGGATTGACAGCCAGGTGCAGCGATGCGATCTGTGGAAACGTATCCTGCAGTCCCTGAAGTACTTCTGCCAGGTGTGGGTGTTCCTCTTTCACGATCAGCACCACCATAAATTCGCCGCGGGTGTTGTTGCGGATGATGAGGTTGCGGAGCACCCCCTCTTTGGTGCGGTGGTTGTAAAAGGGGATCCTGAGGCGCCGGCAGGTTTCACCGGTCCACTGGCGGATGGCGTTGCTGGGTTCGGGCTGCAGAAAGCACTGCCGGATGTCCATCACACGGTCAAACTGCCCGGGCAGGTGGAAACCCAGGCCTGAAAAATCCACTTCAGGGCGGTTGTCACCGGATCCGAGTTCCTCAGGGGTCAGCCACCGGCGGCTGGTAAAGGTATACTCCAGCTTGTTGCGGTAATAACGATCTATAGGAGAGGAAATTACGGGCTCCACCATGATTCCTTTGAAGCCTCCGATCCGTTCCAGAGCATCCACCACCTGCTGCCGTTTGAATTCCACCTGGGCGGGATAGGGGAGGTGCTGCCATTTGCAGCCTCCACAGGTACCGAAATGTTCGCAGAAAGGTTCAGTGCGCAGCGGGCCGGGGGTATGGAGCTTGACGATCTCCCCCTCCATGTAATGCTTCTTCTTCAGTTTGATGCGGATGTCGGCCACATCGCCCGGGGCACCGAAGGGGACAAACAGCACTTTATCGTTCACCCGGGCAATGGCTTTCCCTTCGGCAGCCACGCCCGTGATAGCAACCTGCTGCAGCAAAGGCAACTCCTTTTTGGTTCTCCGGTCCATGGGGCAAAGATACCGATTTCAGGCCTTGTGGATTACGAAGTTTTTTTCTCGCGGAAATCCGCAGAAATTACGCGGAAATCCGCAGAGATTTTAATCATTGTGAAATAGTTAGCTTTTCTTAGGAAAATTTTATTAAAAATTTGCATATATACGATAAGAATTTTTATATTTGTTCACCAAAGCTTATTCCTCTTCTGCTCATGAAGACCAAACACCGGATTTCAAAGCTGTTCGGGACTATGCCTGATTCTCTTCACAGAGGATTGATACACTGGTGTTTAGTGTTAATGGGGGGGGTAAAAGACAGGTAATCAGGTGGTTATGCAGGATTGACCTGATAAATGCCAGTTGTTTCATACTGCCACATCGTTGCTCTCCACTGCATTCAACGGGATTCTCTGCCTGCCATACTGCCAAAACGATCTTTGAAACCGGAACCAACAGGTTTATTTCAGGTAGCCTCTTCCGTGTAGATCTGCCGGGTACCGGTAGGTTGTGGGGAGGGGTTGTAAGCGTACAATTCAAAGAAATGGTTAATTGTAAATGGTTAATTGTGAAAAACATACGATTATGAAAAGAAATTGGATGTTGGCTTTGGTATTGATACTACTTCTTCCGGTTATGAGCTGCAAAAAAGAAGTCCCGGAGATAGCTCAAAACAAGTTGATACTTAGTTCGGAATTATGGATACCCGGGGAGGTTTACTATGTTGATGACTATTGCTATTGGATAGATCCAGACCTATGGCAAGAGCCTGTTAATCCTGAAGAAATCATTCATGGTGAACTTAATCAGAAAGGTCGTGAAGAAACGATTGTGGTATATGAAAATGGTCATTGGGTGATTAAGAAGAATGTTATATGCTTTGATACAGGTTCTGAATGTGGGATAATGTATTGCCCTGCTGCGGGAGGATCATACGCTAATTGTGGAAATTATATGAAAAAGAATTAATTAACCAATGGGGAATCCGAAACTCGGATTCCCCTGTTAACCAAAAGCTATGAAATTACCTATTATGCTCCACAATAATTATTGTTTGTATTTAATTCTGCTAAATGGGTTATTCCATTTTTCATGTTCTAATCCAAAACATCTTGATAAAACGGCATTACCTGTTCTTGAGAACATCGAAATAAAGTCTGAAATAACCTCCAGGTCAATTTCATGGGAGCCTCCCTCCAATGAATCACTTAATGCAGCTCATTCAAATTATCGAAGAATTGGAAATGAATTCTATTCTGTTTTCATTAATTCCTCACTGGATTCCGTTATTATTTGCAACTATACAACCCAAATGGTAACCCGATTTCATTTGCCACTCCATAGCGGATATTTGGTTGACCTACTATATTTTCACAACTCCGATTAAATTTTTCTGTTTTATGATCGCGAGATGGTTTTTGCGAACTCGAAAGATGATAATAAGTTCTGTGATTTTCTTTTGTGTAACGCGAAAGGGGAGGTGCTGGATGAGTATTCATTAGAGAATGTTCCCTATATATTTAAAGGTCAGAGGGACCCTTTAGTACTGATAAGTTCCGGATATATCGATAATAATTTAATTCAACAATCAAAACTATATATTCCTTTTGAGATTTATTTGCCAAAATTGGAGAGTAAAAGACATAAAAAACTAAAAATAAGTATGGTGTGCGAATATAATCTGCAAGATAAAAGTTTAAAAATGTTAAACATAACACTACCTGAGAGCCTAATTGGAAAGAGATTTAAATCTGAAAATGCCGATGGAAAAAACTTAATGATATTCCTCGTACACGACTCATTACTGGAATACCATTTTTACAATTATGGTTCGATCTATTTGTACAATTTAAAAACCGATAGATCAACAGAAGTATATTCATCTGAACGTTTCCCATTTCGAAATAATGAACTAGATGATCCTGGTGTTCCTGAGTTCTATTCATTTCAGGGCTTTAAATATAGCCCCCAAGAGGATATGTATTTAAGACATATTAATTCTGCAGAATCTGATCTGTTTAAATGGTTCCAAATTATTCAGCTGTTTGACAACCATTTTAATCTGATTGGTTGCCAATTGTTTGGTTCTGAGAAGTTGTGTCAATTAAATGATACAAATTATTCTCCTTTTTACTTTGATGAAGACGGATTTCTATCTATTTCCCCGACCAACCATACTGGTGTATATTACCATGTCAGTCCTGGGATTCCTACATGTCGCTCAATTGAATATATTAAACAACATTATCTGGTAAAAAATAATGATACTCAAACATCATCGGCTGATAGGAAAATTGCCTATAACGACCGTCTCTTATTTTACTTCAATGCGATGGAAATACCTGAAGGAAGCAAGGTGATTATGGTGGGTTTTGATAAAACCTGCGTCCATTGCCTGGAATACCTTTTTGGTTCATGGCAACGGAATGAGAAAGCATTCCGGGCACAGAACATCCATTACCTCTTCATCGGATCAGACACTGCTTTTGTGGAGCAGCTTATTGCCGGGTATAAAATACCTCCGGAGTTTGTGTGGATCGACGAAGCGCAGGTGTACAAAAAGTACTTCACTCCGGAGGAGCGGCACCTGAATCCTCTGGTGCATTATAAAAGCAACACCGAAGCCGATGTAATCATCTACGACTTCAAAACGCTGGATGCCGATTTCAGGAGGTTTCTGAACCTGAAGTGATGCTGAAATGTCCCAGGTTCCAGGTTTCATGTTTCATATTAAAACAAACATCCTCAACCTCCTAAACACCTAAACATCCTCAATATTGCTCAAGGTAAGAAATTCCATGTAATTCAACCGGTCGATCCGGCCACTTAATGCTTCCGGATAACCCTTTGTAAAAGTCATAGGGATTTTATATCTGGCACCTTCCTGCCATTTGAATTCCCAGGCAAACAGCTTTCCATCCTGTTCTTCGATGTAATCAATTTCCTGTTGCTGGGCAGTACGCCAGAAATACTGTTTCCTGTCCAATTGATGGTTATTCAGGAACTTCATCCTTTCACTTACCAGAAAATTTTCCCATAAAGCACCTTTATCCGATCTGAGGGACGGATCGCTGAAGTTGTTAAGAATTGCATTGCGAATCCCGGTGTCATAGAAATATATTTTCCGGGTTTTTCTAATCTCGGTTCTTACATTCCTGGCAAGGGCACGAAGCCGGAATACTACAAACGATTTTTCAAGCAGATCAATGTACCGACGTATCGTTATCTGATCAATCCCCACCAGAGATGCCAGCTCAGTATAGGAAACTTCGTTACCGGTCTGAAGTGCAATGGCTTCCAGCAGGGTTTCAATCATTTCTGGTTTTCGTATGTCCTGAAAAGAAAAAACATCTTTGTACAAATAGCTTTCTGTAAGATTCTTCAGGGTTCTCCTGGCATCTGCGGTCTGTGTTACAGCGTCAGGATACATTCCAAACACCAGCCTGGTGTTAAGTAGCCTCTCTTCTGTAATGCCATCTGTATGGTTTATCAACTCTTCAGTAGAAAGAGGCAACAGCCTGAATTCGATCTTTCGCCCAGTCAGAGGTTCTCCCGTCGCTCCGGTAAGTTCAAGCGATGATGAACCTGTGACAATAAGTTGAACTGCAGGGATTTTGTCGTGAATCAGCTTGAGCGTCAATCCGATGTTTTTCACCCTTTGCGCCTCATCAATCATAACGATCCGTGATTTGGCAAACCTGCTATTGAGCCGGGTTGAGGTTGCATCTGTCAATTCCTTTCGAATGTCAGGTTCATCGCAATTCAGCATCAGACAGGGTTCCGGCAATGTTTCAGCAAGCATCTCCAGCAGCGTGGTTTTGCCCGATTGTCTGGGGCCTGAGATCATAATGGTTTTCCCCTTGAAGATTTGATTCCGGATCTGGTTGAAGAGGGTACGTTGTATCATTACCGACAGTATTTTTTGCAAATATAGCATATTTGAAGATTATAATCATAAAAATATTATAAAAATACATGATTATGATCCACTAAACGGCTCTTTTGGCATCAGGTAGAAATCCCCAGAGATGTTTTTCTGCGTTATTCTGCGATGTTTCAGCGAATTTCAGCGAGAGAAAAATTTCAACCAGAAATCCGCTGAGATTATTTCAGGGTATCAGCTTTCAGCAGATCATCAGTCCTAAGCTACCGGATGCCGTTACATCGCCAATGATAGCGGTGTGCGGGAACCCGGCACGGATCATATCCTGCACCAGTTGGCCTGCATGTTCCGGAGGGCAGCAGATCAGCAATCCGCCCGAAGTCTGGGCATCCATGGTCAGCATTTTGCTTTCGTAGGAAACCCCGGAAGCGCACTCCATCTGTTCACCCACAAAATCGAGATTGCGGAAAGCAGCACCCGGGATACACCCAAGTTTCAGGAGGTACATGACCCCATCAAATACCGGCACTTTTTCAGGATAGATCTGCACAGTTACCCCGGAAGCCCCGGCCATTTTCAGAGCATGCCCTGCCAGCCCGAATCCGGTGATGTCGGTGGCGCATTTTACACCATAATAATGCATTACCGAAACGGCATTCCGGTTGAGCTGCATCATGCTCTCCAGCACCGTCTGGTATTGCTGCGGACTTGCTTCCCCGATCCGGTGTCCGGCCAGGATGGTTCCTGTACCAATGGGCTTTGTAAGCACTAGTATATCACCCGGTTGTGCTGCTGCATTGGTGATGATGTGATCCGGATGGATGGTGCCTGTAACCGCCAGTCCGTATTTGGGGATTTTATCCTGGATGGTATGGCCGCCCATCATCACCACCCCGGCTTCCTTCACCTTCTCAATGCCGCCACGGAGGATCTCGCGCAATGCGGTAAGCGGTTTTCCTGCGGGCCATGCCACGATGTTCAGCGCCGAAAGGGCTTCCCCGCCCATGGCATAGACATCACTTAGGGCATTGGTCGCGGCGATCTGGCCAAAGGTGAACGGATCGGCACACACCGGCGGAAAGAAGTCCGTGGTCTGTATCAGGGCCAGATCGTCACGGATGCGGAGTACCCCTGCGTCGTCGTGGGTTTCGGTACCCACCAGCAGATCGGGATGGGGTGTACAGGGCAGGTCCGCCATTACCCGCTGGAGCTCGGCAGCCGGCAGTTTGGCGGAGCATCCCCCTCCGGCTGCGTATTCTGACAAATCAAATGTTTCCATAAGATATTTAATAACAATGTGTTATGTCGTGCAGTAGTCCTCGGGTCTCACATCCTCTCCCATTTTCAGGGGCTGCTCCACCAGCAGCCGGTACATTTTCCCATCCTGCGAGGTTTGCACGGTCATCTGATGATCCTGCAGGAAACGGGTAACGTTGTTCCTGGCATTTTCGCTGTCGATGAGTATTTCCAGGGATTCTCCCTTTTCCAGGGTCTCAAGTGCTTTGCGGGTCATCACCAGCGGGAGCGGGCAGGGCATTCCCTGTGCGTTTACGGTCTTCATTTTTTATAGTTTTTTCTGATGAATGTACAATCGTGTTTCTGTCTCGTGGCCGGTTTCAAGCCGTATCGATTTCTCTGCTTCCAGAAAATCCACCAGCAGGGCCCTGAATTTTTTCGAACCCGGAATCAATTCCTTAAAGGTATTGATATCCATCCCCTGCGGATTTACGGACAGCTTTTGCAGCAGCAGTTCCCGGTACCGGTTCAGGATGGTGGTATGCAGAAAATCCCCCTGGCAGTAGGCGATCCTGCCCTCGTCGGAGAGGCGGTTCAGGTAGGATTTTATTTGGGCGCGGGAGATCTTTTTCTCAGCCGCCTTTTCTTCCAGTTCAGCCAGGGAGGGTTTCTGGTCGCCGTATGCAAGTAATTCGTTTTCAAGCCATTCAATTTCCGCAGTGGTTTTGGGATCTATCTGTACCGTATGTCCGGCAAGGATCCATGTGTCCTGAAAGGTGTCGGTTTTTCCCTCCTGCTGCATCTTTTGCAGCAGCATAGACAGCCAGGACTTGCCCCGGGGATGTTTTGCCAGTCCGGTTTTCCCCGCAAGTTCCTGCACCTGCATCCCTCCGGCGGACAGGGGATTCTTCTCATGATACCCGGCAAGCGCTTTCAGAAGGGTACTTCTGTGCCGGGCATCGCAATGGGTATTTACCAGTAAAAGCACCTCCCCATCGCGGTACACCAGAAACCCCGGGTGGTCCTCTGCTGTCTCACGAAGCACCTCATCAGAAGTAACATGCAGGCGTGCAGCCAGCTCTTCCGGTGTCATCGGGGCAAATTCCTTCTTCAGTTCCTGATGGATCAGTTCGCGCAGACTTGCAGTGCCCATCAGCCCCTCGCGCAGCCGGTCCAGTTCCAGGATCAGGTTTTCGCTTCGTTTGCGGTGGTGCAGCGGATTGGTTTCCAGCACTGTACCCCCTCCGATGGTTTCATCTTCTGCGGTATTCCGCAGGATAAACCGGTCTTTTGCCAGCAGGACGGCCGGTTTCCCGAGATGGATCTGCACCAGGGCCGTTTCCCCGCCTTTCACCGAATCGTGGTTCAGCAGGTGTACTTTGACCTGGCATTCGAAGGTGCCTGCAATGAACATGGCATGAAACCATACCGGGAGCGAAGGGGCATGCTGAAAGAGACTGATTTCGGCATCCATCATCACGCACGGGTCAAGTGGCTTGCTGCACAGGATCATTCCGCGGTCGAAGTCTTCGCGCTTCAGACCGGTGAGGTTGATGGCGGCCCTGTCGCCTGCCACCACTTCTGCAGCGGGCTTGTGGTGCCGTTCGAGCGAACGCACTTTAATGCTTCCGGTATTTCCGGGGAGGATAAACAGTTCTTCCCCTGCCTTGAGCCTGCCATTGATGACGGTACCGGTCACTACGCTGCCAAAGCCTTTCACGGTAAAAATTCTGTCGATATACATCCGGAACAGGGGGCCGGGATCTCTGGAGGGGATTTCCGCTGCGACGCGGGCGAGGGCTTCCAGCAGGGCTTTCTTGCCGGTGCCGGTCAACGAAG
>Ga0209202_1001919_pt1 | contig 11963 bp, 11 predicted proteins | sample AD_UKC032_MetaG_FD_184416 | JGI IMG/M metagenome (GOLD analysis project Ga0209202, IMG submission 184416) | Active sludge microbial communities of municipal wastewater-treating anaerobic digesters from USA - AD_UKC032_MetaG (SPAdes) (version 2) | ecosystem: Engineered > Bioreactor > Anaerobic >... | reverse complement strand
CGCAGGAAAAAGCTCGCGACTACATTGCAGCCGGAAATTTCCTGTGGAACTCCGGCATGTTCTGCTTCAAGGCCGGGGCTGTGCTCGACGAACTGGCAGCCCACGCGCCAGAAGTCTTAAGTGCATGCGAAGCCTGCTGGGCATCCATGAAAGAGCAGTCTTCGCGAACCGATACCATGCTCGAGATTCCCACCGAAGCCTTCGGCGAAGTGCCCGACATTTCCGTCGACTACGCCATCATGGAACGTTCGGGCAAGGTCGCCGTCGTTCCGGCAGACATCGGTTGGAGCGACATAGGATCCTGGAACGCCATCCGCGATCTGGCAGCGCCGGATGCGGACTGCAACCGTGCCGTTGGCGACGCTATTTTTGTCGATACCCGCAACACCTACGTGCAGAGTGAAGACCGTCTTGTTGCCGCCGTCGGCCTTGATAATCTGATGATCATCGACACCCCGGATGCACTGCTCGTAGCGCACCCGGACAAAGCTCAGGACGTCAAGCAGGTTGTCGCCCGCCTGAAGCAGCGCGACCACGATGCCTACAAACTGCACCGTACCGTCGCTCGCCCCTGGGGTACCTACACGGTGCTGGAAGAAGGGCCGCGCTTCAAGATCAAGCGCATTGAAGTCAAACCCGGTGGCAGCCTCAGTCTGCAGATGCACCATCACCGCAGCGAACACTGGATCGTGGTCAGCGGCATGGCCAGGGTCGTGAATGGAGAAGACGAAATCTTTGTCGGTACCAACCAATCGACCTACATTCCGGCTGGCCACCAGCACCGACTGGAAAACCCGGGCGTGATGGATCTAGTGATGATCGAAGTGCAAAGCGGCGAATATCTGGGAGAGGACGACATCGTTCGCTTTCAGGATGTTTACGGACGCTGCTGATGGCAATCGGTCTGTTGCGGCCGCTATGGGCGTATCGCGGATTCATTGTCGGCAGCGTCAAGCGGGAATTCCAGTCCAAGTACCGTAACTCCCTGCTTGGCGCTGCGTGGACCATCATCAATCCGCTGGCCATGATCGTCGTGTACACGGTGATCTTTTCGCAGATCATGAAGGCCAAATTACCAGGCGTCGACTCCACTTTTGCCTACAGCATCTACCTTTGTGCCGGGGTGCTGACATGGGGGCTGTTTGCAGAAATTGTCGGTCGCGCGCAAAACACTTTCCTGGAAAACGCCAACCTGCTCAAGAAGCTGAGCTTTCCCAGACTCTGTTTGCCTGTAACCGTGGTAGCCAACGCCGGGCTAAACTTCGCCATCATTTTCGGGTTGTTTTCGGGCTTCCTTGTGTTGTCCGGCAATTTTCCCGGCTGGCCCTTCGTTGCACTGTTGCCGGTGCTAGCCATTATCGTTGCCTTTGCCATTGGCCTTGGCATCACGTTAGGCGTACTCAATGTCTTCTTCCGGGATGTCGGGCAATTCTTCGGTATTTTCCTTCAGTTCTGGTTCTGGCTTACCCCGATTGTCTACCCTGTCAGCATTCTGCCGGAACAGTTGCAGAGCTTGATGAGGCTGAACCCGATGGCGCGCATGATCGAAGCCTGTCAGGTTATTTTGGTCAATGGTCAGTGGCCAAACTGGTACAGCCTGTGGCCAGTAACGGTGTTGGCAATCATTCTCTGTGTGGTCGGCTTTAGTCTCTTTCGTCGCCATGCCGGCGAAATGGTGGATGAACTTTGATGGGCTCTATCACCGTCACCAACCTAGGCAAGGCCTACAAACAATACCCAACCCGCTGGTCGCGACTGATGGAATGGTTGACGCCGAGCCACAAGCCACGCCATACCCTCAAGTGGGTCTTGCAGGACATCAATTTCACCGTCAACCCCAGCGAAGCGGTGGGCATCATCGGCATCAATGGCGCGGGCAAGAGCACCCTGCTCAAGATGATCACAGGCACCACCCAGCCCACTACCGGCGGCGTGCATATTACTGGGCGTGTTGCCGCGCTGCTCGAACTCGGCATGGGCTTCCACCCAGATTTCACCGGCAGGCAGAATGCCTTTATGGCCGGCCAACTGCTCGGCTACAGCGTCGAGGAAATCGCCCGCCTGATGCCCGAGATCGAAGCCTTCGCTGAAATCGGTGAATACATCGATCAACCGGTGCGCGTGTACTCCAGCGGCATGCAGATGCGCCTCGCCTTCAGCGTTGCCACGGCGCACCGACCGGATGTGCTGATCGTCGACGAGGCCCTTTCGGTGGGCGACGCCTACTTCCAGCACAAGAGCTTTGACCGCATTCGAGAGTTCCGTAAGCAGGGCTCAACGCTCCTAATCGTTTCGCACGATAAGGGAGCGATTCAATCCATTTGTGATCGCGCCATCTTGTTGAATGCTGGCAAGCTGGCGATGGAGGGCGAGCCGGAAGCAGTCATGGATTACTACAATGCCATGCTGGCCGATAACCAGAATCAGACCGTCAAACAAGAGGTTACGGTCGACGGCAAAATTCAGACCATTTCTGGAACTGGTGAAGCGACAGTAGCCGACATTGCTTTGCTTGATCTAAATGGCAACCGGGTCGAAATGGTGGATGTTGGCCAACCGGTTACGCTGCAGGTCTTGGTCAAAACAAATTGCCACATTGAGCGGCTTGTCCTCGGCTACGGCATCAAGGATCGTCTTGGGCAAGTGGTTTATGGAACCAATACCGATCTGAAGCAACAGGTGCTCGAAAATGTTCCGGCTGCCAGCAGCATTCGCTTTGATATTGCCTTCCCGGCAAACTTGGGGCCCGGCAATTATTCGGTACAAACGGCGCTTTGCAGTACCGATACCCATCTAGTCAATAACTATGAATGGCGTGATCTGGCGTTGGTGTTCAACGTGATCAACATTAATAAGCCAACATTTGTAGGAGTTGCCTGGATCGACCCGACCATTGCGATTAGTCATTTATGAGCTTCGTTTCCTACGCCCAGAATTTCGAAGATGTAATGCTTTGGCGTGCGCTAAAGCATGTCGAAAATGGCTTTTATATAGATGTTGGTGCAAATGATCCTACAATAGATTCGGTGACTAAAGCGTTCTACGAACGTGGCTGGCACGGAATCAATATCGAACCATTACCTTCGCATCATAGGGATTTGGCAGAAGAAAGACCGCGAGATATTAATTTGCAGTGTGCGGCTGGATCTGCCAATGGTGAGATCGAAGTTTGGGAATGTGATGTCCGTGGTTGGGCAACTGCATCTGCGAATGTGGTCGCTCAACACACCGCGAACGGGCATACAGGGGCATTTCACAAAGTTCCAGTTTCAAGGCTCGCGGATATTTGTGCTCATCATGCCCCCGGTGAAATTCATTTTCTGAAAATCGATGTGGAAGGCTTCGAGAAATCGGTCATCGATGGAATGGATTTCTTGCGTTTTCGTCCATGGATATTGGTAATTGAGGCGACGCGCCCAAATTCAACCGAGGAAATTCATGACGAATGGGAGAGTGGCATCCTGTCTGTAGGTTATTTTTTGGCTTATACAGATGGGCTCAATCGCTTTTACATTGCCCAAGAATGTTCCGAATTGTTGAACTCCCTGCGCTATCCGCCGAATGTGTTTGATAACTTCATTCGGTCGGAACAACTTAACTCTGAATTGCGAGCCCAGCAAGCCGAGACCAAAGCCCAGCAAGCCGAGACCAAAGCCCAGCAAGCCGAGACCAAAGCCCAGCAAGCCGAGACCAAAGCCCAGCAAGCCGAGACCAAAGCCCAGCAAGCCGAGGTAGCGCTGAGTGCAATTTATGCAAGCCATTCCTGGCGCATCACCGCCCCGCTACGCAAGTTAGTGCGGGTTTTCAAGCGATAACAACCCTTCATGAACATTCTGACGCTCTGTACTTACCCGATTAAGAATCCTAAACACGGTGGCCAACTTCGTGTCCGCAATATTGTGGATACCTATTGTGCGGAAGGTCATGGTGTTGAAGTGGTCGGGGTTCTGGGGAGTGAAAATTACGAGAGCGAGGAGGGTTTTCTCCCATTTCCGGGGGGGGCAGAGCTTTCCAGCTTTATCCCAAATCCATTCTTGATGGAGGATTACGCAATCGGGCAGCTATGTGCCACTGACGATACTTTTTTCCGGCGCTTGTCAGGTTTGATTAAGGTGTCGCCGGACATCATTCATGTTGAGCATCCGTGGCTGTTTGCCTTCGCATTGCGTTGTCGAGATAAATATTTTCCTTCTGCCAAGCTTGTTTATTCTTCCCATAATGTTGAATGGATGTTAAAGAAGGAAATCCTCAAGTCATATCAGGGCGAAAATTTTGCTCAAGCAGGGTCTGCGCTTATCGAGGCGGTCGAATTAAATGCTGTCCGTGGAGCGGACGCTATCGTCTGTGTATCCGAGGGGGACGTGAATTGGACAAGGGCTCAGACTACAGCGCCGATTGTTTTGGCACCAAACGGGGTAAAACCTTGGCAACTGAGTGAGGTGGGGTGCAAGGAAGCTGAAGCCATCACCACTGGTTTTTCATATGCACTTTATTGTGCCAGTGCCCATCCGCCCAACATGACAGGTTTCTTCAACATGTTCGGGGGGGGGTTCGGTAGCCTGAAACCCGATCAAAAATTAGTGGTTGCGGGTGGGGCGGGTTTCGCGATCGCAGGTGATGTGCGAGTTCATCGCTCGCCTAAACTTGCCGAAAAAGTTATCGTGGCTGGCTTGGTCAGTCAGCCGTGCCTTGAGGGTTTGCTCGAAGGGGCACACTGCGTCGTGTTGCCTTTGACCCAAGGTGGGGGCACTAACTTGAAGACGGCGGAGGCCTTGTGGTCTGGCAAGCATGTGATTGCGACAACTGTAGCCATGCGCGGGTTCGAGCGTTTTATTGGCGCACATGGTGTTTTTCTTGCTGATGATCCGATCACGTTCAAGCGAACACTACGCCATGCTATGGGTTTGCCGCCGCTTCTGCTATCTCCTGAAGATGTCGAAGCGCGTCGTTCGGTGCTTTGGGAGAGTTGTCTGAAGCAGCTGCCCGGCTTGCTAGCATCGCTGGTTGTGGAGGCCCGGATATGAGTGCATCGCTTCCGACAATCTGGATGAACATGACCACCAGTGCGAACTGGCAGCGACCTCCCGTTGGTATTGTGCGCGTTGAGCGTTCCTTATGTGCTGAGTTCGAGAAGATGTACGGCAAGCGATTCAGATGTTGCATCTGGCGCGATGGCTTTTTCGTCGAATGGCCTTCACAAGCAAGTGCCGAGCAAAACTCGCCGGTGCCTGTGGCTGCGGAAGAATCCGAGCCACAGGCAGTTTCAACTGATCTGCCGTTGATGTTTCCGCTTTTGCCAAGGCGACAAGCGGCGGCGGCTGTGGCTCAGGGCTTTTTGTCGTTGATGCCAGCAAGTGTTCGTCCATTTTTGAATAGACTCTTGCACGGCTTACGGCCACGAATTGCAAAATTACTTCGCTTTCCGCGGCTACGTGGCTGGTTGGATCGAACCGGCAGGCCAGTGGCGATGGCCGCTGTTCCGGCGCCACCGCTATCAGGATCTAAGCAAACCTTGTTTTCTCCGGGGGATGTGTTGATCTCGGTCGGCCTTGATTGGGATCATGACTTCTACAAAGACTTTTATTTTCTTCGCAAGGAGCAGCAGGTTCGAGTGGTTACCTGTTGCTATGACTTGATTCCGGTAATCTATCCTCAATATTGCGTTGGCGAGGTCGCCGGAATATTTACTTCATATTTTCTTGATGTTGCCGATGGTTCAGATCTTGTGTTGTGTATTTCAAAGCAGACAGAGATTGATTTGCTTGAAATGCTTTATCGCACAGGAGGTGCGCAGCCAAAAACCCAAGTATTCCCATTGGGAGACAATGTTCCAATTGCAAAGGCGGATGAAATCTCGCCAGCGGTCAGAGAAATATGCAAGGAGCCGTTCATTCTTTTTGTCTCGACCATCGAGCGGCGCAAGAATCATGAGGTCTTGTACCGCGCTTACCACCTGCTTTGTGCGGAAGGAAAGCGAGATCAGCTACCGAAATTGCTCTTCGTCGGGATGCAAGGTTGGGGAGTTGGTGATTTGATGAAAGACATTGAACTCGATCAGCTAACACGCGACCATATCATCAGGCTAAATCACGTAACCGACGCGGAACTTAGAACACTATACGAGACTGCACAATTCTGCGTCTTCCCATCCTTGTATGAAGGGTGGGGGTTGCCGGTGGGCGAAGCCCTGTCTCTAGGCAAGGCGGTACTCTGCTCGGATCGAGGATCTTTGCCGGAGGTTGGTGGCGATTTAGTCCGCTATCTTGATCCGTGGAACCCCTGTGTTTGGGCCGATGAAATATTTAGGATGGCAACTGACAATGTATGGAGATCGGAGTGGGAGCAGAAAGCAAAGTCAGAATACAAGATCAGAACCTGGAACGAAGCGGGAATTGCCGTAAAGTTAGCAGTTGATGCGGTTTTGAGTGCGCATCGAACTGCTCCAGAAATTTTTTCTTCCAAGTGAAGTTGGTGTAAGGATCTCTAAACTTGGTAGGAGAATTAAGGTGAAAAAGGCATTAACGCAGGATAGAAAATTTCAGAGGGAAAAAAGGGTCAGGAAATGAAAAACGCGATCATTACCGGAATTACCGGCCAAGACGGAGCCTATCTGGCGCAACTGCTACTTGATAAGGGCTATACGGTGCACGGTACCTACCGCCGTACCAGTTCGGTCAATTTTTGGCGCATCGAAGAGCTGGGAATCGAAAAGCATCCAAATCTTCATCTTGTCGAATATGATCTGACCGATTTGTCTTCCAGTATCCGGTTGTTGCAATCGACGGGGGCAACAGAGGTCTATAACCTTGCGGCACAGAGCTTCGTTGGTGTGTCATTCGATCAACCGGTGACGACTGCCGAAATTACTGGCATTGGCCCTTTGAATCTGCTTGAAGCGATTCGCATTGTTAATCCAAAGATTCGTTTCTATCAGGCGAGTACTTCGGAGATGTTTGGTAAGGTACAGGCGATTCCGCAAGTGGAGTCGACACCGTTCTACCCGCGTAGCCCCTATGGCGTAGCCAAGTTGTACGCGCACTGGATGACGATCAACTACCGCGAGAGCTACGACATCTTCGGTTGCAGTGGCATCCTCTTCAATCATGAGTCGCCGCTACGTGGCCGCGAGTTCGTGACGCGCAAGATCACCGATTCGGTGGCCAAGATCAGGCTCGGACAACTGGATGTGTTGGAACTGGGCAACATGGATGCCAAGCGCGACTGGGGATTTGCCAAGGAATACGTAGAGGGCATGTGGCGCATGCTGCAGGCCGATGAGCCGGATACCTATGTACTGGCGACCAACCGGACCGAGACGGTGCGCGATTTCGTGTCGATGGCATTCAAGGCGTCAGGTGTTGCGGTCGACTTCAAGGGCGAGGCCGAAAAAGAAGTCGGCATCGATACGGCGACCGGTAAGACGGTGGTGCGAGTCAATCCAAAGTTCTATCGCCCGGCAGAAGTTGAACTGTTGATCGGTAACCCCGAGAAGGCCAAGCAAAAGCTGGGCTGGGAACCAAAAACTACGCTTGAGCAATTGTGCGCGATGATGGTCGAGGCCGATTTGCGACGCAATGAAAAAGGCTTCTCGTTTTGAGTGATTCGGATGTCCGCTGGGTGCAACGTTTCTCCAATTACCGCTTGGCGCTCTCGCGACTGGGGGAAGGGGTAGCGCTTGCACACCTGCGTCCATTGTCTGATCTTGAGAAACAGGGCTTGATTCAGGCGTTTGAATTTACGCACGAACTCGCCTGGAACGTGATGAAGGATTACTTTGCCTATCAGGGCAATCCTTCGATCACAGGTTCCCGCGATGCCGCTCGGGAGGCATTCGACAAAGGCCTTGTTGTGGATGGCAGTGGGTGGATGGAAATGATTCAGAGTCGAAATCAGACCTCCCATACTTACAACCAAAAGATTGCCGATGCCATTGTCGGTCGCATCATAGATCGATATTTTCCGCTATTCGAGGCATTTTTATCTCGGATGGCGGGCTTAGTGGCATAAGGAGTCCATTTGCGCTTTGGATTGCCGGATGACGTTTTGCCAAGGGTGCTGGCCGTTTTGGTGAGCAATCAAAAGGTCCGGCAGGTGACCTTGTATGGTTCGCGCGCCAAAGGAAACCAGCGCGCCGGTTCCGACATCGACCTGTGTCTTGAGGCAGATGCACTTACCCTTGAAGAACTTGTGGTGCTGGAGAGTCGCATCGACGATTTGTTGTTGCCCTGGAAAATCGATATCACGATCCGGCAGCAAATCGACAATCCGGACTTGCTTGCCCATATCGAGCGTGTCGGGGTGAAACTTCTTCCGGAGGCCTGAATGGCGAGTGCACTGAGGCTGGAGAATTGACGGGATGTCACAAAAAAGAGCATTGATTACAGGCTTGGCTGGCTTTACTGGCCGGTATCTGGCGAGCGAACTGGAGTCGGCTGGCTACCGGGTGTTTGGTACAGCTCACGTAAACGAACCGTTGGGCAAGGACATGGTTGCGGTCGACCTCTGTAATCGTGCCGAATTGGAGCGTGTAGTTGCCGACATCAGGCCGGATGTGGTTGCCCATTTGGCGGCTATTTCCTTCGTGGCGCATGGGGATGTCGAGGCAATTTATCGGACCAATGTCATCGGTACGCGCAATTTGCTCGGTTCCTTGGTCAATCTTGCCGATAAACCGCACGCTGTTCTGCTGGCGAGTAGTGCCAATATTTATGGCAATGCTTCTGTCGCGTTGATCGATGAGTCGGTGGCGCCTTCTCCTGCGAACGATTACGCCGTCAGCAAACTGGCGATGGAATACATGGCGCGCCTGTGGATGGATCGCTTGCCTATCGTGATTGCCCGGCCATTCAACTATACCGGTGTCGGTCAGGCGCCCCAATTTCTGCTACCCAAAATCGTCGGGCATTTTCAGCAAGGCGAGCGGGTCATTGAATTGGGAAATATCGATGTCGAACGCGATTTTTCGGATGTGCGCATGGTGGCCAGGGCTTATGCAGCCTTGCTCGCCAAGGCGCCGGCCAGCGAGGTGTTTAACGTTTGTTCCGGTGCAGCGTATTCACTGAAGGAGGTGCTGGCAATAATGGCGGAGATTGCTGGCTATGAGATTGAGGTGCGTGTGAATCCGGCGTTCGTGCGCGCCAACGAGGTGAAGCGCTTGCAGGGCGATGCCGGGAAGTTGCGGCGGGTAATCGGCGATGCGGGAGCGATCCCGTTGCGCGATACCTTGCGCTGGATGTACACCAATGCGTGATGAGCCGCTCAGGGTTGGCATTAACGCGACGGCCTTGTTGTCGCCGCGAACGGGGATCGGACAGTATGTTTACCACCTGGGGCGGGAGTTCCTGGAAAGTGGCGAAGTAGAACCGTATTTCTTCTATGCCAAGAACTGGGGGGCGGCTTTGCGCAGCGAGCCGTTGCGGAATATCGCGACGATCAAAACGAGAATTAAGCGCTTTGTGCCGAAGCCGTATGTCGTTGCCCGGCTTATCCTGCAGGCACGCTTCTCGGCGGGACTGATAAAGCACCCTGTGGATGTTTACCACGAGCCGAATTATCTTGCGTATCGGTTTTCAGGACCGTCGGTGGTGACCGCACATGATGCCTCGTGGGTCAGGCATCCGGAAACACATCCTGCTGACCGCCTTGATGCTATTGGCCGGTATTTCCATCGTTCGCTGGAGGCGGCATCGGCAGTTCTGACTGATTCGGAATTTGTTAAGGGCGAGATGGTCGAGTTGTTCGGTGTGCCGCCCGAAAAAGTTTTCCCAATATTGTTGGGGGTCTCCCCGGAGTTTTTCCCTCGTACCGTGGAAGAGTGCAACTCATTCCTTGCCGAACACGGATTGGCACATGGGCAATATGTGTTGTCGGTCGGTACGCTTGAGCCGCGCAAAAACATTCCGGCTCTGATCGATGCGTATTCGATGTTGCCAGCCGATTTGCAGCAGCGTTTTCCGCTGGTTCTGGTCGGCATGCGCGGTTGGCTGACCAGTGGGCTAGAGGCTCGCATGAAGCCGCTTGTCGAGCGCGGTGTGATCAAGCCGCTCGGTTATGTGGCTGACGAGATGATGCCGTTGATCTACAGCGGGGCGGCAGCATTCGTCTTTCCGTCGCTCTATGAGGGCTTCGGGTTGCCGCCACTTGAGGCGATGGCCTGCGGAGCACCGGTCATTTCGTCCAGTTCGAGTTCCTTGCCGGAGGTGGTTGGGGATGCCGGGGTTCTCATCGACCCGTTGAACGTGGATGCGCTGGCAGAATCCTTGCGCCGTGTGCTCGAAGATCGGGCATTTGCCGAAGTGCTTGCGCAGCAGGGGATTAAGCGGGCGGCGGGATTCTCGTGGAAGAAAACTGCAGCCGAAACGATTGCCGTCTATCGTCGCGCGCTTGCTGCTTAGGGGCGACGTTTTGTATGCCTTGAGCGGGAACACGATGGGCCGGAGCGTTCTGTCGTGTTGAAGCGCCTCCTTGGTGCGCAATGGCTTGCAATTGGCTTTGTCGGCGGGGTGTCATTCGTCCTCAGCGTGTTTATTGCCCGGCGCTTTGGGCCGGAGACGTTCGGGGTCTATGCCCAAGCGGTTTCTCTCGGCGCGCTGATCGGAATATTGATCGATGGCGGCTTCGGCAAGTTGTTGATTCGTGAGACGGTGCGCGCTTCACCGGTGCTGGCCAAGTACGGGGCGCATCTGCACGGCTTTGCTTTCGGCCATGCCTTTTTGGCAACGGCCTGCTTGGCACTGCTTGTCTTGATCAATCCTTTCAATCTGCACTGGCAAACATTGTTGGCGACGGTCGGTGCGTTTGGCGCTGCGATATTCGCGCAGTTTTCCATGGCAATCCTGCGTGGGCAGGGGCGCTTGATGCGCGATGCATTGTGGCAGATGGCGAGCCGGATCCTGACGGCGGCCTGCATGGCCTTGGCACTGTGGTGGGGCGCCGACGCGCCTTGGCAGGTACTTGCGGCGCAGTTTTTGGGTGCGCTCATATTGTTGCTGCTGCTCATGCGCAAGGGCTGGGTTCGCCCCGTGCTCCGAATACCCCGGGAAATTTATGCTGTGGTCTTGCCACTGATCTGGCTCGATCTGGCTACGGTAATCTACTTTCGTTCCGACATACTCATTTTCAAGTTGGTGGAAGTACCGAAGGCCGATGTGGGCGCCTATGGTGTGGCATGCCGCCTGATCGAGGCGGTGCTGTTGCTGGCAACGCCAGTCAGTCTGCTGCTCTTTCGGCGGTTCCGGTTGAATGTCGAAGCGGATGGTCAGGAAACGATTGCGAGGGTAGTGCGCCTTGCCGCGCTGGCGGGCGGGCTGGGTTTGCTGGTATTTTTGCTGGCGTTGCCAACCGCAGATTTATTCTTCCGGCTGATTTTTGGCGAAGGCTTTGGGATGGCGGGCGGCTTGTTCAAGGTGCTCTCCCTGATGCTGGTTTTTGCGTTGGCAAACGGCGTGCTTGGGCAGGGCGTGTTTGCCTTGGGCCTTGATCGCCATTATGTGTGGACGGCCACTGTCGCGGCCGTCTTTAATGTCGCGGGAAATTTGCTGATGATGCCGGCGTATGGTGCTTGGGCGGCAGCGTGGATGACGGTCGCTACTGAAGTGGTGCTCGGTCTCGGTTTGTCGGCGGCATTGTTCGTAGCGTGGAAGAAAAAGGCATTATGCGTAACAAGCTGAATGAAATGAAACCGTCGGTGCTGCATGTCTATCGGACGTATTTCCCGGATCCGCAGGGCGGGATGCAGGAGGCGATTCGCCAATTGTGCCTGGCGACCAAGGCGGCCGGGGTGACGAACACGATTTTTACCCTGTCGCCGAAGCCGCAGCCGGCGGTGATCGAGCGTCCGGAGGGGCGGGTGGTGCGCTCGCGCTCATGGGCGGCGCCAGCGTCTTGCGATCTGGGCGGTATCGATGCGGTGACTCAGTTTCGCAGCCTGGCGAAGCAATCGGATGTGGTGCATTTTTTGTACC
>Ga0209202_1001915_pt1 | contig 11987 bp, 9 predicted proteins | sample AD_UKC032_MetaG_FD_184416 | JGI IMG/M metagenome (GOLD analysis project Ga0209202, IMG submission 184416) | Active sludge microbial communities of municipal wastewater-treating anaerobic digesters from USA - AD_UKC032_MetaG (SPAdes) (version 2) | ecosystem: Engineered > Bioreactor > Anaerobic >... | reverse complement strand
GTAAACTCTACGCCCATCTCTTCGATCTGGGTTTTGAAGACATCGAAGTCAAAGTGATGGGCCATCATGTGATTTATGGAAAGAGTCGGAAGGTAGATAGTTACAACTGGACAAGAAAAATCGAAGTAACGGCGCCGCATCTGGCGGACCTTTTCGAAACATACCCCGGTGGATACCAACAGTTTCTTTTGGATTTCAAGGAGTTTTTCCAGAGTCCTCGACGGTTTACCTATAGCCCTCTGATTCTGTGCAAGGGGAGAAAGCCCTGAAACTGGCGCGTTCAGCCATTTTTGGTGGACGTTTCGAAGTGAAATCGATTGTTCTCAAATAGAGCGATACAGGTATCTGCCACGTCCGGATCGTAAGTTACGCCCCGGTTGGCACGAATTTCGTCCAAGGCCTTTTCAATGCCGAGCGCCGGACGGTAGGGACGGTGGTTGGCCATTGCCTCGACCACATCCGCAACCGTGACGATGCGCGCCTCGAGGAGGATTTCATCCCCGGAAAGCATCCTGGGATAACCGGAACCATCTATTTTTTCATGGTGTTGGTAAACGATTTGGGAAATGATAGGTGTAAAATCGACCTGGCTGAGGATATTATATCCCGTTTCCGGATGGTTTTTAATCAGGGATAGCTCAACGGGGTTTAGCTTCCCCGGTTTGCTTAAAATCTCTGCAGGGACATTGATTTTTCCGAGGTCATGGATGAGTCCGGCCGTGTGGATTATCTTTACGCGCTCGCCAGACAACCCCATTTCGTGGGCGATGGCTGCCGCCAGGTCGGCTACCCCCTTTTGATGACCGGCGGTGTAAGGGTCGCGGGATTCAGATATGAGCGAAATGACACCAATTGTTCCGGACATGGCCATCTCGATTTTTTCAAGACTTTTTTTCAATTCGATTTCGGAACGCCGCAGGTCGGTCATATCCTTGAAAATGCCTACCAAACTGTCCACATGATCCCCCTCATCAATATTCGGGGCACAATTGAAGGAAAAGTTGTGTTCAATTCCGTTACGGCTCTTGATCGTCAATAAAACATCCATCAAGGGCAATTTATTTTTTCTGATCTCTTTTAATAACTGTGTGAGGCGTTGAATATCTTCCTCTTCAATAAATGAAGACAAATTGCGACCTACGACCTCTTCCTGCTTATATTCCAAGATTCTCTCCCAGACCGGATTGACGTAAGTCAAGACCCCATCCAGATCCAAAACAAAAATGATATCCGGCGCACTTTCCGCCAGTATCCGGAAGCGCTTTTCACGTTCCTGAAGCCGCTCGTACATTCGGGCATTGTTGATACTGATCCCGATCTGAGGGGCGATCCCCATGAGCAGACTGATGTCCGTCTGGTTCAACTCGCGGTTGGTCTTCAGATTGTCCACAGCTAAAATGCCTTCGGACCGACCCTCGTAGATGATGGGAACACAGATAAAGGATCGGCTTCCCAGCGCACGTGCAAAAGCCAGACTTTTCGGAGAGAGATCGGATTCGATTTCACTGACGTTGTTAATCAAAAAATGGGTCTGTTTTCGGAAGGAGAGGACGAACATGCCCCGTGAGTTTGGGTTCTCCAGAGAAAACTCCAGTTTTTTTAGGAATTCTCCATGCTCCGGAGAATATCCGTATCCCTCTGCCCACACTAGGCGGGTGCGATCGCTGTTGGCCAGCAGCACCATTCCCCTGCTGAAATCGAGATTCTTTTCCAGCGTGGTCATGAAATATTTCAATAGTAGTTGGGTGTCGAGAATGCTAGAAGCATATTGTCCTATATCCTTAATCAGTACAGCATGGTTGTAAAGGGCATTGATCTGATTCAGAAGATTCTCCGCTGTGTTTCCACTGCTTTCAAGGGTGTTTTTCAATTCCCTTTTTTCCAGTATCAAGGACCATAGAAAAAAACTAAAGATCAGCAACAGCGCCACGAAAGAAGAAATGAAAGCGTAATGGGCCGGGAGGGTGAAGACCATAACAAACAATACTAGTAAACACAACGTTGCAGTATAGATGCTTAATCGTTTCCATATAGAGGACTTAGTTGATTCCCAGGTAATGATATACTGGCAGCGATCTCCGCCTTGATGTATGCAAACTGGGTGGTCGATTTTAGGCATTTTACCAGTCAGAAGATTTGAGACGCTTTCAAACATACCCCACCGGTTTGCACACTGGTAGGGTTTCTCTTCCACGCCCGGCTTCAGCCTGACCGTAATTTCCGCCTGGTCATTTTTTAATGATCTTGTTTCGATTACACAAGCCCGGCTGACCTGGGGATACATTTTGCCCATGAACGAGTATGCGGCGGCTGGTGTAATGAAACCAGTGACAAAGTTGGTCATGGCCCCCGAGGCTTTGGAAAATGGAGCAAAACGTCCCACTTCCAGGGCGATATCAGGATTCTCCGTCAACTTCACCACACATTCGTGAAAGCGATCCACTTCCTTTTGATTAAACCAGTGGCCGCCATCGTTAACTTGGTAGATTGTTATACCTGAATAGTCTAGAGCGGTCTTGACATTCAGATTCGGATAGTGTGTTGCAATATATTCCATGAATGTTTTTATGATCCGGCTGCTATAAAGGGCTTGGTCACTCATTTAGGCACCAATTTTCTGAAAAGATACTTGAGAATAAAACCCAGATTAAGTTTTGTTTTTTGCTCCATGTATTGTCCGTACTCTTTACCGTATTGCGTGTCGAGAATCCAGAGAAGATACTGTTTTTCAACCTTCACGGAGGGATACGTTGCGGGGTAAATCAGGAGCGGCACACTGGCTGTATCATATGCCGTCGCCAGTCTATCTAGGGCGGCGGTCAGGATCGTCCAGGGAAGATTCGCCGGATCGGTTACAATGACTTTGATGCTGTTAAGGAGTTCGGATAGATTCAACCCGGGGGATGAACGATTGACGATCAACACAGCTTTCAGTGCCTGTCCCTGGACAAGTGCATAGGCGTGCCATTGTCGATGCAATCCTTGGCGCCGATAGGCCTCTTCCACGGTTTCGCATCCCTCGTCTTTTTGACCCAGGCGCAGGGCGTCCAGAAGCAGGCCACCGGAGGTATTCCTGTAGAAACGCTCCAGCTCCGGCAGGTGACGGTTCTCAAAGGTTTCCAGCTGCCAGCCAGTGGGTAAGGGGGTTCCCAGTCTGTCTGTAGGGTGACTCATGTAGGCAAAAAGATCCAGGGAGCAGGCGCGAGGGTTTCCTAGGTCTCTGGCGAAGCCGCCAAAGAAGAGGTTGGGAAAATAGTTATCCGGCCTGAAATAAAATATCATGTGATCAATTTGGATTGAGGGATATCGATACAAGCCGTCAAAATATTTTATGATGTTCTTCAAAACGAAAAGCCCGGTATGTTTTCCACTCAAAGGCCTTGCGGCAAGGTGATGGACCATCCAGGTTCGCTGATAGGCACGCAAGATAGCTACATGGGCATAAACCCGGTCATTCTCTTGCAAGGTCATGTGAGCCTCGATTTCCTGTTCCTCACGATAGATTCTACTGTAGGTGCTCTTGAATGCTTCACGCGAGGATTGGATGAGCTGATATTTTTTAGGATAGATGAAACCCGTGTTGAATAAAAATTCCCAGAGGGCATCCATTTCCATTACAGAGGGAATAAGGGTTTGGGGATGTCCGGCATGGACCATGATATGACTGAGGCGACGGTAGGCGCGAAAATCCATGTCCAGGATGGCTAAACCGCAGCGGACCTTTCCCTTTGTAGACTCCTGTCGGTAGATCACCTGGGCCGTGCAAACTACTCCTTTCATCCCGTCCTGACGGATCTCCAGGTCGGTTATAACCATTCCCGGCATGAGAACAGCATCGTCAGCCTGTTCCTCGACGGAGAAACCGGCGAATGTCAGATCCAGGATATTCCGCTGGTTGAGTTTTTCTAAGCAGGGGTGTTCGAAATGGACGGATGGAGTGGGCGTGAGACGCAGACGAGGGGTGCGAATCTTTTGTTTCCTGTATCGCTGAATTTTTTGATGTAGAGGCGCCAGTACCAGTTCTCTTCCTCGTAAATTACCTGTCTGACGAAGGCAGCGGCAAGTTCCGGAGAAGATGATTTTTTCACCTTTCTGGAGGCAGATTGTAAATGAATCGTTCATGTTCATCCAGATGAAGGAAGTGCCCGGATTTGGCGTGAGGCGGATACGGAAGGCGAGGGGACTGAAGTCGATGAGATCGCCTTGGGCCAGAAAACCGTTCTGTGTCAGAGTTGTGTTGATATCCCGGCAGGCGTTACGCCGGATACAGCGTTTTCCGACGAGGTAGCCCGTTTCCGGTATTTTAGCGGAGAACCCCTGCTCATCGAAGCTCGTGACTCGAACCGGAAGTAGGATCAGGGAGAGGCCGTCCTCCACGATCAGATGAAGTGGTCGCCTGTTTTCTTTCGACAGGGTAGTACTTTCCGGCCAACGGCAGCGAATCTCTTCTGCCGTACAGGAGTCTAAATAACACCGTATGAGAAAATCTTCATGATATCTGGAATCGCTGACGTGAACGAGAAGTGAATCGTTTGTGAAATGAATGAGGTTGATTGTATTTCGCAGTTTTTTCTCGTCGATGACGGGGGAAGAACGGATGTTGTTTAAGAGATCCAGATGGCGGAAAGGCTGCATTGTATTTCGCAGTTTTTTCTCGCTGGTGACTGGCGCGGAACGGATGTTGTCCAAGAGATCCAGGTGGCTGAAAATCTGCGATGGCATTCGGGATACATCTCCTTTTCCCCTCTAGCGGGGTTTTTCATACTTGTCAGAACAGTGATCTTTTCTATTGTTAATCATTAGTATATATTGTTTAAGATCTACCGTCAATAGCGGATGCCAAACAAAAATAACCTTGACTCATCTATTCGCCTGTGTTTAAAAAATTACTTACCAAACGATACGTCTCTGCAAAAGCAACTGAAACAGGAGCCATAAAATGACAATTAAAGAAGAGTCGTCATTTCTTCAAAAAGTAGAAAGTCGTCTCGATAGTATTTTTGCTGAAGACAAGCAACTGATTAAAGAAAAAGACTTCGATGCTCCATCAGCAGTTGCGGAAGAAGTTTCCATCCACGTAAAGCAGAAGAATATCGGGGAAGCTTTTGACCTAGAAGAAACGAACCGTGCAACGGAGGTCTCTTTGGATGAACTCCAGACACAAGATAAATCAGCCTTTATTTCTGAAATCGAAAAACGTTTCTCGGCGATATTCGGTGATGACGACAAAAACGTCAATGCTGTTTCAGAGACTGAAAAGACGGACTATATTAAAAATATTATTGCCGAGGCCGATGAGGAGGAAAGCAAAAATTCTGCACAACCCGCGGGGAATATCCCCCTGCCCGCTTCGACCGTAATTCATTCACCTTTAAAAAAAGTGAAGGATATTATTCTTTCCCTTGAAGGCGAAATCAACGATCAGATTCTGAAACAATTGGAAGATGAGGTCAATAAATTAGATCTATTATATACACAACATCAAAGAGAGTTGTTCAATTTAAAACAAGAGAAAAAGGAACAGGAAGCTTCCTTGCCCGCGTTTGCAGATGCATCGACGTCTCTTCCCGTAAAAGGCATCATCCAAACAAAAGGAACCCGTCCTTCTTCAGTAGAAAAAAATTCCGTACTTGAGACCGCTCACGGGGAACTTGACGGTCTTGAGTTGAAAATGCCCGAAATGGCTGCTGCTCCTGACGCAAAATCGCTGGAAAGTTTGGACCCGGTGACAGGGTTGGACGAAACAGTGAAACCCTGCGGACATGAGTTGGCAAACATACACCTGCCGGAAAAGAAAAAGATATCAACGAAACCGGCACCGGAAAATAAGACGGGTAAGGCTCACGCTTATGATTTTGCGCCTGAAAACAAAAGGGCGGGAATAGGCAGGTGGATCTGGATTTTAATCATCCCGTTGATTGTTTTGTTGATCGGATATTTCTGGCTTTACCCGGAGAGAGGCGGCAAAACAATTGAGATCATCAAATCGTATATACCCGTTTCAAAGACCAATCAGGGAGCAACATCCTCATCCATTCAAGGGATAAATCTGATGCATGTCCGACAAAAGCTGGTTTACAATATGCAGTTGGGGAGCAGTATCCGGGTGATTGAAGGCATTGCCGAAAATTCAACGCCTCATTCTGTTTCAAAAATAAAAATTGTAGCGAATCTTTATAATGCTGAAGGTGCGGTACTGGCATCAACGGAATCTTTCGGCGGTAATATTATTATTGATGAAAAGCTGGAAAGTCTTGATGCAAAAGGAATTCAGGCAGCTCTCCAAGACGTGAAAACGATGGAAGACAGAGTTCAGCCCAAGGGACAAATACCTTTTATGATTGTCTTCCCTAGCGAACCGGCAGGGGTGTTCAGACTATCCGTATTGCCTGTTGATTTTAAAAAACATTAGCTGAAGGATATTCTCGAGAAAACCCCCAGTCGCTACCGGTCTTTACGCGAACCAAATCGCGCGCCGCAAGCGGCCCAGGAATAAGATTCAAACCATAAGGGAGGCCAAAGCGCTACGATGCTTTGGCTTTCCGCATCAATGCGGCAATCTGAGCATCTTTCTCCTTCCACAAGTCCTGCACCCACTGCTGAAAGGCGGCCTGGAATTCTTTGTCCTCTTCGTAATCGCCATGCAGAAACTGTGGTGGTATGTCTAAGGAAGAAATGCGCACAACGACTCTTCTCACCTTACCACATAAAAATTCCCAGAACGTCGGAATGCCGTCGGGATAAACAATCGTAATATTCAGCAGAGAATGAAATTTGTCCCCCAGAACGCTCAGGGCCAACGCAATGCCACCGGCCTTTGGTTTCAGAAGATATTGATAGGGTTGATCCTGCTTGTCTTGCTTGGCTGCGGTGAATCGCGTGCCTTCCAGAAAGTTCATTACGCTGGTTGGAATACGTGTAAACTTTTCGCATGCCTTCCGGGTGGTTTCAAAATCCTTTCCTTTTTGTTCAGGATGTTTTTTCAGATATTCCGCACTGTGACGGCGCAGAAAAGGAAAATCCAGCGCCCACCAGGCCAGGCCCATCAGCGGCACCCAGATCAATTCGCGTTTGAGAAAAAATTTCATGAGCGGTATGCGCCGGTTCAACAGTTTCTGCAGAACAAATATATCCGCCCAGGACTGATGATTACTGACCACCAGATACCAGCCCCGATAATTCAGGTTGTCCAACCCCTGCACGTCCCAGATGGTTTTTTGGGTCAACTTCATCCAAAAGACATTTCCTGCAATCCAGTGTTCCGCAATCCACAGTAAGATTTTATCGAACCTACGGGTAAGCGGTTCAAGCGGCAGTAAGAATTTCAGAAAGGAAAAAACAAACAAAATCAATACCCAGAAAACTACATTCAAAGCCAGCAAGGACATAGATAGACAGCCCACCAACCAGTTGGGCAGAAAATTCAACATTTTTTAACTCCCTTCGCTAATTGTTGCGCGGACCTTAGCATGAGATGACCTATTGGTCAAAGTATTACGACGAATGATTCTTTCCGTAGCAATATAATCTTCTCTGTTGTATAAATTTATCCTAATGCAATTAAAAGATAAACAAAGACATCAAGGATGGATGGTATATATCCTGCGCTGCTCGGACGGTAGTTTTTATACCGGCGTAACCAATGGTCTCGAAAAGAGACTGAAGGGTCACGGCCGGGGAACGGCTTCCAAATATACGCGGTCCAGAAGACCGGTGAACCTGCTGGCGACAAGCGTCGAAATGAATAAAGGCGAAGCCTTGCGTCTGGAAATAAAAATCAAAAAAATGCCTAAAGCAAAAAAGGTTGCTTGTTTGAAAAGCAGCCGGTCGGAAAACGAAGACTCTCCATGACCGTCCCTTCATAGAATACCGTCATCTGATAAATATTGACACGATGGTGAATTCTGTTAAATTGTCATCAATTGCTCGGCAGTTCTATCGTTACCGTTAAATGCGACAAAATTACAAAATAAGTCATTAAACATAGGTAGGGGAGGTATGATGATGGATGGACAGAAAATACCGGGAAAAGCAATATTAATCGGCGTTGCGGGGCTTGCTATTCTATTGTTGCTTCTATCGACTTATTTTGGAGTGGAGGCGGGAGAACGAGGTGTTGTACTGCGTTTCGGAGAGGTCAACCGCGTGGTTGAACCAGGCCCTCATTTTAAAATACCTCTGGCGGAACAAGTGGTTCCCATGTCCGTGCGTGTTCAGAAAACCACAACCAAGACTGAAGCGGCCAGCCGGGATCTTCAGGTGGTTCAAACCACAATGGTTCTTAACTATAATCTCGAACCGGCCAAAGCAGGCTCGATGTATTCTACTATCGGGTTGAATTACAATGAACGGGTCATTGATCCGGCGGTGAAAGAAAGCTTCAAAGCGGCAGCGGCCCGCTATACCGCGGAAGAATTGATTTCCAAGAGGGAAACGCTTAAAACCGAAGTTCGTAATTACCTGAGGGACCGGCTGCAAGTATTTGGCGTTGTTGTGGTGGAACTTTCCATTACGGATTTTGAGTTTTCCCAGGAATTCAACAAAGCCATCGAATCGAAACAAACTGCGGAGCAGAATGCGTTGCGCGCCAAACGCGATCTTGAGAGAATCAAGGTCGAGGCTGAACAAAAAATAGCGTCTGCCAGAGCAGAGGCCGAAGCTCTGCGTTTACAGCGGCAAGTTATTTCCCCGGAACTCATCCAGCTCCGTCAGATTGAAGCACAGATTAAAGCCATCGAAAAGTGGGACGGGAAGCTCCCCAATGTAACCGGCGGCACGGTGCCCTTTATTCAGGTGGAGAAAGAAAAGTAGCTTGATTGACCAAGGAGGTTCACTGTTTGCTAAAAGGGCACTCCCATTAAAGAGAAACAGTTGTGGCTGCGAGCTGCATTCAAATCCCGTGATAAAAAAATTAGTGGAAGCATTTTAAGCATTATTGAACTGAAGAATTTAAGTCTGGAGTAAAGCCGGTGAAAAAGAAAATCATTATTGTCGTTTTTATACTGCTTTTTGTCAGCGTGGGTCTGTTTGTTTATGTTGGTCAGAAAAATCAGAAGTCCGGTGAATTATTTTACTCAGGCACGATCGAAGCGACGCAGGCCAGATTGTCTTTTCAGGTTCCGGGACGGATTTCCGTAGTGAACGTCGAGGAAGGTCAGACCGTTAAAAAAGGCCAGATTATCGCTGAACTTGACAGGGCGGAATTTGAGGCTCGTTATGAACAGGCAAGTGCCAATCTGGATCGTGCGCAAAAAGCAAAGCAGCAGCTGGAAACGGCTCTTGAGATCAGCAAAAAAACTCTGCCTGCGGAAGTCTCCCGCGCGGAAGCCGGCCTGAAGAGCGCCAGAGATTCAATGACAGATGCCGCAAAAAATTACCGGCGTTTTGAGGAATTGTTCCGTAACGAGGTGGTTTCGGAAAAAGAACGTGACGCTTTGAAGCTGCAACATGACGTCGCGAAATCACGCGTTGTGGAAAGCGAATCGCTTCTCAGGATGGCCAGGGGAAACCTTTCAAGGATTGATGCGGCCAGGGATGACATTGCCACGGCGGAGGCTCAGATTGATGTGGCCAAAGCAGCTCTTGATCAGGCCGCTGTCCAGCTGGGGTACACGAGTCTGAAATCTCCGCTCGATGGGGTAGTGACCAGCCGCAACATCGAACCCGGCGAAACCGTCAATGTCGGAAGGGAAGTGATTACGATTTCTGATCTTCATCGGGTGGATTTAAAAATATTTGTGGAGGAAACCACCATCGGTAAAGTGAAGCCGGGGCAAAAAGTTGCAGTGACAGTCGATACATTTCCGGGCAAGGTGTATCATGGAACGGTTTCCTTTGTTTCACCGGAAGGGGAGTTCACGCCAAAAATCATCCAGACGCAAAAAGAAAGAGTCAAACTGGTTTACCTTGTAAAAGTGTCCATTCCCAACCCGGATTATGACCTCAAGGCAGGCATGCCTGCGGATGCAAGCATCCGCGAGTAGCAGGAGGCGCGATGATTGACTCGTCCGGAATCCGGCAGCCGTTGGTGGAAGTCAGGAATCTTTCACACTCGTTCAAGCTTGTTGAAGCGATCCGAGATATTTCATTTTTTGTTCCCGGCAAAAGCATTTTCGGACTGGTTGGATCCGATGGGGCCGGAAAATCCACTGTTCTTCGTCTGATTGCCGGAATGATGAAACCGTCCAGAGGTGAAATCATCATTGACGGTTTACCCTCCGGCTCTGAGAGGCAAAAAATAAAGCACATCATCGGCTATATGCCCCAGCGATTCGGGCTTTACCAGGATCTGACCGTAGAAGAAAATATGAACTTTTTTATGGACGTTTTCGGCATTCCTCGGTCCGACAGGAAACACCGCATGGAAAAGTACCTGGGCTTTTCCAATCTTTTACCTTTTACGGACAGACTGGCGGGCGATCTTTCAGGCGGAATGAAACAGAAATTGGGCCTGGCCTGTGTTCTGGTTCATGAACCGCGTCTGCTAATTCTGGACGAGCCGACCAATGGTGTTGATCCGGTTTCCCGTCGCGAATTCTGGGATATTTTGGACAGCATGAAACAGGAGGGGATGACCCTGATTATTTCGACCGCTTATCTGGATGAAGGTGAAAAATGTGACCGTCTCGCCCTGATGCACTCCGGCATCATCCTGGAAGAGAACTCACCGGACGCGATGCGGGGAACTTACCCGACGCTGGAAGCAGCCATCATTGCGCGAATTACCGAGGTTGACAAGGAGCTTGTTCATGACGCTTTCTCCTTCTGAATCCATTTCGGTTTCTCAACTGGAAAAAAAATTCGGTAAATTTGTTGCAGTCAACAAAATCACGTTTTCTGTCAAAAAAGGAGAGATCTTTGGATTTCTGGGCTCGAATGGTTCCGGAAAATCCACCACCATTCGCATGCTGTGCGGCATTATTACCCCTACGTCCGGTACCGGTATGGTTGCCGGATACGACATAACCAGCCAGACTGAAGAAATCAAGCAGTCTATCGGCTATATGTCTCAGAAATTTTCCCTGTATGAAGATCTGACGCCATATGAAAATGTGCGTTTCTATCTCGGGATATACAATGTTCCGCAGGATCAATGGCCCCAACGCATCGACTGGATATTGAATATGACCCACCTGCAGGATGTTCGCCATCGTCTCACTAGGGAATTGCCCCCGGGCTGGCGTCAGCGTCTGGCGCTGGGTTGTGCGCTTTTGCATCGGCCACAGATTCTGTTTCTGGATGAGCCTACGTCCGGTGTTGATCCCGTTACGCGCCAGCACTTCTGGAGTTTTATCAGGCGCCTCGCGGCTGATAGCGTTACGGTCTTTGTCACCACGCACTATATGGACGAAGCCCTTTTTTGTGAACGCCTGGTCATGATCAACGCGGGCAGCATTGTGGCATCAGGTTCTCCTTCAGAAATTATTGCACAAGCCTGTCCGGGCATGCCTGACGCTGATTTGAACGACGCCTTCGTGTCGCTGATGAAGAGGATGCCGGATTGAATTCCTTAAGATTAAAAGCCATTGTCCAGAAAGAATTTTACCATCTGATCCGCGATTACCGCAGTTTGTATCTGGCGTTTGCCATTCCACTGATTCTGATCATCCTTTTCGGTTATGCGCTGAGTCTGGACGTCGATCATATCAAGACCGTTGTGATTGACTATGACAAGTCATGGCAAAGCCGCGATTTTGCGACGAAACTGAATGCATCTCCCTACTTTGACGTGGTGGCGGTGCTCGATTCATCGCGGCAGGTTGCAGACTATATCGATCATGACAGGGCTTCTGTTGCCATTCATATTCCCCCCGATTTCATGAAGAACGTCAGAGCGGACCGGGAGGCCCAGCTGCAGATCATTATAGACGGCAGCGATCCGATCTTTGCCGGCGCCGTGCGGGGGTATTTGACGGCTTTTGCCGAATTATATAATTCAAAACTGCTCCTTTCTTTTCTCAACCGCCAGGGGCAGGTCACCATCAAAA
>Ga0209202_1001905_pt1 | contig 12032 bp, 8 predicted proteins | sample AD_UKC032_MetaG_FD_184416 | JGI IMG/M metagenome (GOLD analysis project Ga0209202, IMG submission 184416) | Active sludge microbial communities of municipal wastewater-treating anaerobic digesters from USA - AD_UKC032_MetaG (SPAdes) (version 2) | ecosystem: Engineered > Bioreactor > Anaerobic >... | reverse complement strand
CAGCACCCGCTCGCCGCTGGCGGCGCTGCCAGCACCGAAGAACTGGCCAGCCAGCCGTGGATACTGCGCGAAACCGGCTCCGGCACACGCGCGCTGTTCGACCGCGCCATCGCGCCGCGGCTCGCCAGCCTGCATGTCCGCCTGCAACTGGAGCACACCGAAGCGATCAAGCGCGCCGTCGAAGCCGGTCTCGGCCTCGCCTGCCTGTCGCGCATGGCCCTGCGCGAAGCCTTCCGGCGCGGCAGCCTGGTCGAGCTGCGGACACCGCAGTTCGACCTGCAGCGCAACTTCTACTTCGTCCGCCACCGCCAGCGCCACGTCAGCCCCGCCAGCCGGGCATTTCTCGACCTCTGCCGCAGCTTCGGCGCAGGCGACCTTGCGCTTCAACAATAAATTAGCGTATGCTTATATATATGAAGACAAAACTCATTTTTGGCCTTTTCTGGGCGTTGACCGCAACCGCCTTTGCGCAGGAGTTGCCGAGCGTCGTCGTCAAACCGCACCGGGTCGATCTGACCTTCCCGGCCGAATCGCTGGTCGAGGCCGTGCAGCAGACGACCGTCGGCGCGCAGATTGCCGGCCGCGTGGTCGAAGTGAAGGTCGATGCCGGGCAGAGCGTCACGAAAGGCGAAGTGCTGATGCGCATCGACGCCCGCGAGGCCGAGGAAGCCGCACGCGCCGCCGCCGCCCAGTACGCCAATGCCAAGCTCAATTACGAACGCACCAAGAGCCTCGTGGCGCAGAAATTCATGAGCGCCGCCGCGCTCGACAAGGCCAGGGCCGATTACGATGCGGCGACCGCCAACCGCGCCGCCGCCGGCGCCAGCGAGAGCCACGCCACCATCGTCTCGCCGCTCACCGGCATCGTCGCCCGTCGTCACGCCGAACTCGGCGACATGGCGACGCCGGGCAAGCCGCTGTTCACCATCTACGAACCGGGCGGCCTGCGCGTCACCGCCAGCATTCCACAATACCGCCTCAACGACATGCGCAGCGTCAAGACGGCGCGCGTCGAGTTCCCGGAACTCGGCAAATGGGTCGATGCGGTAAGCGTCAAGATGCTGCCGACCGCCGATACCGCAACTCACGTTTCGCAGGTGCGCGTGACCCTGCCGCCGGTGCCGGAAGCGACGCCGGGCATGTTCGCGCGCGTCCATTTCGTTCTCGGCCAGTCGGAAAAGCTGACCGTGCCGGCAACTGCCGTGGTCCGCCGCGGCGAAGTCGCCGCCGTCTATGTGCTGGCTGCCGACAATCGCCCCAGCCTGCGCCAGCTGCGCCTGGGCGATACCGTCGGCGCCGGCGAAATCGAAGTTCTTGCCGGCCTCGCCGCCGGCGACAAGGTAGCCACCGACCCGGTCAAGGCTGCCATCGTACTCAAGCAGAGTAGCAACAAATAAGCGGTCGCTCGTCCAATAAGCCGCAGTTGTCCCATCAACCTGGAGGAGAGACACTCATGGCACACATCATCATCGTCGGCAGTGGTCTGGGCGGCATGACCATGGCTTTTGAAATGCGGGAAAACGCCCGACCGACGGACCGCATCACCGTCGTCTCGAACAATCCGAAATTCCATTTCGTGCCGTCCAATCCGTGGGTTGCGGTCAACTGGCGAAAACGCGAGGAAATCGAACTCGATGCCGGCGCCACGCTGGGGAAACACAAGATCGACTTCATTGGCGTCGGCGTCAAACGCCTGCATCCGGAAAGCAACCGCGTCGAACTCGATGACGGCCGCTTCCTCGACTACGACTTCCTGATCGTGTCGACCGGCCCCAAGCTGGCCTTCGACGAGGTCGAGGGCATGGGCCCGCAGGGGCATACCCAGTCGATCTGCCATGTCGACCATGCGGTCGCGGCCGAAAGCGCCTGGCAGAAATTCGTCGCCGATCCCGGCCCGATCGTCGCCGGCGCCGTGCAGGGCGCCTCCTGCTTCGGCCCGGCCTACGAATTCACGATGATCATGGAAACCGACCTGCGCCGGCGCAAGATCCGCGACCAGGTGCCGATGACCTTCGTCACTCCCGAACCCTACATCGGCCACCTCGGCCTGGGCGGCGTCGGCGACTCGAAGGGGCTGATGGAATCGATCTTCCGCAGCAAGCATATCAAGGCCATCTGCAACGCCAGGGTCACCAAGGTGGAAGCCGGCCAGATGTTCGTCACCGAGCATGACGAGGACGGCAAGCCGAAAAAGGAACACGTGCTGCCCTTCAGGTATTCGATGCTGCTGCCCGCCTTCAAGGGGGTCGATGCGGTGTTCGGCATCGACGGCCTGACCAACCCGCGCGGCTTCATCAGCATCGACGCCCACCAGCGCAATCCGAAGTATCCCAACATCTACGCCATCGGCGTCTGCGTCGCCATCCCGCCCGTGGAAGTCACGCCGATCCCGACCGGCACGCCGAAAACCGGTTACATGATCGAATCGATGGTCACCGCGACGGCGAAAAACATCCGCGCCGTCCTCGATGGCCGGACACCGTCCGAAAAGGCCACGTGGAACGCCGTCTGTCTTGCCGATTTCGGCGACACCGGCGCCGCCTTCGTTGCCCTGCCGCAGATTCCGCCACGCAACGTCAACTGGTTCGGCGAAGGCAAGTGGGTGCATCTGGCCAAGATCGGCTTCGAAAAATACTTCATGCACAAGCTCAGGAAGGGCACCAGCGAGACGATCTACGAAAAACTCGTCATGGACGCGCTGGGCATCATGAAACTGAAAGGAAAATAGTCGCCGATGGGTATTTCAGGCCGTATTGCCGCTGCATTTCTGACTTCGCGGATAACGCCGCTGCTGGCGCTGGTCGCCTTCCTGCTGGGGATTTTCGCGACGCTGGTGACGCCGCGCGAGGAAGAGCCGCAGATCGACGTGACGATGGCCGACGTCATGGTCGCCTTCCCCGGCGCTTCGGCCAAGGACGTCGAGAACCTCGTCGCGCGCCCGGCCGAGCAGGTGCTGTCGCGCATGCACGGCGTCGAGCACGTCTATTCGATGTCGCGCCCCGGCATGGCGGTCATCACGGTGCAGTTCGAGGTCGGCGTCAAGTACAACGACGCCGTCGTCCGCCTTTACGACACCGTGCATTCGCACCGCGACTGGCTGCCGCCCAACCTCGGCGTCCAGGAGCCGGTGATCAAGCCGCGCGGCATCGACGACGTGCCCATCGTCGGGCTGACCTTCTGGACCAGGGACCCGGAACGCTCGGCCTACGACCTGCAGCAGGTGGCGCGTGCCGTCGAGATCGAACTCAAGCGGATCAAGGGCACACGCGACGTGTCCACCATCGGCGGCCCCGACCACGCCATCCGCGTGCTGATGGATGCCGAACGAATGAACGCCTACGGCGTCACGCCGCAGGAAATCGCCGGCGCGCTCAAGGTGTCGAACGCCCAGCAATCCTCCGGCAGTCTGACCGCCGGCAACCGTGAAGTGCTGGTGCAGACTGGCACCTATCTCGAATCCGCCGCCGACGTGAAGCAACTGGTCGTTGCCGTGCGCGATGGCAAGCCGGTGTTCCTGAGCGACGTCGCGCAGGTGGCGGATGGCCCGGACCAGCCCAAGGCCTATGCCTGGTTCGGCAGCAAGGATGGCGAATTCCCGGCAGTCACGCTGCAGATATCAAAGCAGCCCGGCGTCAATGCGGCCAGCGTGGCGAGTGCCGTGGTCGACCGGATCAATGCGCTGAAAAACACCGTAATCCCGGATGGCGTCGAAGTCACCGTCACCCGCAACTACGGCGAAACCGCCACCGAAAAGGCGCAGAAGCTGATCGGCAAGCTGATCTTCGCCACTGCCTTCGTCGTGCTGCTCGTTTTCTTCGCCCTCGGCCGGCGCGAGGCGGTGATCGTCGGCGTCGCCGTGACGCTGACCCTGGCGGCAACGCTGTTCGCCTCATGGGCGTGGGGTTTCACGCTCAACCGCGTGTCGCTGTTCGCGTTGATCTTTTCGATCGGCATTCTGGTCGACGACGCCATCGTCGTCGTCGAGAACATCCACCGCTGGCAGGGCCTCCACCCCGACAAGCCGCTGCACGAAATCATCCCGCCGGCGGTCGATGAAGTCGGCGGGCCGACCATCCTCGCCACGCTGACGGTGATCGCCGCGCTGCTGCCGATGGCCTTCGTCAGCGGCCTGATGGGGCCGTACATGAGCCCGATTCCGATCAACTCGTCGATGGGCATGGCGATCTCGCTGGTCGTCGCCTTCGTCGTCACGCCCTGGCTGGCGCTCAAGCTGATGCGGGCGACCGGCATGAGCCACGCGCACCAGCCGTCAAAACTGGATGCCCGGCTCGACAGCACCTTCCGCAAGCTGCTGACGCCCTTCCTCGACCCGCTCAAGGGCGGCGCGGCGCGCGTCAAGCTGGCCATCGCCATCGTCCTGCTGATTCTCGGCTCGGTGTCGCTGGCCTACTTCCAGCTCGTCGTGCTGAAGATGCTGCCCTTCGACAACAAGAGCGAATTCCAGGTCATCCTCGACATGCCGGTCGGCACGCCGGTCGAGGAAACTGCGCGCGTGCTGCACGAAATCGGCGCCGAGCTGGCGCAGGAGGCCGACGTGGTGAATTACCAGGCCTACGCCGGCACCGCCAGCCCGATCAATTTCAACGGCCTGGTCCGCCAGTACTACCTGCGCGCCGTGCCGGAAAAGGGCGACCTCCAGGTCAACCTGGCCGACAAACACGTCCGTTCGCGCAAGAGCCACGACATCGCCATCGCCCTGCGCGACCGCATCGAGGCCATCGGTAAGAAGAACGGCGGCGTCGCCAAGGTCGTCGAAGTGCCGCCCGGGCCGCCGGTCATGTCGCCGATCGTCGCCGAAGTCTACGGGCCGGACATGCCGGGCCAGATGGCGGTCGGCAAGCAGGTACGCAAGGCCTTCGAGGAAACCAAAGACATTGTTGCGGTCGACGACTATATCGAGGCCGATTCCAGAAAGGCCGTGCTGCACGTGCTGCAGAGCAAGGCGGCGCTGCTCGGCGTGGCGCAGGCCGACATCATCGAGGTCGTCAGCATGGGGCTGGCCGGGCAGGATGTGACGCCGGTGCACAACGCCGATTCCAAGTTCGAGATTCCGGTGCGCGTGACCTTGCCGGCCGAAAAGCAGTCGAATCTCGACGCCCTGCTCAAACTTCGCGTGCGTTCGCGCGACGGCCATCTGGTGCCGGTCTCCGAACTGGTCGAAGTGCGCGACGTGGCGCGCGAGAAAGCCATCTACCACAAGGATCTGCTGCCGGTGGTGTATGTCGTCGGCGACATGGGCGGCATGCTCGACTCACCGCTCTACGGCATGTTCGACATCCGTTCGCAGATCAACGACATGCCGCTCAAGGAAGGCGGCACGCTGGGCGAATGGTTCATCCGCCAGCCGGGCGACCCCTACGCCGGCTACAGCGTGAAATGGGATGGCGAGTGGCAGGTCACCTACGAAACCTTCCGCGACATGGGCCTAGCCTATGCCGTCGGCCTGATCCTGATCTACCTGCTGGTCGTCGCGCATTTCGGCAGCTATCTGGTGCCGCTCATCATCATGGCGCCGATCCCGCTGACCATCATCGGCGTCATGCCCGGCCACGCGCTGCTCGGCGCGCAGTACACGGCCACTTCGATGATCGGCATGATCGCGCTGGCCGGCATCATTGTCCGCAACTCCATCCTGCTCGTCGATTTCATCAAGCAGCAGGTCGCCGCCGGCATGAACTTCCACGACGCGGTGATCCAATCCGCCGCCGTGCGCGCCAAGCCGATTGCGCTAACCGCGCTGGCCGCCATGCTCGGCGCGCTGTTCATCCTCGACGACCCGATCTTCAACGGGCTGGCCATCAGCCTCATCTTCGGCATCCTGGTCTCCACCCTGCTTACGCTGGTGGTGATCCCGGTACTCTACTTCTCAGCTTTCAGAAAGGAACATCAATGACCATCGAACGCATGATCCGCATCATGGCCGGCTTCTTCGTCCTGCTCTCCCTCGCCCTCGGCTGGAGCGGCAGCCCGGTTTTCGTTTCCGAATGGTTCCTCGCCTTCACCGCCTTCGTCGGCCTCAACCTGCTGCAAAGCGGCTTCACCGGCTTCTGCCCGCCGGAAAAGTTGCTGGCCAAGATGGGGTTCAAGCGGGGCAATGGCAGTTGCGGGGTTTGATTCAGGACAAGCGCGCTACGCCGCGCCCGAAATTCAGATCGGCTGGCTGACGTGGGTACAGACCAAGCACCATATTTACAAATCGAAAGTTGAATCTTCGATTTGCAATAACTCCGGTTTTTGGCGAATTTCCCCTGCATAACGGCTATCGGGCCTCGCGGCAGCAGCAGTTTTTTCGATATGCCAAAAATCGTGAAACTGTCTGAGTTCGGCCGATGGTGTTGAAAAACTCGCTTTCCGCTGAAAAAGTTACTCCGGCTGCAAAAGCAGACCTTTGCAATCGCACCATATTCGACGATCTCACCTCAAGGAAGGCCTCGGCATACCCCGAAAAAATTCGGTTTCGAGTTTTTCAACAGAATCGGCCAACCGCTGTCAGTCGCCCCCCTGTACATATGTCATTGCAGTGGCGGCTCCGCATCCTAAAGCAGCCAGCAATGTATCAAGGTAGGATGGGGCCCGAGCTGTCAGGTCGCCAAGGTTGGCAGCAGGGATAGCGCATTTTCTCGACCAATCGCTCGAAGGTCCGCAGGAGACAATCCCAGCGATTGGAGACCATTAGCGGTGTCCATCAAGGGAACATACGGATTGTCACTACCCATCAAAATTTTCGATATGGGGACAATACTCTTAAGCGCCGCAACCGCCGGCCTATTCGCGGTACCGGCCAAATCAAAATAGTGACGGCTTATCTCGTGCTCTATCCCGAGCGGTGCGAGATTAGCAAGCCCCGGAGGGCCGTACTGCTTCATTCGTCCAAGCATCATGGGCATATTGCCTCCTGCGTGGGTAAAAATGAACTTGATATCCCGATAGCGAGAAAACGTTCCAGTAAAAAGCAAATTGGTAATTGCCCTTGCCGTATCTTGCGGAATCTCAGTGATGATAGGTGCGACATCAGGAAGCAAGCTACGGCAGCACATCGCAATCGTAGGATGGACAAACACAACAGCCTTCCGACGGTTCAACTCGATGAATATGTCGTCATAGACCGGGTCACCTAGCCATTTTTCGTCATAGCTTGTCAGCAAGCCAATACCATCAGCTTTGAGTACGTCTAGCGAATATTCAATCTCTTTCAAGCTGGCTTCCCGGTTAGGGAGAGGTACAGCAGCGAACAGACCGAAACGTCCTTTGTGAGTTCTTCCCAATTCAGCGGCATATTCGTTAACTTGCCGGGCAGTACGAGCCGCAGCAATAGCGTCGCCAAACCAAACCCCGGGCGAAGTCAGTGAAAGAATAGCTGTTGATACGTGAGCAGCGTCCATGGCCTCCAACGCTCTTTCCGGTGACCAACTAAGCCATGCCGGATTGAGTTTTCCACCGCGCGACCCCGAGATTCGCTCCCGATACTCTTCCAAGTAAAAGGGCGGAATATGGTGGTGGTGAACGTCAATCATGCCATCGTCAGTCTTCTGTTTTGAAGACAAAACTGACGCACAACCAGATAGTGCGCCTGCAATCCCTATACCGGCACTGATAGACGTCGCCAAGAACTTTCGTCTATTCAAGTTGGTGGTAGTACTTCCGCATGAACATGGAGCGAACGAGATACTAGGAAAATCATCCACGGCACCACCTCCATTTGAGGATGAATTGATTTCAGCAATGCATAGCTAATGTCTTCGGGTATCGACGAAGTGTCAATTGCTCTGTAGCAGGGATTTCATGGGTCGAAGGGGTATCACAACGAGCACCTTCGTTGGCCAGACTACTCACCGACGCGGTGATTACCAAATCCAATTAGACATGGCGGCTTTGTGGGCATGAATGGTCATCGACTTCGAAATGCGCCGAGAGGCCGCCTTGGGTTGAACCCTGCCCTTCACTCCACGCACTCCGTCATACCTAGCGCCCCATTCCCGATGGGCAAAATCCCCGCCTACGCTTTGGGGAGAACAGCATGAAAATCGGCTTTATCGGCCTCGGGATCATGGGACGCCCGATGGCGCTCAATCTGTAAAAGGGTGGTCACGACCTCACCGTCTGGGCGCGCCGCGCCGAATCGATGGAACCGCTGCTCGACGCCGGTGCAAAAGGCGCGGGCAGCCCGACCGAAGCCGCGCAGGGTGCCGCCGGTGTCGATTTCATGGATGCGCCGGTCTCCGGCGGCGAGGTGGGCGCCATCGCCGGCACGCTGTCGATCATGGCCGGTGGTTCCGACGCGGCCTTCGCGCGCGCCAAACCGGCCTTCGAGTGCATGGGCAAGAACATCGTCCATGTCGGCGCTTGCGGTGCCGGCCAGGTGGCCAAGGCGGCCAACCAGATTCTCACCGGCATGGGCGTGCTGGCGGTCGCCGAGGCCTTTGCTTTTGCCGCCAAAAACGAGGTCGACCGCAGCAAGGTGCGTGAGGCGCTGCTTGGCGGCTTCGCCTCTTCGCGCATCCTGGAAAACCACGGCCAGCGCATGCTCGACCGCAACTCCATCCTGCTCGTCGATTTCATCAAGCAGCAGGTCGCCGCCACCATGAACCTCCACGATGCAGTGATCCAGTCCGCCGCCGTCCGCGCCAAGCCGATCTTCCGGCACCCGCCGAATGCGGACGGGGCGCTGGCGCGAGCCGTCGGCCGATCAGGGGAGGAATTCCCCGCTCGACGCAACAAGACCCGCGGCGGTGAAATAATCCGGACCCAGCTCGGAGATCGCCGGGCCACGGCAGCGCAGCGTGGCCAGCCGGGTGCCCTCTGCCTCGACGGCGACGCCGGCAACTTCGCCCTTGCCGTGGATCAGGAATGAGTAGACCACGTAACGATAACGAGCACGATTGAACTCGACCCAAGCTCCGCCGCCACCGGCCAGCGTCGTGCTGCCGGCACGGAAGTCGGGGTCGCTGTCGGTCGCCTCCGGATAGCGCATTTCGAGCATTCTGCCGGGTCGACCAATGCGGTACTGCAGTAACCCCACCCCTTCTCCCGTCGTCGGCGCTTCACAAAGCGACACCAGCTTGGCGCCAACCCGGCAGGCAAAGATGACCCTTTCAGCGCCCTCGCAAAGCGATGTTGCGGCACCGGCGACCGGCGAAGCCAACAATAGAGCGGTCAGCCCCACGGCGAGCGCTGACTGGCGCATCGCAAGGAGGATCAAAGCAGCTTCTCTCCGCGCAGATAGGCAGTGGTGAACTCGGAGAGCCCGTGCCGGCCACCATTTACCGCCTTTCGCGCTGCCGCAAAGTCGCGTTCGAGCAGAGCAGCCTTGATCCTGAGTTCCTTGTTCTTCAGGAAACAGGCGAGAATCAACCCGGCAATCGCCGGATCGTTGGCCTTGTCGGGATGGTTTTCGAGATCGACCCCGACCTGGGCACCGATCTTGCGGTAGTTGTCTCGCCCGGTCAGCTGGATATAGCCACGCCCCTTGTAGCTTGCGCCGTCGGGCTCGCCCCGGTTGCCCAGATCGCGCCGATTGTCGTAGAGATCGAAGGAATGGCCACGCGGTGAGGTGTTGAAGCGCGAGACGTACTCGTCGATCGGCTTGAAGCCAGCCGTCTCGGCAGCAACCGTGGCGAGGGCCATAAGCACCATTTGCTTGTCGGTGAGCCCGAAGTGCTGCAAGCCCGCGATCAGCGGTGGCAGATTGGCTTCGATATCGGTCAACCGGGCGCCCGGCAGCATTCGGCCGGCGATTGCGGTGTTCATCTTGCCGGCCACCGCCGGCAACGAAGCATCCTTTGTCAGCCCCAGACGGGCCTGCGTGCGCGGCCCGGCATCGCCGTCCACCAGCAGATCACCTTCGCTCTGCTGGAAAGCACGCACCGCCGCATCGGTGCCGACTCCGAAAATGCCGTCTATCTTGCCGGGTGGAAAACCCCGTTCGGCCAGCGCCCGTTGCAGGGCTGTGACGTCTTCACCCTCCATCAGGTCGCCATCAAGGATAAGTCGTAGGGTTCTCATGATCGCTGCCTCCATCGATAAGTGGGATAGGTGGAACCTGTTCAAGGGTGCTGCATCACGGCAATCGCCCTGCCATTCAAGCACAAGCTGTGCGGGATACCAATCTAGACGGGTTTCCCCGCTGCCACCAGCCGCTGCAACGTCTCTTCGGGCAGCGTGGCAAGAACCTCGCGCGCATGCTGATAGCCCAGTTCGACGATGTGGTCGAACGCCTTCCAGTTGAGCATCCCGATCCGGCCGAGGTCAGGCGTGAAGCACACATCCGCAGTGGCTCTCGCAGCCTTCAATCTGGCCTGGCTGTGCATGATGCTGACATTGAGGATGATCGATGACAGTGCCGGGAGGTGATAACGCCGGCTCCGCTTGGGCCGCAGGCGGTCGAGCATGAGCGCCCAGCCGGAGGGAACTTCGTCGATCTCCAGCTTGTGAACCGAGCCCCGTGAGAGGTCGCAGCCGAGGATGAAACCAACGCGCTGGCCGGCCATGACGTCAGTCGGAAAATTGTTGAAGGTGCCGCCGTCGATCATCAGGTCACCATCCATGACCACCGGGGGCAGCGCCGCCGGAATCGCCACGCTGGCCCGTACCGACTTGGCCAGTGATCCGCGCCTGAGGACCACCTCCGATGCGCGCGAGTAGTTGGAAGCGACGCAGAAGAGCGGCTTCCAGGTGTCCTCGACGTCGGCATCAAAACCGGCGAGGTCCAATATGCCGCGATCGACGCTCTTGCGCAGGCGCTTTCCGCCAATCAGCGAGATCAGCGGAAAGATGTTGACATCACCGGTCGGGTTTTTCGCAAACGCCTTGCGGACGTGCTCGATGGCCTCGGCGGCCGAGGTATCGAATGCGGCATAGGTGGCCATGACCGCGCCGATGCTGGCGCCGCCGACAAAATCAACAGGAATGCCCGCCTCTTCCAGCGCCTTGAGCACCCCCAGATGGGCGAAACCGCGCGCGCCGCCCCCCCCGAAGACGAGGCCGATGGCGGTGCCGAACAGCGTCCGTGCCAGCCGGCTGAGGCCCGCGTCACACCCATCGCGCACATGCAGGTGGGCATCGACCGGAAAGCTGGCCAGCCATGCGGCGGTGCCCCGCGGGAAAGCCGTCTGCCCGGGATGCACGAGTACCAGTGTCCGGTGCCGCATGCTCCCGATATCCCCCTGGTCCGGCATCGCCTTGTCGAGCAGCTTCCGGTCGGTGGCGTTCGCGTCGGCAAGGAAAATGACCTCGTCGGCATGGTGAGTGCAGTACTCGGCCCAAGGCGTCTTAGCCTCCTCGCCGACGAGAACGACCATGTCGTGTTCCGCTTCCATGCGGTCAATCCAGCGCGAGACCGTGTCGGCCGCTTCGGCATCGTCTCCGGGCGGCTGCGCGAGAACGCCTGCCCCGATAGCCTGAGCGGCGGCCGCTGCATCCAGTCGGGCAACCGTGCCGTAACATTGCAGGCAGGGCATCAGGCGGTCGATGAATTCCGCACTGGCGGCACCGGCCGTTGCCGGGACCACGGCGACGGTGCTGGGCCGCGCCCAGGAGCGCTGCTTCGAGAGCGTCGGCCGTATCCGCTCGATGATGAAGCGGGCCACGCGCATCGAAACCAGCGGGTAGCTGCTGATCACCTGCTCGTAGCCGGAGCGCGACAGGCTGACCAGGACACTGTCACGCACGGCGACAATGGTGGCCGTGCGCGGCTCGCCGGTGATCAGCGCCATTTCCCCCAGCGTCTCGCCGCGCCGCATGTCCCCGAGCACATGGGTCTCACCCAACTCATCCTGGCGCAAGACCCGCAGACGCCCGCTGACCACGAGATAGACGGTTTGCCGCGAATCGCCCTGGCGGAACAGCACTTCGCCACTCTTCACATGCACCCAGCGCAGGTGCTTGAGCATGAACTGAAGGAAGGACTCATCGAAAACGCCGAATGCCGATTGCAGCGTATCCCTGAGCCAGGAAAGCTTGACGACCGATTCGACATCGAGATGCTGCTGCAATGCCAGGTGCGCGCTCCGGTA
>Ga0209202_1001901_pt1 | contig 12050 bp, 10 predicted proteins | sample AD_UKC032_MetaG_FD_184416 | JGI IMG/M metagenome (GOLD analysis project Ga0209202, IMG submission 184416) | Active sludge microbial communities of municipal wastewater-treating anaerobic digesters from USA - AD_UKC032_MetaG (SPAdes) (version 2) | ecosystem: Engineered > Bioreactor > Anaerobic >... | reverse complement strand
CTTTTTGATAATTTAAATCAAGCTGTATTTTCTGAAGGACGCTTTTATACATATAAATTTATTGATAAAAACTGCACAACAATGGTGGTTGACAAAATAAATGATGAATTAGGGAAACCTATTATTAAAAAAGTGGGCAATATCGAAGAAAGTTATCGTGATGTGCTTAACCCCTATTTAGCTAATTTATTTTATGAAAAATTAGGGATCAATATTATTTTTGGCCACCGAACCGATGAAAATGCTGAACAATTATTTCTTCCTATCGAATTATTGAAAAGTTTAGAGCAACTTCACATTAATGACAAACCTTTTGCAAATAAAACAGTAACCTTATTTCAACAAGATGAAACATTGCTCTCCAAGTCTTGGTGGAATACTATTTATACTTTTCTATTATTTTTAGTATTAGTTGTGGTTTCTAATAGAAATTGGATATACCTGTTTTTTTTATTCCTTCTAGGCAGTTTAGGAATCTTATTGTCATTAGTAGGGTTTTATTCTTTACACCGGGAAGTATTACAAAACTATAATGTGCTACTTTTTAATCCGTTTTTAATTGGATTAGTTTATTGCTATATCAGGAAGAATTTGATTTGGTTTAAACGCATATTTTACTTTATTTTGACAAGTTTTAGCATTTATTTGCTGTTTATGCTAAACAAAACACATTTATTTCAAATGTTGCCAATTCTAGTGACGGCATTAATAGTCCTTTTTAAATTGAGAAAAAGAATCCACTCAAAGCAATAATTTATTGACCCCTAAAGAACAAAATTGTACTTAAGGTTTTAAGCATTATATTAAAATCTAAAAAGATGCTTCGGTGTTTGATGTAGTACAAATCATATTGCAATTTGATTAAACTGTCATCAATAGAATCTCCATAAGAATAATTTACCTGAGCCCAACCTGTTAATCCCGGTTTTACAACATGACGCGTTTGATAAAAAGGCATAATTTCAGCAATTTCATTGACAAAAATAGGTCTTTCAGGTCTTGGACCGATAACAGCCATATGTCCTAATAAGATATTTATAAACTGAGGAAACTCATCAATTCTGCTTTTTCTTAAAAATTTCCCAAACGGAGTTATTCTGGCATCATTAGTAGTAGCAAAAACAGCTCCTGCTGATTCTGCATTTTTAACCATCGTTCTGAATTTAATAATTCTGAACTCTTCTCCATTTTTACCTACCCGAATTTGAGAATAAAAAAGATTTCCTCGATTTCCTATAAAATTACCTATTAAAATAAATGGAACAAAAAACAAACCAAGAGTAATTCCTATTATCGCTATTACGTATTCAAATATTCTAACAAAAAGCAAGTACAATTGATTTTGATTACTTCGACTAAAAGGAAAATATCTATAAAAATCTCTCGCTACGTATTGAACGGGAATCCGTTGTGTCAAGTTCTCATAAACATGAGTATATTCTCTAATGATAAAACCATTTTCAAGTAGCAATAATAATTTATTATATAGATCAACCGTAATTTCTTCCGTTTTTTGGGTAGCTATAACTATTTCAGAAATTGAATTTTTAGAAACAAATTTTTCTAAACCGGCCACAGAAATAATAGAAACTGTTTTATTTAGAATAGAAAAATCTGAATTTTCATCTGTATTAACTAAGGCAACTATAGTATAATGCGGGTCTACACTTTTTAATCCCAAAATCAATTCATCGGCTAATTCTTTTTCACAAATTAAAATAACTTTCTTTTCAAAACGATGTGAAGCCAGGTATTTTAAATAAAACATCCTCCATAAAAATAAAGCGATAAAAATTGCTATATAAAAATATAGAATTTGCAATCGATTTGAGGGTAATGTTGGTGTAAAAAATGGCGTCAATAAAAAAACTAAAACAGTTGTAGAAGACGTCAATATTATACTCTTTATAACCTGAAATTGATTACTGGCTACTTGAAGATTATACATTTCAAAAACAGAACCTATAATTAGGATATAAGCTCCTAAAACAATAATCCAATAAAAATTATAAGTGGTGATTGAGAAATAGTCAAATTGAAATACTATCCCAACAATATAAAGTGAAAGTAAAACAAATAATACATCAAAGAGTCGGAGAAGTATTTTTCTCTCGGAAACTTCAAAATGTATTTTCTTTTTACTTTGCATTATTTTCAATATTTAAATTGAAGGTGCAATTTAGTAATTTATGAAAGATTTTTTAGCCTATTTTAATATTTCTTTCCATTGGTTTTTAACAACATTCCAATCAAATTGTTCTGCTTCTTTTCGCCCGTTTACACTTAATTTTCTTGCTAATTCCGGGTTCTCAATCAATTCTGTAATTGACTTCACCATTTCATCTACATCTGAATCATTTACCAATAGTGCGTTTTCCCTATCTTCAAGAAGAAATGGAATACCGCCAACATTTGTTGATACAATTGGCAATCCAAGTGCCATTGCTTCGATAACACTTACGGGAGTATTGTCAAAATGGGTAGTATTAATGAAAATATCATATTTTTTTGAAAGTTGAGTCCATTCAGCTTTTGTTAATCTACCTGATAATTTAATATCTACTTTGTTCTTTTCAATTAACTGTTGAACAACCTCTTTGCTCATATCTTTATAAGGACCAACCATACATAATTCTGCATCAGGATAAATTTTTTTCAACTTAGAAAAAACCTTTAAAGCCATTTCAGGATTGTAAATCGATGCAAAAGCTCTCACCCAAAGAAGCCTAGGTCTTACAATATTTCTTAAATCGTGATTATACTCAGAAACAGAAATAGTATTTGGAATTTGTTTAACATTCTTTATCTGAAACTCCTTTAAGTGATGAAACAAATAACCGGATGGTGTAATATTTATATAAGAATTATTGAAAAGTAACCTTGACAAAAAAGGATTTTTCTTAATTCTATTTGGCAAATTACCTCCATGCAAAATGGGAATATACTTGATTTTTAATAACCTACTACACTGACTAATTATAAAAGCATACCAAAAATTTAGTGTACTGTAGGTATCAATTAAAACAAAATCAACTTTTTTAGAATTAATAAAAGTATCAAAAATCATATCTAACAACCTAAGAATAGGGTTATTCTTAGACGAAGACATAATTACATTGAAACCTTCTTTTTCTAAAAGTGGTCCTAGCGTCTCAATTGTTGAAACGTTTATTCCATGTTTCGACAATTTGTTTCCTATATATAACAGTGTTTTCATCCATTTGAATTTTTAATAAACATAATGCATAAACAAAAGAAGGAGCTGCAGTTCGCATAGCTGCATGATTTAAGGTTAGAAACCAAAAAGCCAAAAAGCTCAATACAAAAAAATGGTTTCTATTATCTATAAATAGAAAAAGAGGTGTTGCAATCAGCAATAGAAGTCCCATTATTCCAAACATTCCATGTTCACCAATCATTCTGGTTACTTCATTATGAGAGGCTATGCTTGTATCAAATAATTGCCTTCTATATACTGTTCCACTTCCAACACCTCCACCTATAAAAGGGCTCTCTAAAAACAAATCAATTTCTGTTAAAGCAATTTCCTCTCTTCCAGAAAGCATACTTGCTTTTTCTCTTCCTTGAGCATCTTGATTAGCATATCTTTTTTCAATTAATCCGCCAGTTAAAAAGACGGTATATAACCAAATAATAATAAAAACAGAAATTAAAGTACCAATAGATAATACTATCTTCATTTTAGCATTACTATTTCCTTTAAAAAAAACTATTCCCAATAAAAGTATGACCATGAATAAACCCGTTAATAATCCCCCTCTGGAAAAAGTTAACAAGGCTCGATAACCAAAAAAGCAAACAATTAAAAGATTAATAAGCAATTGCCATTTTGTAGGAGAAGAAAATAATGCTCTCGCAAAAAAAGCAAATAAACCAAACCCTAAAATGGTTGCAACTTGATTTGGACCAAAACCACCAGATGTATCAAAATTTGAACCAGTGTTAACTAAAACTTCTTTTAAATCAGGTGTATATAAAACTAAATATATTGCACAACCAATAATTGGTAATCCCGCAAAGAGAAGTACATCCATTAATTTTTTAAAAGTTATTTTTCTGTTATAACAATAAATTGAGGCAATTATTAAACAAAATGGTCCAGACAGGTTAAACATTAATATTTGCCTAAATCTTTCTTCTTGATTTATTGTTAGCATCCCCATAACAATTCCTGGTAATAATAAAATAAAAAAAACTAAGTATGGAACTGCATTCTTTGAAAATCCTTTAAAATACATACCTAAAAGTAGCACCCCCATTACTGAGTACTTTACGAATTCATAATTCAGAGTTCCTTTTGTCATTCTTAAAAAAACCTCAGCCCCCATAAAATAAGCCGCAACTAATAATGCTTCTTCATTTTTATTATGATTTCTAAAAATCCAAAAAACACCTATCAACAAAATCAATAACCCATAAACAATTGCCATAGGCCTAAAAATAAAAAATAACACTCCTAATCCGGAGTGAAAAACTAGTAAACTGTTATACTGGGTATTAGTGTACATTTTTTACTTATTACTTTTTAAATTTAAAACAGAATTACACAAATGAAAATAATAGTGATCAAAAGTAAACAATTCTGCAAGCTCTTGAATTTTATTTGCTTTTAAAAGAAGTTTTTCATTAGATGTTTCAAACGCACTTTGAACAACTTCTGAATAAGTAACTTTACCATTTAAATCCCAAACAAAGCCGTTTTCATCATTTAAATAATGTTTTATGCTGCTTACATTAGACACTACAGGTATAGTGCCATAACAAGCTGCCTCTGCAATTACTTTTGGGAATCCTTCATTAGAACTAGGGAGCATAAAAAAATGAGATTTTGCTAAATAATTATGAACACTAGGTCTATCTAAATAGCCATGAAACTGAACGGAAAGGTCAAGATTTTTTGATTGTAATTCACACATAATCTTATTTGGACCATCACCAATAATATGTATTTCTTTAATTTTTTCTTTTGGAATCGTTGCTAAGGCATTCAAAATTCTGTCAACCCCTTTTACATGGTCAATACGACCTACAAAAGTTAATACAAAAGGAGGTTCGAACTTTTTATTATCTGCGATTTTTGCTCCCTCTTTTATGTTTAGCTTTGTCAAACAAGGATTTTCAAAAGAAAAACAATGTTGAGCTTGATTTGGCCAAAAACCATTAATTGTAACCGGAAAATTAATCCATTTTTTTTGCAAAAACCATCGTTGCCATCCATTTGATCTAGGTGGTCGCTCTTGTTCCCAATCACCGGCATATTTAACCCAAAAAATGTATTTCCTCTTCCAAATCCATGTAAATAAAGGCAATAAAAATAATCCCATTGCGGTGGGTACTCTAAGCTGTACTTCAGTAGCATTTGCCAAATTCTTTTTTACAGTCCGAATTATTCCAGGCATTTTAAAAAGAATATTCATTTTTTTAAAAAATGTGTTCCCTCCGTAAGCTGGTATTGGAACATAAGTAATATTAGACTGATTATAAGCAACTGAACTTAATGGTGGCTTTTCATTATACAAACAGGCTACATGTACAACTTCTTCCCAATGATTTGCTAAATAATTAATTTCATGAACAGTTGGTCCCCATCCTTTAGGAATTCCTTCTTCAATATAATGTTCTGTGTGTGATATTATAACAAGTTTCTTTCTTTTCATTCTTCTAAAACATTAATATATTTTGGAATAATATATTCCCATTTACTTTGTAAAGCCCATTGTTTTGCTTGAATTGAATAGCTATTATAGTTATTCAAAATTTCTAAAATAGCTTCTTTGATTTCAACTGGATTTTGGGGGGAAACTAACTTTCCATTAAAACCATCTTTTATAGCGTCTGCAATACCTGAGTTTTTGGACCCAATAGCTGGAAGTCCTAATGCATTTGCTTCTAATACTGCTATTCCAAATCCTTCAAAATCACCATTACTCAAATTTTCACTTAACATCATAAAAATGTGACTCCTTTGCATTTGATTATACATGTCATTATCAGATAACACACCGTGAAAAGTAACATCTTCTATAACATTCATCTTTAATGCTAAGGCTTTATTTTTATCTAATTCTGATAAAATGCCTATACAATGATAGTGCACGGAACAATTTGATTTCAGTATTTCTGGTAAAGCATTAATCACATTATGCTGCCCTTTTCTTCGAGTCAAATTCCCAACAGTTACTAATGAAATTCCTAATTCTTTTTCGACAACTTCCTCTGTTATTGTCGGCAATACAACACCATTATTTATTACAACTACTTTCGCCAATGGCAATATATCCAATATTTTATTTTTTGTAAAATTAGAAACTGCAATTAATTTACTGCATTTTTTCAAACTCAACTTAGTAAGCAATTTACTTATTGAACCACCTGCCCTTAATTCTGTCCCATGAATCACCCCTAAGTATTTATTATTTCTAAAAAACAGCGATACAAAACCAATGGTCCAAAGTGAAAATTTTCCTGAACCAATAACAGTTTGTTGCTTTCCTTTAATAATTTGAAATATTGTTTGTAGAATTCTATTCCAGTAAGTTCTTCCAAACCTTTTTCTTGCAATTCGAATTACCTTAAAACTTAAATTAGTATCAAAAACATCTTCTTTTTCCCAATCATCAGATCGACGATCGGTAATAACTGTTACCATATATCCATTTTGTGATAAACCCATTGCTAACTGTAAAGCATGAGTACCAATACCACCAGGCAAAGGAGGAAATTCAGAAGTAAGTAAAATAATATTCCTCAATTTATATTTTTAGGTAATTGACTCCCTTCTTTAATGTTTTTTAAATATTCCGGAAATAATTCATTTTCAGGCAATAATAACAAATGACATTTTCCTCTATGGGCAATAACTTCAGGCAACTCAATTTGTTGTGAATTACAGAGATAAAAAGCATTGTATTGATTTGAAATACACCAATCTAAAACTTTTTTCACATTCTGTACCATTGGCAATTCCGGTGGGGAATGCATTTCTATCATAAACTTTGTTTTTTTAAGTGAGGCTGTTTTTATTGCCCCTTGCAATGCTAATGATTCTGCTCCTTCTACATCTATTTTAATTAAATCGGGAACAACTTTTACCTTATCAACAATAGTATCAATAGTCATTTGACTAACAAAATAATAAGAATTCACTGCTTTAGCAGTTTCAGCATGTCCTGAAAACATACTACCCGCTTCACCGGTTCCTACGGTATAAAATTTTATTTTTTCTCCATCTTTATCGCTTATAAAAGCATTTACAAATTTTGTTTTTAAACCAAATCCATTTATCACCATATTTTGAGCTGCCTCTGCCAAAGCTTCCGGATTAGGATCTGCTAAAAGCACACTTTTATTCTTATTTTGAATTGCCGCTAATAATGACATATAACCAATATTTGAACCAATATCAAAGACATGTTCGCTATTTTTTACTAATTCAAAATACCAAGCGTCATCTTTATCAACCTTAGTTCTAAATGTTCCTTTTGACCCTTTTAATTTTACTCCAGCTATTTCAAAAGCTTGATACTTGTCAGCTTTCTTGAAAAGATAAAATACAACTATTTTTTTTAATTTTTTAAACACCTTAATTATCTAATTGATTATTCATTATTTTTAAAACATTAACTTACTTTTTTAATCTACTTTTAAAAGTATTTTCTTTAAAAGATTTCTAAAAATTATTTGTTACTTATTTTCTACTCTTGATGCAGGAACCCCTACTAAAACAGAATTGTTAATTAAACAATCTTTTAACAAACAGGCTGATGCTCCAATTGTAATACTATCGCCGAGCATTAGTGGCCCTAGAATTACTGCATTAGCTCCTAAAGTACAATTATTACCGATGATAAAAGAATTTGGTTCACACTTTTCTTTTACTCCAATTATGTTACCTCCTGTTAACGATAAATTTTTTCCGATTATTGCTTTTCCAGAAACAACAATACCTATCGAAGGATGTAAAACATTAATCCCTCCTTTTATATCAGCGTGATAATGAATATCAATATTTGAGTAAGACTGAATTAAATTTAAAATTGGAATAAAAATTATTCTCACTCCCTTGTAATACTTACCAAAAAGTAAATATAAACTTCTTTCCAATCTATACAACCCAATTCCCCAAAAAGATCTGCTCAACCAAATAAATAATATTCTTATTTTTTGTTTTCCTAACATCCTTTTTATGTCATCTCCAAAAAAATAAAATTGTTCTTTCATAATTTACAAATTAAAAAAATCATTACTCCTTCAATTTTATGGTAGCCAATTTCCATGATTTTATCATTTGAAAAATGAGTATGGGAAAAAACAATGGTGATACTAAAAAAGATAATCCATACACTACTTTATTTCCTTTAAATCTATAAGGAATCATTGCCGGTATAATTTCTTTTAACAACATTAATCGACTAGCACTATCTCCAAAATATTTTCTGGACAAATACAAAACACTGGGTACAGGTCGTGGACCAAAAATTTTTTTTGGTCTCCAACCATCCCAACTTCCCATTTGACGTAATCCTCCTTCACTAACTTTCAAATGAATTCTTTTAGCCTTTGGATTTGAAATGTTTTTATACCCGTTTAGATAGGCTCGTAATCCAAATTCTCCATCTCCCATCCTTTGCTTTTCAAATTTTAAATCAAAAAAACCAATTTTAGTAAAGATTCCTTTTTTTAACAATACATTTCCGGTATCCAATTGATCACTCCAGCGAAAATAACTGTAATGTTTTGGTATCTCAGCACCAACAACACTTAAAGAAACTCCAGAGGAGATATCAGCCTTAAAAAAGTCAATCGTTTTAAGGTGTTCAAAAACCCAATTTGATTCGATTCTGGAATCATCATCATACAATAAAATCCACTCTCCTTTTGCTTCTTTAATTGCCTCATTACGTGCCTTCCATAAAGCTTTTTCTTTTTGATACCAAAATCGTAAATTTAAATTCCATTCTTTATAAAAATCTTCCTGATAAGGTTCTGACTGATCAACAATAATAACTTCAAAATTTGTGTAACTCTGATTTTCTAAATCTTTTAAAACATCTTTTAAATAAACATAGCGATTTAAAGTTGGAATAATTATGGAAACTAAAGGATTACTTTTTACCAATGAACTTTCAAAAATATCATACTCTGAATATTCTAGAGCTGATAATGAATAATCAACTCTTTTGACTGATCTGGAATTAAAAAATCCGTAGAGTTCTTTAAAAGGATTATTCCCTGTTAAAATTCGAATCATCAAGGTATAAATTACCCAGAAATGATGAAAATTTTTTCTGAGAAATCGGTATTCATCTTTTGTTGGAATTTTTTCATTTTGCCAGATATTGTTACCCTCAGTATAATTTCTATTTATATAACCTATTTGAAAAGCAGCATAAGCCCAATCTCTGTTTTGAGCAGTTTCGGATAAATAATTTGTGTCTTTGGGTAATAAATTAAGTTGTTCTAATTGCTCCGGCAAAGGAAAATAACCCCAATCATGAGTTGGCTTAAGATTAAAATACCAAGTTGGTTTAATATATTTTAAAAAATTAAACAGCATGTGCTAAGATTTCTAAAAAATGAGCTACAGAAAGTTTTTCTTTCCATAGCTGTCTATTACTTTTTTGTAGTGATTTAAATTGCACATTTGTAAGCTTATCATGAAACGCAAAAACTCTTTCCGCAATTTGATTACGTTCATTCCACTCAACCCAAACCGTATGCTTTTTCCAATCAATTTCATGTTCTAAAGGCAACAAACAATCTGTGTTTACAAATATAGGTATTTTACCCATTAGTAAAGTTTCATAAAATCGAACGGAAAAATTTCCTGCACCTCGAACACATAAAACATAGTCTGATTGTGCTATGTTGTCATAATATTCTTTTGTTGTAAATTCTCTCTGTTCAGGAGTTTGAGCACCTCCTCTATATTGAGTTCGATAAATAAAATTGCAAGTGATTTTTTTTGATTTTTCTAAAAATTGGAGCAAACTCCATCGTTCGTAAGCTGAGGCAAACATAGGCTCCCAATCTTTTCTAAAAGGATTTTCAATAACTCTTCTGCTGTTTTCCATTAAACATTTTGCGAGTTCCTTAAACCTTTTTACAGTTGAATTTGTTGCATGACCACAAAATCCAACAATCGGTTTTTCAGTTTTATCTTTAGGAATTGGGTTTTCAAGATTATAAATTCGTTGAAAATGATCTGAAAGGGGAACTGGAAAACCTAAATTTTTAGTTGATAATTGACTCTTAAATCCACCCATTCTAAAGTAAGTAAGATTCGAAAATTCGGGGTAAGCAATTCCAAAATCATCTGAAATATAACCATAACCTTTTATATTATGCTTTATACAAAGCTGATTATACTCAATAAGTTGAAAATCTTTATTATTTTTTTTATATTGATTAATTGGCACTCCAATCAAAATAATATTTGCCTCTTCTGGCTGAGATGTATATTCAAAATTGTCTTTTAATTTCCATTCTTGTTTAATCATTTGATTATTACACCATCCAAAATCAGCAAAGAAAGGTCGGGTTAATAAAAACAATTGCTTCTTTTTTACAACAGAAAAATCTATTTCCGGAATATATATTTTCACATTAATTTAAATTTATTTTGTGTAAACAGAATTTTCTCCATAAATGGCATTCAAATTCTTTGCTGTTTGATTAGAAATAAATAAAATATTGGTAATTATCGATTGTCTAAAATTAGTTTCATGACTTCCATAAAAATTATAAGGATAATAATCAAAAGTTCTTAAATAAGAAATCAATTCTTCTATTAAGCATTGGTGAGAATACGTTGGAATAAGATTAACTTCTGCAAAAATAAAATCAATTTTTTCAGTAATTAACATTTCCTCACAACCTTGTAATGCTTTTAATTCAAATCCTTCAATATCTAATTTTAGAATATCTATAGAAGGAATATTATTTTCTAAACAAAACTCACTAATGCTGATAACTGGCACATTAATTTTAGTATATTTTCTTGCCAGATGAGATGAATGAAAGTCATTAGGTTCTAAAAATGAAGAAGTTCCTGTATTACTGTTTTTATAGAATTCCAATTCTCCTTTTTTATCACTTATTCCTAAATTAAAAGGTAGAATTACATTCTTCATATCATTTAAACTTGTGGCTAAAGTTTTGAAAACGGATGGATTTGGTTCGAAAGCATATATTTTCGAATTTTTAAACTTTTTAAAAAATTGATAAGACACAAAACCAACATTAGCACCCCCATCAAAAATAACTTTAGGCTCACTTTTCAATTTTCTATATAAAAATTCAAGATCATCAAATTCGTTTTTAACCAATTTTCTTTTTTCACCATTTAGTCGCATTTTTATTCTTCTGAAAAAATTTTTTCTAAGTAAAAAACGAGAAATTATATTTTTGTAATACATAAATTAGTTATAAAAATTTAAAAATTGTTTTTTTTGATTTTCAATAGAAAATTGAATCTTAACTCTTGAAATAGCGTTATTTATAATTTCTTTTTTTTGAAGTGCTGATAATAGTAAATAGTTATTAAATACCTCCGCTAATTCTTTCGGTTTTCGCATAGGCACAACCCAACCAGTCTCATTATTTAGAACATTTTCGTTTAATCCATCGGCATCACTGACAATACAAAAAAGTCCCATTGCCTGTGCTTCTAAAACCGCATTGCAAAAACCTTCTTGAATACTATACTGTATATAAACATGGCTTTGTTCCATATATTTTTTCACTTCCTGATGTGCAACTTTTCCAACAAATATAACATTTTCAGATAAACCTAACTGGTAAACAGCAAATTTCAATCGTTCAGTTTCCACTCCATCGCCAATGATTGTAAAAGTAAATGGAATATTATTATTTTGTTTGAAATAAAATAAAGCTTCCAAAGTATATTCTAATCCTTTTTTCCAATGTAAACGCCCAACAGTTAAAAAACGAATAGGTGTATTAAAATCCAAAGGTGTTTTTCTGTTGAAAGAGTCAAAATCAATAGCCGGTGTTATTTTAAAAATTGA
>Ga0209202_1001897_pt1 | contig 12067 bp, 11 predicted proteins | sample AD_UKC032_MetaG_FD_184416 | JGI IMG/M metagenome (GOLD analysis project Ga0209202, IMG submission 184416) | Active sludge microbial communities of municipal wastewater-treating anaerobic digesters from USA - AD_UKC032_MetaG (SPAdes) (version 2) | ecosystem: Engineered > Bioreactor > Anaerobic >... | reverse complement strand
AAATTCTCCGATTTTACTTTTATGATATAAATAGATTTTGGTAAGTCATTCAAATCTATTGAAACAGAATTATCACTACATTGTTTATTCCTTAAAAGTTGCCCTAAAAGATTATAAACTTCCACTTTTTTTATTTCGCTATTAGCAGAAATAGTTAATTCAGAAAGTACAGGATTTGGATAATAATTGAAGTTTGAAAAATCGTTACTGTCAACACTTAAATTTAACGAAACGGTGACGGGAAAAGGTTGGCTTCTACATTCGCCATTGTCATTCACAGCATAATATGTCGCTCCATCCACTAAGGGAGTGGTTAAATTTAACGGGTTTACATTTGCTAAGGCATCTTCTAAAGTGGCATACCACAAAATTGTAGTTGGGCTTATTACAATATTAGCCAAGGTACTATTGGTGCCAAACGATTGATTGGATTCAGCTGATGAGATGGGGAATGGTGTAATTGTTATGGTAATAGAAGTGGTAGCGGCACATTGACCAACTTCCGGCACAAATGTGTAGGTTGTTGTTTGGCTTGAATTTAACCCCGGTGACCAAGAGCCGGGTATACCATCTTCAGAAACAGTTGGAAGTGCGGGTATTGTTGCCCCTTCACAGTAACTAGTATCTAAATCAAATGCAGGAACAACAGTCAGAAAATCATGTCCGGAAAAACCCCACCCTTTATTAAAAATTAAATTATTAATGGATGAAATGGCTTCCGGTCCATATTCCATAAAAGTAGCTCCTAAAATTTTATTGTTGGGTGTATTCGGATTTCCATTCCATGCAATTAAAGTTTGAGAATAATTCTTACAGTCTAACCCGCAGCGATCAAGCATCTCTTCCAAATTAACTGCCGGATTTAAGACCCAATTCCCCAAATTATAATTGAAATTTTCTGCTCTAAAAAACATTCCGGACATATCAGTTACGTTTGAGGTATTCCAATTTTGAATCGCGGTGCTTCCTCCGTTATTAAACAATGAAACAGTTGGAAATGTTACAGTAAATGGTACAACATCACTTCTAAACATTCGTGCCATATTGGTTACGTTTGAAGTATTCCAATTGCCTATGTTTTGGTTGAATGAAAATGCTTGATTAAACATATCTGACATATTTAAAACATTTGAAACATCCCAATTACCTATATTTTGATTGAAAAAAATCGCTCCTTTAAACATAGCTGACATGTTTGTAACATTTGAAACATTCCAATTACCTATGTTTTGATTAAATATATATTGAGGGCCAGAATTAATATCACCATTAAACATTTCAGACATATCAGTAACATTTACCGTGTTCCAATTCCCAATGTTTCGATTAAAATCAAAAGCATCTTTAAACATTTTACTCATATTGGTTACGCTACTTGTATTCCAATTGCCTATGTTTTGATTATAACTTCGAGCCCCTTCAAACATGCTCGACATATCTGTTACATTTGAGGTGTTCCATAAGCTTAAAGCTTGATTAAAATTCAGACACCCTTTGAACATTCCTGAAAGATTGGTAACAGTTGAAATATTCCAAAAGTTGATGTTGAATGGTCCATTTAATTGTGAACTTCCCGCAAACATATTAGCCATGCTTGTTACATTAGATAAATTCGGAATATCGGTTGCGTTGACCAATTGAATACCATTCGGGAAAAACAAATCTTGAATGTTAAAGGCATTTTCCATACTAATCCATTCTACAGATCCCCATTGGTTTATCTCGGTAATAGTAAATGAAAACCCATCCGCAAATATCCTTTTAAAATTTTGAGGTTGAATAGTTAAACGAATTCTTTCCCCAGCAGGTAAACCTGTAATATTTACAATTGGACCCTGGAATGTGCCTGAGCCTGAAGAGGGTGCAGCAGGAGGTAATGATTCCCAAGAATAATCTACCGGTCCTGTTGTAACTGTTCCAAAAGTAATATTGGTAGAGCCAAAAACGGATTTCCATGTTGTGATAAAGGGTTGTTGAGCAAAAGAGGCAAAACTCAATAAAAAGATAGCTAGGGTAAATTTTATTTTCATGGCTTTTTTATAGTAATATTAACTATAAAAGAGTAAATTATGCGGTAATTTAACTCGCTTTTCACAATTGTTTGACCTAAAAATCAATACAATTTCATTTTAAAAAAAATAAAACTTAGTTTAAAAAAAAAATTAGATGTCATTCTATATCTAAAAAACTGAAAAGCCTTGTGGTTATTGGTGTTTTTATCAAAACAATTTCCCTTCCTCCTTTTCATAAAAAGCATCCACAGAAAGATTTGGTAAATTAGAAGCATAAACAGCCAATTCATCACAACGTTCATTTTGAGGATGATTGTTATGCCCTTTTATCCATTGAAAATCAACTTTATGATTGCGATAGATTTTTAAAAAACGCATCCATAAATCGGGGTTTTCTATTTTACAAGAATAAATGCAACGTCATAAAATGAACTGCATCATTGTCTGAACAATTGATTAATGATATCAAAGTTGATAATAAAATATTTTTTTTACTTTTAAAATTATTTTATCTTATGGTGTATTAATTTTTTCAAACCGCATACCCCAAGTTTCAGATGTTTCAGACGCAAATTCAAGTACAGCATCATTCAATAAAAAAATTTTAGTCTTATATAAATAAGGTTCTCCAGATGCTGTGGTAGAGTAATTCATTGTCAATATAGAATCCATTGAAATGGAATAATTGCCATAATAAACTTCAGTAGAACTGTAAATATGATCAAAAGTCTTGTCAGGTTTATATGTTGTTACGGGTCCATTTTCAACTAAATGGTAGTTTGAACCTGTTTCAGAATCTTCAATGTCATCATAATATCCAACAACCTTCCAATTTCCAACTATTTTGCTTAATAAAAGATTATTCGAACTTTCTTCACTTTTGGTACAACTAATCAAAACAAACAAAATTAATACTATAAATTTTTTCATATAATAAATTTTAAAACTTAATTATTCTGCTATTATTACTTGTTGATTAAAACCTCCTTCGTTAGTATATAAATTTACAACATAGTTGTTCCCGCTTATTAAATTTACGTTGTCAATTTTAAATTCATTATTTCCGAAAACGTTTCTATAAATTTCATTCCCCTGTAAATCAAAAATAGTAATAGAATTGTTTATTCTATCTAGTTCACTATTAAAAAATTGAGGTTCGTCAAGATCTTTGTAATTACAAGGTGTTGAGTTTTCAGGTTTATTTACCGTAACATTTATTATTCCGTTTCTTACAGGATTAGGAGCAATAACAGATTGGATATTGTTTTTAAAACATGGGTTGTTTTTTGGGTCACCAACATCAACATAATTTTCACTAATTAAATATTTCTCTCCTGATTGAGTGATTTCATGGCAAGTAATTAAATAACTACTAGAGAAATTACCCCAATTAACAATGGCTTGATTAGAAGTACTTACATAAATTAAGGGTTCATTTAATGAAGCACCAACAAAAAAAGGTTTACTACTTTCATTACTACTTGTGTTTGCTTCACTAGAATATTCTTTTATTTCCCACAAATATTTTACTACTAAATCTTCTGGATCTTCATCTTCTGGATCAATAGGTATTACTAATCCCATATTTCCATAGTCTTTACTTATCCAATCATATACTCCAGTTATTCTAAGAATTCCAAAAATACATCTAGTTCTAATAGTTTTTGTTTTGGTAATTGTTCCATTTAAGGTGACTGTAACTGTAGATGTTACAGCACCAGCAGTTGATAACCTAGATATAGAGACAGTTGAGTTTGTAGAGGGTCCATTTATTTGTAGGCTCCCGCTCACATTCCAATTATAAGTTGTTGTTCCAATTGGTGTCAATAAAAGTCTGTAGTTACCATTTATAAAAATTTTACATAATTTTGAAGGACCTACAATTTTATCACATTCATATGAACGAATACTCTGTAATTGACTAGCTCCAATAATTGAATTTATCATTCGATTACCTTGACCAGGAGTGAAGTGTTGTTTGTCTGGCCAATAAGACATAATGTTTTTTATATCTGGATTGTAATTACTCAACCCATATGGGTTATTATTGTTATTATAAAATAAATTTGTATAATCTGCTGGAGTATCACAAACTTTATCTCCTCTAATATTACATTCAAAAGAACTAAAAGGACTTTCTGCACAACTTGCATTAAAACCAGTTGAAGATGAAGTACATTGAAAAGTATGTAATAAGTTTAAAGCATGACCAACTTCATGGGTTAATGAACCATCTAAAGCATTTATTCCTCTGACTGTTACTCTTAGATTTCCAAAAGTTGCAATTCCTCCCCATCCAGGGTTTGATTGAAATATTTTTATAAAATAAATATTTAGGCAATTTGGAATGTTTTCAGGAATGCTCCCTGAGATATAATTATTAAAGTTTGTATTGTTTATGTAATCATATGAACCTATTTGATTAAAAAATATCCCATGAGGGTTAAATTTTGAATTCAATTGTGTCATTATTTGTGGGATCATGCTTGGATCAATAGCCGCATTTGAGCCATTATTATCTCTAGCAATTCTAAAACATATATTTATACATTGATTTTCAATTATAGATGAATCTCTATTATAAAGAACTTCATCATAAGTTTGATAATTTTCAGACGGTACAAATCCGCACTCTTGTGCATTTAAGTTTGCCAAACAAATAAACAAATAAACAAATAAACTGTAATGATTTTTCATAAATAAACAAGGAATTATTGATTAATTCTTTGCTAATTTAGTAATTAAATCATTAATAAATAGCTCTTTTTTGTAATTTTACATTAAATATAATTTTTGCTCCGCCACATAATGTCTTGTTAAAAGCATATTGGTCAAAAACATATCATGCTTTTTGCTTAAAATCCACTATAAGTCAACTAAATTAAAACAACTTCCCTTCCTCCTTTTCATAAAAAGCATCCACAGAAAGGTTCGATAAATTAGAAGCATAAACAGCCAATTCATCGCACCGTTCATTTTGAGGATGATTATTGTGCCCTTTTATCCATTGAAAATCAACTTTATGATTGCGATAGATTTTTAAAAACCGCATCCATAAATCGGGATTTTTCTTTCCGGCAAAACCCTTTTTTTCCCATTGAAAAACCCATCTTTTTTCAACGGCATCCACCACATATTTTGAATCAGATGTGACCAAAACTGACGTATTGGGGTTTTTTAGTTTTTCTAAACCTACAACCACAGCCAATAATTCCATTCTATTGTTGGTGGTATACCTGAAACCTTCGTAGAACTCTTTTTTATAGGGTGAGCCAACTAATTCCATAACCACACCATAGCCGCCTGGCCCGGGATTTCCCTTGGCTGCTCCGTCTGTGTAGATGTGAACTTCGTGGCTCATAAAGTTGTATTTTGAGAATTTAGATTACCGTTCAAAAGTTGGTCAATTATTTCTGGAAAAAAACGTTGTTCTAATTCATGAACTTTGTTCGCTATTTCGTCCGTTGACTGACAATCTGAAATTGAAGTCGCTTTTTGAAAGATTATTCCTCCTTCATCGAATTGTTCATTTACATAATGAATAGTGATTCCTGTTTCATTTTCTTTATTGTCCAAAACAGCCTGATGAACATATTTCCCATACATTCCTTTTCCACCGTATTTCGGTAATAAAGCGGGATGAATGTTTATAATTTTATTTGGATATTCTATAATAATATGCTCCGGAAATTTGAGTAAAAAGCCCGCCAAAACAATTAAATCAGGGTTTAACTCTTTTAAATTTTTAAGCACAAAATCGCCGTAAAGCTCGTCTTTATTGAATACAATTGTTTGAACATCAAGATTTTTTGCTTTCTCAATCACTTTGGCAATAGCATTGTTTGAGAAAACAGCGATTACCATTTTTGAGGTGTTATTTTTGAAATAACGAATGATGTTTTCCGCATTGGAACCCGCTCCAGAGGCAAAAACCACAATGTTCTGCATATTTTCTGATAAATTTATTAGACAAAAAAACGAATTAAATATGAGATTTTATACCGATTGAGCTACTATTGTGAAATAAATTTTTTAAATTCGTAGTCACATTTATTAACTAAAATGTTGTTTTAAAATAAAGTTTTTTATTTTTGCCAACAATTAAACTAAAATTTAAAGATTATGTCAGACATTGCATCAAGAGTAAAAGCGATTATCGTAGACAAATTAGGTGTTGACGAGAATGAAGTTGTAACAGAAGCAAGCTTCACAAACGATTTAGGAGCTGATTCATTAGACACTGTTGAGCTAATTATGGAATTCGAAAAAGAATTTGACATTCAAATTCCGGACGACCAAGCTGAAAACATTGCTACTGTAGGTCAAGCAATTTCTTACATCGAAGAAGCAAAAAAATAATAACTACAAACATCCCGTTCTGTCTTTTTCAGAACGGGTGTTATTATTTTTACTAAAAAATTAATTTACTGATTGACTTTCAATCAAACACATATACAAAAAATCACCCCTGTTTTTTACTTTTCAATAAAAATCAGGGTTTTTTTGTTTATATTCGTACCAATAAATTTTTAATAAAATGGAGTTAAAACGAGTAGTTGTTACCGGTTTAGGTGCATTAACACCCATTGGAAATAATATTCAGGAATATTGGAACGCCCTTATCAACGGCGTAAGTGGAGCTGCTCCAATTACCTATTATGATACTGAAAAACACAAAACAAAGTTTGCTTGTGAAATAAAAAATTTCAACATTGAAGATTTTATTGATCGCAAAGAAGCAAGAAGAATGGATAAATTTGCTCAATATGCCATTGTTGCCAGCGATGAAGCGATCAAAGATGCTGGTATTACTGCTGACAATGTAGATAAATACCGCGTTGGAGTTATTTGGGGAGCAGGAATTGGAGGATTAGAAACCTTTCAAGAAGAAGTTTTATATTATGCAAAAGGTGATGGAACTCCAAAATTCAATCCCTTTTTTATTCCAAAAATGATTGCTGATATTGCCCCGGCTCATATTTCCATGCGAAATGGCTACATGGGCCCAAATTATACAACTGTTTCAGCTTGTGCTTCATCGGCAAACGCAATGATAGATGCTTTTAATTACATCCGTTTAGGTTTATGTGATGTAATTATTTCAGGCGGCTCAGAGGCCGCTGTAACTATTGCCGGAATGGGTGGATTTAATTCAATGCACGCTTTGTCAACTAGAAATGAAAGCCCGGAAACAGCCTCCAGGCCTTTTGATGTTACCCGTGATGGTTTTGTTTTGGGTGAAGGTGCCGGAGCTTTAGTTTTAGAAGAATATGAACACGCAAAAGCAAGAGGAGCAAAAATATATTGTGAAGTTGGTGGTGGAGGAATGTCCTCTGATGCCTATCATTTAACGGCTCCACATCCGGAAGGAATTGGCGTAATTGCGGTAATGAATAATTGCTTGCGAGATGCCAATATGAAACCGGAAGAAGTAGAGCACATCAATACACACGGAACCTCAACACCTTTAGGTGATGTCGCTGAATTAAAAGCAATCAGTGCTGTTTTTGGCGAGCATGCTAAAAACATCAATATCAATTCTACAAAATCAATGACCGGTCATTTATTAGGAGCCGCTGGTGGAATTGAAGCTATTGCTTCTATTTTGGCAATTGAACATGGAATTATTCCTCCAACGATTAACCATGTTCACATAGATGAGAATATTAATCCGGAACTGAATTTAACATTAAATAAAGCACAAAAAAGAGACATAAAGGTAGCGATGAGCAATACTTTTGGTTTTGGAGGACACAATGCCTGCGTTTTATTTAAAAAATTGGAAGAGTAAACTTAAATGAGTCTTTTTAAAAAAATATTTACCAAATCCCGTCCTCTTGAAGGCGGGATTTTTTTTGATGCAATTCATAAAATTCTTGGATTTAAACCGAATGAAATCGAATATTACAGAAAAGCTTTTACGCACCGCTCCTCAAATAAATTAGATTTAAAGGGGAATCCGATCAATTATGAAAGGTTAGAGTTTTTAGGCGACGCAATGCTTAGTGCAGTAATTGCAGGACATTTATTTAATGTTGTTCCTTCCGGTGATGAAGGTTACTTAACCAAAATGCGTTCAAAAATTGTGAGTAGAGAGCACTTAAATGAACTGGGAAAGGACTTAAACTTAATTCAATTAGTGGATAGCAAAGTGCCTTTTCAACATTTTGGCGACAACATCCACGGAAATATTTTCGAAGCATTAGTTGGTGCTATATTCTTGGACAGAGGTTATGTTTATTGTGAAAAATTCATCCATAAAAGAGTGATTTTACCCTATGTCGATATTGCAAAATTAGAAGGAAAAGTAATTAGTTATAAAAGTTTGGTAATTGAATGGTGTCAAAAAGAAAAAAAACCATTTAATTACGACGTTTTTGATGATAATGGAAATGATGGCCAACGCTTTTTTGGCGTTAAATTGAGCATTGATAATAAAGTAATTGCGAAGGCAAGAGCGACCTCTAAAAAGAAAGCAGAAGAAATTGCTTCAAAACGTGCTTATTTTGCGTTTCAGGAAAAAATGGATACTAAATTTTAAGAATCTCCTAAAACTATATCGTTTTCGTTAATAAATTATCGTTAAGTTCCGAATTTCAAATTCGAATCTACTCCAAAAATACTATATTTACATCTTGTTTTAATGAGAAATGGCTATTCACAAATTATTCATCGATGACTTCGAAGAGGTTGATTACCAGCTTATCGCTATTCATACAACCTTAGATGATTTTCGAATTGCATACTATATCAACCAAAAATTACCTATTCTGTTAAGCAAATCTAAAAAAGACATCTTGATTGAAACAGATAAACAAAAAACCGCATTTACTCATTTTAATTTTGAAGATGAAAAGAAATCGGTTTTTTGGACATTAATTGAAAACAAAAAAGAAATCAGCCTTCTTCAAAAAAACAATACTGTTAACCTATTCAATGCACAGCAGGAATTTACAAACACCTATTACTTATTACCTGAATTAAAAAAAGTAGATTATTTCCTCAAAATTGAAGGGGATGAAAAACAAATAAATACCATATCAATTACAAATAAACTAAAAACTATTGACCAAGTCACCACTGTTTATCCTGTGAAAAAAAGTCAACTAAAATCTAAAAACAATTTAATTTTTTAAATAATTATGCCAACCAACAAAAAAACTAAAATTGTTGCCACCCTAGGGCCAGCATGCAGTTCAAAAGAAATCATTAAAAACATGATTGATGCCGGAGTAAACGTATTCCGAATCAATTTTTCCCATGCTGACTATGCCGATGTGAAAGAACGAATTGATATTATTCGTGGTTTAAATGAAGAATTTGGATACACAACTGCTATTTTAGCCGACCTTCAAGGTCCTAAATTAAGAGTAGGTGTGATGAAAGAAGACGTTGTAGTCAGCAAAGGCGACATTATCACCTTTCAAACTGCGGAAGATATACCGGGGACTGCAGAACGGGTTTACATGAATTACAAAGAATTTCCAAGAGACGTTAAGCCCGGAGAAAAAATACTTTTAGACGATGGAAAACTGATGTTTGAAGCTTTGGAAACAAACGGAACAACAGAAGTGGTTTGTCGTGTTATTCAAGGTGGTCCATTGAAATCTAAAAAAGGGGTTAACCTCCCAAATACAAAAGTTTCTTTACCGGCTTTAACTAAAAAAGACGTGAAAGATGCTTTATTTGCCATTGAAAACAATGTAGATTGGATTGCTCTATCCTTTGTGAGAACACCAAAAGATTTGGAAGAATTACAAGATATGATTGCCAAACATTCAGAACATAAAATTCCAATCATAGCAAAAATAGAAAAACCGGAAGCCGTTGAAAATATCGATAAAATTGTTGCCTTTTGTGATGGTTTAATGGTTGCCCGTGGTGACCTTGGTGTTGAAGTTCCGGCAGAGGAAGTTCCGTTAATTCAGAAAAAATTGATTCATCGTGCCAAAACAGCCAGAATTCCTGTTATTGTAGCTACTCAAATGATGGAAACTATGATTACGAGTTTAACACCAACCAGAGCTGAAGTAAATGACGTAGCCAACTCTGTCATGGATGGTGCCGATGCCGTTATGCTTTCAGGCGAAACTTCTGTTGGAAATTATCCGGTTGAAGTTATTGAAACCATGACCAAAATCATCAAATCAGTAGAAGACAGTCCGCTTATTCAAGTTCCGCACAACCCGCCTCATGTTCGCACAAAACGATTCATTACAAAATCCATTTGTTTTCATGCTGCAGTCATGGCAAATGAAATTAAAGCCAAAGCTATTTCTACATTGACTAATAGTGGTTATACCGCTTTTCAAATTTCGGCTTGGCGACCAAGTGCCCATATTTTAGTGTTTACTTCTAACAAACGAATTTTAACACAATTAAATTTATTATGGGGAGTTCGCTCTTTTTATTATGACAAATTTGCCAGCACTGATGATACAGTGGAAGATGTAAATATGATTGCCAAAGCAAAAGGGTTTGTAGATAAAGGCGACATGGTCATCAATTTAGCCGCCATGCCAATTGCGGATAAAGGAATGGTGAATACCTTACGCGTATCTGATATTCCATAATTTTATTTATATTTGAAAGACAAAAAATTAAAAAATATGACTTCAAACAATCCATTTTTTAAAAGCAAATCATTCAATAAACCTCAAACAGTAGAGGTTGATGAACAAGGAAATCGTTCGGTTCTAATTGATTACAATGAAACCATGACTGTTTCAGGAACTATTAATAAAAGTTTAATAATGCTTTTATTATTGGTTGCCTCGGCTACCTTAACTTGGATGATGACCGCTAGTGGCTATAATCCCTTGCCATTCTTAATTGGTGGTGCTGTTGTTGGACTAATTTTAGTTCTTGTAGCATCCTTTAAACCGCATCTTTCCGGCTATTTAGCTCCGGGTTATGCTTTATTTGAAGGATTGTTTATTGGAGCTTTGTCTGCTCTTTTCGAATCTATGTATCCGGGAATCGTAATTCAGGCAGTAGGAGCAACTTTTACAACCTTTTTAGTGTGTTTCATGTTATATAAATACAAAGTGGTTACCGTCACGGAGAAATTCAAATCTATTGTAATTGGAGCCACCATCACCATTGCTATTTACTATCTTATTACGTGGTTGTTAAGCATGTTTACAAGCTTCCAACCGGTACATTATGGAAATTCCTTAATGAGTATTGGAATTAGTGTCTTAGTTATCGTAGTGGCTGCCTTAAATTTATTTCTTGATTTTGATCAAATTGAAAAAGGGGCTGAAAAACAATTACCTAAATACATGGAATGGTTTGGAGCAATGGGATTAATGATAACCTTAGTTTGGTTATATGTCGAGTTCCTTCGATTGTTCTCAAAAATATCAAGTAGAGATTAATTACAATTCATACAAAAAAGGAGCGTTAAAGGCTCCTTTTTTTATGCCGCTTTCTCAAAAGCGATAAAATTAATCAATTCGCCGTTTTGGTTAAAAATTGGAAAACCTTTGATGTGGCAATTATAAACTGACCCATCTTTACTGTAATTAATCACTCTCTTTTCAAAGGGTTGATGGTTTCGAACAGCTTCTCCGATTTCCTTAGCTGTTTTTAAACAAGTTGCTTGGCCCTGAAACATTTTTGGGGAACGACCGAGAACTTCTTCCGGTTGATAACCATTCATACGAACCATGTTTTGTGAAGCGAATACAATCTTTAAACTAGGGCAAGTAACAACCACTACCGTGTCAACATCCCATTGCGTTTTCACAGCAGTGTTTGATTCCCAAGAATTCAAAAGAGCTAAAAGTGTAAGTTGGTGTTGGTCTGTAATTGTTTTACTGAGTTGATTTAAATAATCTCCATAAAAATCCCAAGTTAGCAAAGGCATTTTTTTGGCATCTAACTGACTTAAATAAGTCGATATTCCTTCGTCGTAGTGTTTAAATTCAAGCATTTTAAGTAATTTGAGTCCAAAATTAGCTTTTTATCTCAACCGGCAATTTGTTCAACTAAAGTTTAACGATTGTTGAACATTTTTATAAAAGAAAATAAAATGCAAAAAATTAATATAT
>Ga0209202_1001882_pt1 | contig 12133 bp, 14 predicted proteins | sample AD_UKC032_MetaG_FD_184416 | JGI IMG/M metagenome (GOLD analysis project Ga0209202, IMG submission 184416) | Active sludge microbial communities of municipal wastewater-treating anaerobic digesters from USA - AD_UKC032_MetaG (SPAdes) (version 2) | ecosystem: Engineered > Bioreactor > Anaerobic >... | reverse complement strand
GGTTGTCCAAGTTTTTAAAGATCGTTTCCGCCGCGCCGTTTCGTTTGATTCGTCAGCAGCAGAGAGGCGAGATTATGAAGAACCTTCCAAACTTCGTCAAGCACTTCGTACAACTTTTTTTAATCTTCCCTCTTCCCCCTGCACCGCCGAAAACCCCCGGCACCGCAAGAGAGGGCGCATTATATACACTCATAATCGATAGTCAAGCGGTCACTGAAAGAAACTCTGAACTCAAAGCCTCTTTGCCCAAACAACCAAGCTTACCAAGACAATACGCAGGCATTTTTATCGACGGCAACGCTACAGATACACCTGCTGCGCTTAGCCAACCCTATTCACCAAGAGCCCTCGACACACCCTCCAACAAAAAAGGCGGCCAACTGGCCGCCCGACGGAAACGCGCTTCAACTAAGCGGAAAACGATGAGCCACAGCCACAGGTGGATGTTGCATTCGGATTGCGAATGACGAATTGAGAACCTTCTAATCCTTCCGTGTAATCAATTTCGGCACCAACCAGATACTGGTAGCTCATTGGGTCAATCAACAGGGTTACGCCATTCTTTTCCATGGTCGCATCGTCTTCATTAACCTCTTCATCGAACGTGAAGCCATACTGAAACCCCGAACAACCACCACCCGTGACGAACACCCTCAGCTTGAGCGCCGGATTTCCCTCTTCTTCGATCAATTCCTTGACCTTACTCGCAGCGCTATCAGAAAACACAAGGGGCAAGACCGTTTCGACAACCGCATTCATTTTTTGGCACTCCTAAAAAAACGACCCAAATTATGTGAGCCCAGCCGGCTCCAGTCAATGCAATTAGTTGGATACAGCAAGCTTTAGTTCCCCCGATTTGCTTACTCCGTGAACCAAACGCCCCTCGACGACTGCCCCTTGGTGCATTTCTATAAGCGAGTATTCGACATCGCCGACAATCTTTGCCCGAGGCTGCATTTCCAAACACTCCGCCACGCTGACCTGTCCGACCACAGTCCCATTGGTCACCAAATAGGAAACCGCAACACTCCCCTCGATCCGCGCCAGCTCACTCAAGATCAAGGTCGATGAAGCAGCGCCTTCGGCGGCCTCGACATTTCCTTTAACCGTGCCGTCTATACGCAACCCGCCCGAAAAACGAATATTTCCTTCGATGAAAGCCCCTGCTCCGATCAATGTATCGATCTTTGCCAGCGGCTTTCGCTCATCTCGCTTTCCGAACATTTGCCTCTCCTATAGTTGCTCATGACGCTTGGTTTTTAGTGTATCACCCTGAAACACTCGGGCCTCCACTGACTGCAACGCGGCCCCGACCGGTAACTCAAACCGCCCTTCTTTTCGCAAAAACCCCCGAACCTCTACGTCAATGCCGCTCGCCCCCTCCCTGCCCTCCGAAATAATCAGCTCTTTCGATTTTCCCTCGAGAGAAAAGACGATGACCAACTGCAGTCGGCCACGAAACTCCTGGGGCCGCTTCCCGGACTGATACGCCAACAGAATTCTGTAGCGGAACTGACGAGGCCCGTCGGGCAGAACCTTCAACCCCTCAATGCGAACAGAAGCATCTCCCCCGGCAGCCTGGAGCAATCGCTCAAAAAGCAGCAGATCTTCCTTTAAGGCTGCATTTTCAGACTCCAATACCTTGATTCGATTACTCAACTGCTGAGTCGTACTACGCTCCATTTGAACAGCGTTTTTCTCAGTACCCGCTGTCGAGCGCAAACCTAGCAATTCATCATCCAGTTGCCGAACCTGGCGGCGCAATGAGTTCAACTCCTGTTGCCCATCGCCACCGCGCTGCTGTGTTGCAGACAAGAGCGCAAACACCAGAAAGAGGGCCGCCGTAGCTCCCAGCACATACCAATACCAGGGCAAATGCCTCCTTACGACAACCCGATGAGCGGAAACCCCGAGAGTTCGGCGACGCAACCTGAACTTCAGGGAACCAACTGAAAATGGCATCGAAATGCAGCCCCAATCAAATGAGCCATGAACACCGGGAAAACCAAGTCGCTTTCACTCGCGCCGCGGCGTGACTAGCGACTGATACGAACTCATCCGCACCAAGCAAACGCGCGCGCACTAGCAATCGGAGAATATCTTACGCCAAGCCGAAAAAGAAAAAGCCGCCATAAAGGCGGCTTTTTGCTGGCTCCAAAGCAAATTAACGCTTCGAGAATTGCTTGCGACGGCGTGCCTTGTGGAAGCCAACCTTCTTACGCTCAACTTCGCGGGCGTCGCGGGTCACAAATCCTGCCTTGGAAAGCGCAGGCTTCAATGCTGCATCGTACTCGATCAGGGCACGGGTGATGCCGTGACGAACCGCGCCCGCCTGACCGGACTCACCACCACCAATCACGTTGACCTTGATATCGAAGCCCTTGAGTTGCTCAACCAGCTCCAGCGGCTGACGCACAATCATGCGGCCGGTTTCACGGGAGAAAAACTGGTCGACCGGCTTACCATTAACGACAATGGCACCGGAACCACGCTTCATGAAAACACGGGCAACAGCGCTCTTGCGACGACCAGTCCCGTAGAAATAACTCTCAGCCATGATGACCCCTTAGATTTCCAGCGCTTTAGGCTGCTGGGCGGTGTGAGGATGTTGGTCGCCAGCGTAGCACTTCAGCTTCTTCAGCATGGCGTAGCCAAGCGGCCCCTTCGGCAGCATGCCCTTGACGGCAGTTTCGAGGGCGCGCCCGGGAAAACGTTGCTGCATCTTCTTGAAATTCGTTTCGGAGATACCGCCCGGGTAACCAGAGTGGCGATAGTACTTCTTATCCTCGGCTTTGTTGCCCGTAACGACGAGGCGTTCGACATTGGTCACAACAATGAAATCACCCGTGTCGACGTGCGGGGTATAGATTGCTTTGTGCTTGCCGCGCAAACGACGGGCAATTTCGGTTGCGAGGCGGCCGAGCACCTTGTCTGTGGCGTCTACCACAAACCACTCGCGCTTCACCTCATGTGGCTTGGCGGAAAACGTTTTCATGTGTGTGCCGTCCTGAAAAATTGGGCGCAGATTGGAGAAAGCCGAGAATTATAGTTGACACTTTTGGGGTCTGTCAAACAAAACACACACCCTGAGAGCATCAAACAAAAAAAACGCGGCTCGCTGAGCCGCGTTAAATCCACACCAAAGGAGGAGGGTGGAGGAGACAATCCTGAACCTCAACACACCCCAAAAGAGAGGAGTCATTGCGGTTCGTTCGATTTAGATTATGCCCACTTTTCGCGAGACAGGCAATAAATTTAATGCAACGCAGCATTAATTTTTTTATCAAAAAATAAATTTTATTTGTTGAATATAATTAATTGATTTAATTGTTTTTAATTATATATTATTCTATAGATTCAACATTGATTAACTGGATTTTTGCACCGTTATGCAGTGCATCACCAGCAACCAGTTGCTGCAATGCAGCAACGCCTGCCAAAGACCTATTGGCATGTTATTGGGCTAGAATCGACTGCCTCAGACAAAGGGATCGAAATACATGGAATGCACTGTACGATGGATAGGCAACGACGCGGGTATGTCGTTCGTAGCCGAGAGCGGTAGCGGTCACTCAGTGGTGATGGACGGGGCACCGGAGGCCGGTGGCCGTAACCTCGGATTACGCCCGATGGAAATGGTGCTTGCCGGAACCGGCGGGTGCTCAGCCTTCGATGTCGTTTTAATCCTGAAGAAGGGCCGGCATGCAGTCAGCGGCTGCGAAGTCAGCCTGAACGCCGAACGCGCCGATAGTGACCCCAAGGTATTTACACGCATCCACTTCCATTACAAGGTCAGAGGGCGCCAACTCAAGCCAGACGCTGTCGCCCGCGCCATTGAGCTATCCAAGGACAAGTACTGCTCCGCTTCGATCATGATTGGCAAGACCGCCGAAATCACTTACGACTTTGAAATCCTGGAAGATTCCTGATCGAACGGAGCTTTGTTCGGCTCAGATCCGATAAGCGGTTCCGGTCATGACCTTGGCCGCAAATTTCATGGCCAACTTGACCGGCGCGGGCAGTTCAACCGCCCCAAGGTGGAGCGCTGTCTCCGCATGTCTGATTTCATCTCGCCGCATTTGATCGACGATTTCCCGCGAACGCCCGTCCCGCTCCGGCAGACACTCAAGATGGCCATCAAGATGTGCCTCGACTTGACGCTCCGTCTCGGCCAGGAAGCCCAGGTTCCATTTTTCCCCAAGGCGGCCAGCCAGCACGCCCATGGATAGCGCACCAATGTACCAGACCGGGTTCAGCAGGCTTTTTCGCCCTCCGAGTTCAGCAAGCCGCCGCTCGGTCCACGCCAGATGCTCCGTTTCCTCATCCGCAGCCGAACGCAGCGCTTCTCGCACCGAAGGGTCACGCGAAGTCAGCGCCTGCCCCTGATAGAGGGCTTGCGCACAAATCTCCCCAACGTGATTGACTCGCATCAATCCGCTGACGTGCGCCTTTTCCTGTTCGCTGAGATCGGCATCCGGAAGTTCTCCGCCCGGCACAGGGCGCTGGCTGCGCGCGGACGCAAATACGGTGCGCAGCGCCCGGTCGAATTCGTTAATGAATTGTTCTGCTGAAATGTTCATTTAACGACGACTCTCCGGATGCCTGCCCAGCCGCAGCGCATTCCTTGCTTCCTCGACATTGCGGGCAATAACCCCTTCCGGGCAGAAATAGTCTCCAAAGAGCGCTGCGTGATAGCGATTGGCCCCGGCATCGCGAATGCGCTTCCAATCCTCGCCCCTCGACTTCGACCAGCTTCCGTCAGGCCTCCCGGAGGCATAGATACGGCGCTCCCGGGTTTCGCAGCGCATCCCTTCGAAGCTGATGTTTGTCGCCCCGCCCGGCGTGCGGATGACCAGGACGTAGCGAACCACGCCGTCGGCAGTAACCGAAAGCGTCGAGCCATCCACAAAAAACTCGTTCTGCGTTGCGGCACTGACATATACCGCCAGCAGGTTCTCGGGCTGTGGCCATGCTGGCAACTGAACCTGAACCTCCTTCCAGGGCGTGTCATCCATATCTTCATCAGACTCGGCGAGCGCCGGAGGCTGGACGACTAGAAGCATGGCGATACCAAACGACCACAGGTAACTTGCAATCAGGCGCACGCTAGTCCTCACTGACGACCCCCGGCACATCGGGCACAGCCTGAACCCGCTGCCTGGTACGCCGATCATGGTCAAGAAAGCGCACCAACTCGCTGAGCGCCTGCTCATAGACGCCACGCTTGAATTCGATCACGGCATCCAGCGGCACCCAATAGTCGTTCCAGCGCCAGGCGTCGAATTCCGGCTTGGCGGTCGCGCGCAAGCTGACGTCGTTGTCGCGACCTACCAGGCGCAGCAGGAACCATATCTGCTTCTGCCCTTTGTACGAGCCGCGCCATTCGCGCTTGATCCAGTGTGTCGGCACTTCGTAACGCAACCAGCCCTTGGTTCGCCCGAGGATGCGCACATGCTCGGGCTGCAGCCCGACTTCCTCGTGCAGTTCACGGAACATGGCCTGTTCGGGCGTTTCGCCACGCTTGATGCCACCTTGCGGAAACTGCCAGGAATGTTCACGTATGCGCTTGCCCCAGAAAACCTCGTTTTTGGCGTTACAAAGAATAATGCCGACGTTCGGGCGATAGCCTTCACGATCGAGCATATGAATCCTGCAAAATTAAAAGTTACCCCGATTCTTTCACAAAGGCCGCCCGCATGCAAAGCGCTGCCAGCGTGTAAAATCCTTCTTTCGCAACGAATTCAAGAGCATCCCATGCGCACTTCGCAGTTCTTTTTCACCACCCTGAAAGAAGCACCCGCCGACGCCGAGGTCGTCAGCCAGAAATTGATGCTGCGGGCCGGCTACATCAAGCGCGCAGCTACCGGAATTTACACGTGGATGCCGCTGGGTCTGCGCGTGCTGCGCAAGGTAGAGAACATTGTCCGCGAAGAAATGAACGCCGCCGGCGCGCTTGAACTGCTGATGCCTGCCGTGCAACCCTTCGAGCTTTGGGAAGAATCCGGTCGTGGCCCTGCCTACGGCCCGGAACTGCTGCGCTTCAAGGATCGCCACCAGCGCGATTTCGTCATCGGCCCGACGCACGAGGAAGTGATCACCGATGTCGTGCGCCGCGACGTCAAGAGCTATCGCCAGTTACCGATCCATCTCTATCAGATCCAAACCAAGTTCCGCGATGAAATTCGTCCCCGCTTCGGGGTCATGCGCGGCCGCGAGTTCCTGATGAAGGACGGCTACTCCTTCCATAGCTCGTTCGACGATCTGAAGCGCGAATACGGGAACATGTACGCGACCTACAGCCGCATCTTTACGCGTCTTGGTCTAAAATTCCGCGCCGTGGCCGCGGACACCGGCTCGATCGGCGGCACCGGCTCGCACGAATTCCATGTGCTGGCCGACTCGGGCGAGGACGACATCGCCTTTTGCCCGGACTCGGATTACGCCGCCAATATCGAACTGGCGGAAGCGCTCGCCCCCGCCGCGCCTCGTTGCAGCGCGACGAAAACGATGGACAAGGTCGCCACACCGGGCAAGACGGCCTGCGCCGATGTTGCCGCATATCTCGCGCTAGACCTCCAAAATATTGTCAAATCCGTTGCTGTGGTCAGCGAAAAAACGGAGGGCGAAAAATCATTCGCGCTGCTGCTTTTGCGCGGCGACCATGCACTCAACGAAATCAAGGCGGGCAAGATCGCCGGGCTGCCTCCCTTCCGCCTCGCTACCGAAGGCGAAGTCGAGGAATATCTCGGCTGCAAGCCGGGCTACATCGGGCCGGTTGCGGTCGACACCAAGAAAGTGGCCATTTTCGCCGACCGCACAGTTGCCGCGATGAGCGATTTCGTATGCGGCGCCAACGAAGCGGGCTTCCATCTGACCGGCGTCAATTTCGGTCGCGACCTCCCGGAACCCGAAGTCTTCGACATCCGCAACGTCGTCGCAGGCGATCCGTCGCCGGATGGCAAGGGCACGCTGGAAATCTGCCGCGGCATCGAAGTCGGCCATATCTTCCAGTTGCGCCAGAAGTACGCTGCCGCGCTGAACTGCGCCTTTCTTGATGAAAGCGGCAAAAGCCAGATCATGGAAATGGGCTGCTATGGTATTGGTGTGTCCCGTATCGTTGGCGCCGCCATTGAGCAGGGCAACGACGATAAAGGCATCGTCCTGCCGCCGGCCATCGCGCCTTTCGCGGTCTGCATCGTACCGATGGGTTACCACAAAAGCGAAGCGGTCAAGGCGGCTGCCGATCAGCTTTATGCCTCACTCCGGAAGGCCGGCATTGATGTGTTGCTCGATGACCGTAACGAGCGCCCGGGCGTGATGTTCGCCGACATGGAATTGATCGGCATCCCGCACCGCGTGGTGATCGGCGAACGCGGACTCAACGAAGGCAAGCTAGAATACAAGGGGCGTCTCGACGCGGAGGCCAGCATGGTTACCCAAGGTGAAATCGTCAGCGTACTCGAAGGAACGCTGTGCGCCGGCTGATAGCCATCCTGCTGTTTCTCAACGCCACCGGCGCTTTTGCCGGGGCGCAACAGTACGAACCGCTTTCGGCCAGCGTTCAGGCTGCGCTGCACAAGGCGGTTTCGGATGCGCGCCCGCCATCGAGTTCATTCAGCGACCCAATGGACGCGGTCGAATGGCTGGCCGCGATGTCGCCGCGCCTGGAAAAGAAAATCCCCAACCGGGAATATCGTCTCGACCTGTTGCGCAGCGTGCATTACGAAGCCACCCGCGCCGGTCTCGACCCACAACTGGTGCTCGGGCTGATGCAGGTCGAATCGGGCTTTCGCAAGTATGCCGTCTCGTCGGCTGGCGCTCGCGGCTATATGCAGGTCATGCCGTTCTGGGTCAAACTAATCGGCCGCCCGGACGACAATCTGTTCGACCTGCGCACCAGCCTGCGTTATGGCTGCACCATCCTGCGCCACTACCTGGACATCGAGAAAGGTGACCTTTACCGTGCTCTCGGTCGCTACAACGGTAGCCTCGGCCGGCCGGAATACCCGAACATGGTGCGCGCCGCCTGGCAGAACCAATGGAGCTACCAGAAGCCGGTTCGTCTGGCCCAGGCAGCGCGTTGATTTTTGGCCTTTTTTGGGCGTCGACCGCAACAGGCGCGGTCGGCACCTCAAACTGAGAAAGCTCAGCGCATACCGGGCAGCATGCCTTTCATGCCGCGCATCAGCTTGCCCATGCCACCCTTGGTCATCATCTTCATCATCTTTTGCGACTGCTCGAACTGGTTGAGCAGCCGATTCACGTCCTGCACCTGAACCCCGGCGCCCATGGCGATACGGCGCTTGCGGCTGGCCTTGATGATCTCCGGCTTGGCACGCTCGGCCGGCGTCATCGAATTGATGATGCCCTCGACGCGGCCGACCATCTTGTTTTCAGCACCGGCCGGCAGCTGGCCGGCGGCCTGGGCAATCTGCGCCGGCATCTTGTCCATCAGCGCCGACAGGCCGCCCATGCTGCGCATCTGGGCAATTTGCTCCTTGAAATCGTTGAGGTCGAAGCCCTTCCCTGATTTCAGCTTCTTGGCGAAAGCGACCGCCTTTTCCTCGTCCAGCCCCTTCTTGGCCTCCTCGATCAGCGACAGCACATCGCCCATGCCGAGAATCCGCGACGCCATCCGCTCGGGGTGGAACGCTTCCAGGCCGGTCAACTTTTCGCCGACGCCGGCAAATTTGATCGGCTTGCCGGTAATGTGGCGGACGGACAGCGCCGCCCCGCCGCGCGCATCGCCATCGAGCTTGGTCAGCACGACGCCGGTCAGCGGCAAGGCTTCGTTAAACGCCTTGGCGGTATTGACGGCATCCTGCCCGAGCATCGCATCGACCACAAACAGCGTTTCGATGGGATTCAAGGCCGCATGCAGGCGCTTGATTTCGGCCATCATCTCTTCGTCGACCGCAAGACGGCCCGCCGTATCGACCAGCAGCACCTCATGGTAGTGACGCTTCGCCCAATCAACTGCCGCCAACGCAATCGCCTCCGGCTTTTCGCCGACCGTCGACGGGAAGAAATCGACGCCAGCCTGCCCGGCCACCGACTTCAACTGCTCGATGGCCGCCGGGCGATACACGTCGCAGGAAACCACCAGCACCTTCTTCTTGTGGTTTTCCTTCAGAAACTTGCCCAGCTTGCCGACCGTGGTGGTCTTGCCGGCACCTTGCAAACCGGCCATCAACACAATGGCCGGCGGCTGGGTGTTGAAGCTGATGCCCTCATGAGCGTCGCCCATGATCCGCGCCAGTTCGCGATGCACGACGCCAACCAGCGCCTGGCCAGGACTCAGCGAGCCGATCACCTCTTCGCCGACCGCCTTTTCCTTGACCGAGGCAATGAAATCCTTGATCACAGGCAGCGCGACATCCGCCTCCAGCAAGGCCATGCGCACCTCGCGCAGGGCATCGGCAATATTGGATTCGGTCAGGCGCGCCTCGCCCTTCAGCGTCTTCATGACGCGGGCAAGGCGATTGGTCAGGTTATCGAGCATGGTGGATAGGCTTCTAGTAGAATTCGCGGATGGCCGACATTGTAATTCAGCTTCTGCCCCACATCGCCGCCGCCCTGCTTTACGGCGCGCTCGGCTTCCATTTCTGGAATACCCGCTGGCGTGACCACGGAGATCAGTGCGTTGCCTGCCCCATGCAGGCATGGGAGCGCACCGCCATCGCCGCCACGCTGATGATTCACGGCTACGCGCTGTATGGCGCACTATTCACCGAAGCCGGCATGCGTTTTTCCTTCAGTTTCGCCCTGTCGCTGATGATGTGGCTGGCTGTGCTGATCTACTGGCTGGAAAGTTTCATGTCCCGCATGGAAGGCATGCAGCCGCTGGTGCTTCCGCTGGCCGCACTATGCACTGCGCTTCCCGTGTTTTTCCCCAATGTGCACCTCGTTGCGCACGCCAGCGCCACCGGGTTCAAACTTCATTTTCTCGCTGCCATGCTGGCCTACAGCCTGCTGACCCTGTCTGCCCTGCACGCAATTTTCATGGGCTTCACCGAGAATGCGCTGCACAAGCGCCTGATGCGACGCAGCCTGACCAGCCTGCCGCCATTGCTCGTCATGGAATCCCTGCTTTTTCGCATGCTGCTGCTGGGCTTCACCCTGCTGACACTGACCGTCGGTAGCGGGGTGTTCTTTTCCGAAGCGCTGTTCGGGAAGCCACTGAGCCTAGACCACAAGACACTGTTTGCGTTTGCCTCATGGGGCATCTTCGCTACCCTGCTGATTGGCCGCCATGCCTGGGGCTGGCGCGGCAAGCGGGCATTGCGCTGGACACTGGCAGGCTTTGCCCTGCTAATCCTTGCCTACGTCGGCAGCCGCTTTGTCGCCGAAGTGATTTTGGGGCGCACCTGATACGTGGATGAAATCCCCTTATCGGCACTACTGCTGACGCTGGTCGTACTGCTCGCACTATCAGCCTTCTTCTCGATGAGCGAGACGGCCATGATGGCTTCCAACCGTTTCCGCCTGCGGCACATGGCGCAATCGGGCCACCGGGGCGCAGAAATGGCCCTTGCCTTGCTCAACAAGACCGACAAGATGCTTGGCGTCATCCTGCTCGGCAACAATCTCATCAACTCCGCGGCCGCCACTCTGGTCAGCGTGATTTCCATCGAGTTGTTTGGCGAGGAAAAATGGGCCCTGGGTGTCGGCACGCTAGTGGTCACCTTTGCCATCCTCGTTTTTTCAGAAATTACGCCCAAGATCATCGGCGCCACCCATGCCGACCGACTAGCGATAATCCTGGGCTATGTACTGACGCCGCTTCTGCGCTTTTTCTATCCGGCAGTCTGGTTCATCAATCTGTTCGTCAGCGTCCTGTTGCGACTGATTCGCCTTACACCTCCGGCCAACAACGAAGCGCCTCAACTCTCGCCTGAAGAGTTGCGTAGCCTGGTGCTGGAATCTTCCCGTCTTATCCCCAACAAACACAGGGCGATACTGGCCGGTCTCTTCGAACTCAACAGCATCACGGTCGAAGACGTGATGACGCCGCGCGGCGCCATCGAAATTCTCGATCTTGAACGGCACTGGGAAGACGTTTGTAGCCAGCTCGCCACCAGCCACCATAGTCGACTGCCGGTCTGCCGGGAATCGCTGGATCAATTGGTCGGCATACTTCCGGTTCGGCGCCTGCTCGGCAATATCGGCGATCCGGACTTCGATGAAGCGGATTTGCTTTCCCAACTCCAGCCCCCCTATTACATTCCGGCCGGAACAGCGGTGTTTTCGCAACTCGCATTCTTTCAGGAAAATCGCCAGCGGATTGGCTTCGTCGTTGACGAATATGGCGAAATCCTCGGACTGCTGACACTGGAAGACATCATCGAAGAGTTCGTCGGCGAATTCACGACATCGATGCCCGGAATGGGCCATTCGCTGACTTGGGAACCCGATGGCAGCGCCATCGTCGAGGGTTCGAGGTCACTGCGCGACATCAACCGCATGCTGAATCTTGGCTTCCCTCTGGATGGGCCAAAAACGCTTAACGGACTGATCCTCGAACATTTCCAGGATATTCCGGAGGCGGGCGTCAGCATCAAGTTGACCGGGATCGCCGTCGAGATCCTGCAAACCCAGGATCGCAGTGTCGTGACCGCGCGGATTTTCAGGCCCCTCAATAGCTAACGCCTGTACCCATCCTTTACAAACCCGAGCCTACGTAGCATCATCGCTCAATCTAAACGGCATCCAACGCGCATTCAATGTCCGCCACACCTCAAGCAGCCCCTCTCAGCGGTCTCGCCCGTGCACTGGTTCAGGCGGGACGGCTCAAGGAAGCCGAGGCCGAACAATTGCTTGCCCAATCCCATCAGGACAGGGTCTCGCTGGTCGAAGCGGTCATCGCCAGCAAGAAGATAAGCTCGATGGATCTCGCACGTTTCGTCGCCGACACCTTTGGTTACCCGTTGCTCGACCTGAACGTCTATGATGAGACACACATTCCCGCCAACGCCATCGACCGAAAGTTGATCGCCACGCATCGGGTCATTCCCCTGAACAAACGGGGCAACCGGCTATCCGTAGCGATCGCGGATCCGACGAATCTGCGAGCGCTGGACGAAATTCGTTTCCAGACCGGCCTTGGCGTAGACCCCATTGTCGTCGAACACCC
>Ga0209202_1001872_pt1 | contig 12184 bp, 9 predicted proteins | sample AD_UKC032_MetaG_FD_184416 | JGI IMG/M metagenome (GOLD analysis project Ga0209202, IMG submission 184416) | Active sludge microbial communities of municipal wastewater-treating anaerobic digesters from USA - AD_UKC032_MetaG (SPAdes) (version 2) | ecosystem: Engineered > Bioreactor > Anaerobic >... | reverse complement strand
ACGCGTTCGACCAAGTCAACAAAAGCGAGCAACCGCGGCGGACGTCTGCCTTCACCGTGCATAACCTTAGACACAAGCTGCTGAGAGATCCCCCAATGTCTTGCGATATCCCCTTGAGAAACACCTTCGGCCACCGTTTAAGGTAGCTTTCCAGGGAAGTGGAAGGCTTCAAACGGGGTGTTGCTCCGGCGCGAACCAGCAGCGCACGAATGGCCAGAACCAAACCCGCTTCGGGACATTCATGGCCCAGCAGTTTTGCCGGTGGGATTTTCGGCCTGCGGGCCTGGCGCGCCAGGAGGCGGCACACATCGCCAAGGTTTTTTTCACCGGCCGGCACAAGCACGCCAAACCATTCCCACTGCGAGAAACTTGTCCCCCATTGCTTGTTCAGCGCATGCCCAAGGGGACTCCAGCAAACCAGGTCCATGGCCTCGCGCCACTGCTTGACCGTGGCGGCAAACGTCGGCGGTGCCTCCCCGGCGTCACCACACAATCCGGCGCCCTGACGCCACTCCTCTTGAATGCCGGCCAGAATGTATTCCGGCGTCGCGGGCACACATTCGATTGGATAGTCGGCTCTCATAGGCCAGTCAACTGACTGGCACGTCACATCGTAACTGATAGGAAATTGCTTTTCAACCGCTCAAGGAAGACGATGGGGTCGCATCTAAATAGTTGACATATGGACGTGTCCTATCGGCGGGCAGTGGTCGCGACCACCCCCCAATTCCGCAAGTCCGCCCACCAGGTTAGTTTTGCCTGTTTCAGCGCGCATAACCGCCGTCCCATCCATTGACAAATGAACAGGTGTTTATTCTAAATCTTACGTTCGACACTCTCTTGGACGTGGCGTCGTTGAGCGACGGTACGAGCGGGACTACGCACAAGGATCTTGCGGATTGGTTGCTGATTATGCAGAGTGCGGTCAGGCAAAACACAACGATCCGGATGACGACGGCACGGTCATATGATCGGTTGAACCGATTAACGGCGACCAGCTTGACCCCGGCAGCGGCGAACCAGTTGCCATTGTCGATGGACCGGTATACGAACCGAGCAGTGCCCGGGTATGTGGATGTTTTGGGGATCGGCACGGCGGCGACGGCGGTGACGGTCAACGGCACTGGGGCCTATCGGAGGGGGGAATATTTCCATGTAGCTTTGGCAGTGGACAACAGCAGCGCGGCGCAATACCCGTCGATGATCATTCAGGCGGTGGCGGGGGCCAACAGCGCCTCGAGCACGGGGAGGGTGTTCCTGGCCAGGACACCGGAGACGTTCGTTCACGACGCCGACGGAAATCTCACGCAGGACGGCCGTTGGGCATACACCTGGGACGGGGAGAGCCGGTTGATGGCGATGGAGGCGCTGTCGACGGTGCCCAGCGCGGCGAAGCTTCGGGTGGAGTTTGAGTATGACTGGCAGGGGCGGCGGATTGGGAAGGCGGTGAAGGCGTGGTGCGGAACCAGCTACACCAACGTTTACGTCCTGAAATTCCTTTACGACGGCTGGAACCTCGTTGCGGAAGTGACCACGAACAACGTCCTCGTGCGGTCGTATCTTTGGGGCACGGACCTGTCGGGGAGTTTCCAGGGGGCCGGGGGAGTGGGCGGTTTGCTGGCGGTGAACGTGGCGACCAACGGGGTGCATTTCCCGGCTTATGACGGCAACGGGAACATCGCCGGGCTGGTGTCGGCTTCGGCTGGCACGACCACGGCGCGATTTGAATACGGCCCGTTTGCGGAGCCGATCCGGGTTTCCGGGCCGATCGCCAGGGCCATGCCGATACGGTTTTCGACCAAACACCTGGATGAGGAGATCGGGCTCTATTATTACGGGTATCGCTATTATGATCCCGGGACGGGAAGGTGGCTAAATAGGGACCCGATTGAAGAAGCAGGCGGATTGAACCTCTACGGCTTCGTTGAAAACAACCCGGTCAGTTTGATTGACCCACTGGGCCAAGAGATCCTCGTGATCGAAGGTCGTTTTGAGGTCAGAGGCGGCTCACTGCCCCTCCAGTCGGTTCAATCAAACTGGGGTATCAAGCACTTGGCCAATCAGGTTCGTCGAGCGTTCCAAGAAATCGTCGGCGACTGTGCCAAACTCAAAATCGAAGAGGCGGGCACGGACAGGATTACTGTTCCCACATCAAGCGGAACAAAGACCGTTGAGCGAAAGCGATACCGGCTCACGTTCTCCGACGAGAAAGCGTCGTGCAAATGCAACGACTGCTGGCAAGTCTTGAAGAACGCCATTCAGAATGCCAATTCCGTCGTGCAGGTTCGCTACCTCATCAATAAGGACAATGCCTTTGGCGAAACCACAGGGCCGAACAGGAACGTTTACATCAACCCCGGTGTGGACATTGACCTGCCAGAGCAAAGTCCAAGAGGAGGGTATCGAGATAGGCGAGTGCCGTTCCCAATCGTCTTGTGGCATGAAGGCATCGGGCACAGCTACTAAGGCTTCGACCATCCGAATGTCCCCGCAAACCATGCGAGCACTTGGGATGGTGTGTATGTTGACCCGACCATCCGCGAGGAAAACCGCGCTCGCAACTGCACTCGCTTGATGGGAGAGCGCTATGGTGGATTCCTCGGACTCTTTGGTCGTGAACTTGGCGACAGAATCCCAACCTATTACCCATGAGAACGCAAATCGTGATGCCAGTTCTCGAGTATGCAGTCGCACTGGCCATTTGTGCAACTGCCTGTTCAGTCAATGAACACCGTTCGATTGAGCCGATGAATCAGTCTTCAGCAGCGACGCAGAGCGAGAACCGCACACAAGGCGAATTGAGCCTCGATGTCGGCGGCGCGCTGTCCAAGGAGTTCAAGCGCGACCTGAAATACCATACGTTGAAGGTAAGCCTTGTCGCCGGGACAAACTCCGCTTCCGTTCAACTCGGCAAAGACCTGGCAGCCGACAAGTTCGTAGTTGGCGTTGAGTCAACTCAGGGCAAGGCGATACTTCAAATCCTCGACGCCGAGCAGCCTTGGACGTGGGAAGGCTTGAAGGCCGTCCCATTTGCGAACGCTCTCTACTTCAATGGCAACGTCAACGGCAAGGCGTGGAAATACGTTTCGGTTTATCCAGACACGAAGCTTGAATCATTGCTCGTTCGACTACGCAAGGAACTCGAACGTATCCGTGTAGGGAAGGCCGTCTAGGCAGAGGGTGTCGGATTCTGTCAGAGTGGGGCCATGGCAAATGCATCGCGCCTTCAAAAACGTCGCACCCCCGCCCAACGCCAAGAGATCCTGAATGCCTACCGGCGGACTCCACTTTCGCAGAGAGAGTTCGCCCGCCAGGCGGGCGTCGGATTAACCACCCTCCAATACTGGCTCCGAAACGAAGCGGTTCCCCGCCAACAGGCGGCCCCATCCTTTGTCGAAATCCCCCATCGACTGGCGCCGCCGGTCAGCCCGCCCCGCTATCGTCTGCAACTGCCAAAGGGCATCCACCTGGAAGTGGAATCGGGCTTCGTCTCCGAGGAAGTGGCGGCCTTGCTCCGGATCCTGGCCTCGGTATGATTGCGCCCAGCCCGGCCACGCGCATCTATCTGGCCACCGGCGCCACGGACCTGCGCAAGAGCTTTGAAGGACTCAGCGATCTGGTCGCCCACCGCTTCCAGCAGGACCCGTGGAGCGGCCACCTCTACGTCTTCACCAATCGCAGAAAGAATCGGATCAAGCTGCTCTACACCGACGGCACAGGAATGTGGGTCTGCGCAAACATGCACGCTCCACAATGCGCGGTTATCAAAGGTCGGAAGAGTTCTTTATCCCTATCATCCTTTGTTCGGTAAGGAGTTGGAGATTTTCGGTGGCGCTGGCGGTCAACGCGACATCATTTATGTGAAACTCCCTAACCAAGGCACTGGGGGCATCCCGGCCTGGATGTTCGACGAAGTCATTTGCTCGAGCGTCCGGGCCGCCAAGCAGCCGGTGATCGATTGCGGCGCACTCTTGAGACTGGCGCAGTTGCTTGATTCCCTTGAGGCAAACCCGCGTACTGGGGACGATGACAACTCCCGTTCTCAGACCAACTTTACCGCCGCCGCGGCGACTGCTGCAGCCGGTGCTGCCGCTGGAATCAGCGGAACAGAATCAACGCATTCCGGAGAGCCATCGCGCCAAGTGCGTGCAATTGTTCCGCCAGCTGCTGGAGCGCGTCGTTCTCCAAAGACCGGAAAGCCCCGGAGGCAACGATGAGCGATAAAATCACTCCGCAGCATCTGGAGCGCGCGGCCTACGTCTATATTCGTCAATCGACGCTCCAACAGGTGCGCCATAACGTGGAGAGCGGCCGCCGGCAATATGCGCTGGAAGAGCGAGCTCGCTCCCTGGGCTTTAAGCAGGTTGTGGTCATTGACGATGATACCGGCACCACCGGTACCGGGTGTCGCGAGCGGCCGGGCTTCGGGCGGCTTTTGGCTGCGGTGTGCAACGGCGCCGTCGGCGCCGTCTTTGCTCTGGAGGCTTCGCGCTTGGCGCGGAATAATCGCGACTGGCACCACCTCATCGATCTGTGCGTCTTGACAGATACGCTTGTCGTCGATGCCGAGGGCATCTACGATCCTCGCCTGCTCAATGATCGCATGCTGTTGGGTTTGAAAGGAACGATGAGCGAATTTGAAATCGGCATCCTGCGTCAACGCGCCCGCGAGGCTTACAACCAGAAGGTCCAGCGTGGAGAGGTGATGACCCGGGTGGCGGTGGGCTACGTTCGGAGAGGCCCGGCAGGAATCGAGATGACTGCGGACCGAGAAGTGCAAGAGGCGATTCGCGGCTTGTTTCTGCGCTTTGAACAAATGGGCAGCTTGCGCCAAGTGTTCTTGTGGTATCATCAACAACAGATGTTGATGCCTCGCCTGCATGTGCGTGAAGGGGTCTATTCTCTGATGTGGGCTCGCCCCGACTACCAATATTTGCTACGGATACTGAAAAGCCCCACTTATGCAGGAGCATTCGCTCATGGGCGGACAAAATCCCATACGCGCGTGGTTGATGGCCGCTCGCGCAAAAGTGGCGGACACCGGGTTGCGCTGGAGCAATGGGAAGTCCTCATCAAGGATCACCATCCGGCTTATATCACCTGGGAACGATATTTGGAGAACTTGAAAGTACTGGCTTCGAACCGGACTAAATCACACGTCGTGAGCAGCGGAGCGCCTCGGGAGGGCAGCGCCTTGCTGGCCGGCTTGCTGCGCTGCCGGAAGTGTGGCCACAAAATGCGCGTGGGCTATCGCGGCGACGATGGGCCCTGCGGGCGTTATTACTGTATGACGGGCAACCGGGGCCAGGCGATGCCTTCCTGCCAATGCTTCGCCGCATTTAGGGTGGACCGTGCGGTGGCGGACTTGGTGCTGGAAACCTGTCAGCCCTTGGGGATTGAGGCTTCGATCCAAGCCATGGACGGGAATCGGGCCGAAGCCGAACAGAAACGACGTTTGCTGGAGCTGGCCGTGGAGCGGGCGCGCTATGAAGTGGACCGCGCCCGCCGGCAGTACGACGCCGTCGATCCGGCCAATCGTTTGGTCGCGGCCGAGCTGGAAGCTCGCTGGAACGCAGCTCTGGTCCAGGCGTCCGAGGCGGAGGAGCGGCTCAAAGCCGAGGAAAGCGCGATCAGGCCCATTGGCGATAACCAGCGTCGGCGCTTCATGGAGTTGGGGGCTGATCTGCAGAGGTTATGGAAGGACAGCGCCGCGCCGATCGAGCTGAAGAAGAGGATCCTGCGCACGGTCATCCACGAGATCGTGGTGGACGTGAATCACGCGACCGGCTTTGTCGAGCTGCAGATCCATTGGGCCGGAGGCGTGCATACCACGTTGCATGTTCGCAAGAACAAGAGCGGCCACAACAAGAACGCCGCCGATCAAAACACCGTCGAGTTAGTCGCCGAGCTGGCCAAAGGTTGGCCGGATCGCTACATCGCCAGCATATTGAACCGGATTGGCTCCCGGACCGGCCCTGGGAATAGTTGGAGTGAGAACCGGGTGAAGAGCTTCCGAGGGCAGCACCAAATCCCCGTTTTTGCAGTTGGCAGCCAGCGCCCCTGGCTGACCATGCAGGAGGCCGCCAAAGAAATGAACGTGAGTGTGGCGATGGTCAGGACAATGGTAGAAAAGGGCATATTGCCTGCACGACAAATAGCCAAAGGTATTCCGTGGATGATCGAACGTGAAGATCTGAAGCGGCCGGCGGTGGTGAGTTACGCCAAGAACGCGCGGAACGGGCGAGAGGTTCCGCGTGAGATCGATCAGCAAATCCTAATGTCTTGCATATGAACAAAGTAGCTTCCAGTGGCAGTGTGTTGCGTGCCTCAAACGGTTGGGCAGGGGTTGTTTTGCCTGGCCGAAAACGGCCGACCCGGAGGCGCTGCGGATCGCCGCCCAGGAGTTGACTCTGCTGTTGAGCGGCATCGATCTAGAGAAGACCCGACCCCGGGCGTGGTGGCGTCAGGCCGCATAAAAAAAGTGAAAAAAAGTTTAGATAACAGTTGACATATCATCTAGTCTAAGCTATTAGATAGTCAGACTAGATGATCACGCTCGACTCATTGCCCGATCCGGCCCGCCAAGCCTTCCAAGACTTGCAGGCGGAGGTGGCTCGGCTCCAGCGGATCATCCAGCTCAAGGACCAGGAAATCCGGCTCTTGAACATCCGCTTCTGGGGGCCCAAGAGCGAGAAGCTCTCTCCGGCTCAGATGACGCTCATGTTGGAGGAAGTCAGCCTGACCGAGGGTGAAGTCGGCCAGGAGGCCCAGCGTCCGGAGCCCGAGAGGCAAAATCCATTGCCCCGAGCCAAGAAGCCCCGCCGCCAGCATCCGGGACGAGACCGGTTGCCCGAGCATCTGGAGCGTCGGGAGGTCGTGATCCCCTGTGGTCCGGAAGAGCGCGGGTGCGCCCAGTGTGGAGCCGAGCGTCCGGTGATCGGATATGAGATGCGCGAGGAGTTGGTGTGCGAGCCGGCCAAGTTCTGGGTGCGGGTGATCAAGCGGGAAAAACGCGGCTCCCACTGTCAGGAGGAGCAAGGGGTGGCGACGGCGGCGGCGCCGGGGCAGATCCTGCCCAAGAGCAAGCTTTCCGACGAGTTCATCATCGAGGTGCTGGCGCAAAAGTACCAGCAGCATCTGCCGGTGTATCGGCAGTGCGCCACTCTGGCCAACGATCACGGGATCGACCTGAGCCGTCAGACCCTGAGCAACGGGTTGCTGGCGGCTGGCGAGCTGCTGGGCGCGGTGGTCCGGGCGCAGGCGGCCGATCTGGTCGCCGGCAGCTATCTGCAGGCCGACGAAACCCCGGTGCCGTGCCAAACAAGGGAAAAGAGCGGGCGCAACCACCGGGCCTATATTTGGGAGTATGGCGTGCCGGGCGGTCCGGTGGTCTTTGACTTTCAAATGGGTCGGGGCCGGGAAGGGCCGAAGAACTTCCTCCAAGGGTTTCGAGGCAAATTGCAATGCGACGGGTATGCCGCCTACGACGACCTGGGGGAAGGGATCGTGTATGTTGCCTGCCTGGCGCATGTCAGGCGCGGTTTTATGGATGCAGCCAAGCTGGCGCCGCAGGATCCCCTGCCGGCGGAAGTCATCGAGCGGATCCGGCAGCTCTACGCGGTGGAGAAGGAAGCGCGGTTGGCGGGGATGAGCCCGCCGGAGCGGTGGGCGCTGCGTCAGCAGAAGAGCGTCCCGATCATGGCGGCCCTCAAGGCGCGGCTGGTGGAGATCCGCCAGGCGATTCCGCCCGGCGGCAAGCTGGCCAAGGCCTGCGACTATGCGCTGGGTCAATGGACCCGGCTGGAGGAATACCTCAAGGATGGACGCGTGGAGGCAGACAACAACTGGTGCGAAGGTGGGCTGCGTCCGATTGCCATCGGCCGAAAAAATTGGCTGCACATCGGGAGCGAGGAAGCCGGGCCGAAAGTGGCGGCGATCGCCTCGATCGTTGAGACCTGTCGCCGGCTGGATATCAACCTGCGCGCCTACCTCAAGGATGTGCTTCCCCGGCTGGGCCAGTGGCCATCCAACCGTGTGGCCGAGCTGACTCCCACAGCTTGGAAAGCCGCACGTAAATCCTGACATTCCCCAAAGTCTACCACGGCGCCGTCACCAGCGACTAGACGGCCTTCCCTACACGGATACGCTGAAAAGACCAAGGACCATCTACAACAATTGACCGAGTGAAAAGCTCGGTTACTGCTCAGTAAATGGCATAGGACACACTATCGGCCTGAAAGAACGAACGGACTAACTTTCTGTCCTTCTTAATGTTGGCTAGGTCGTCGTTGACTCGCTGTTTGAGCGAACTCATTCATGCGCAGCGGTTTCTTCGATGTTTCATTCGTCTTTAAATGCCCCCACACAAATTCATCCGGGTTTTAGATCCGGAGCGTACGGTGGCAGGAAGTGCAGTTCGAGCCGGCCCTTTGTCGATTGCACATACTTCGCCACGCTCTTGGCTTTGTGAGCAGGCAATCCATCCACCACGAGGAAGATCGGCTGGCGCTTTCTCTAGATCGAACGGATCCGTCTCCGTTCCTGTGAAAATCGTGCCTTCCTATCTGAAACTCCTTTTTCGATGAATATCCGCGATGGTCGTGATCGGCTTGCCGCGCTCATCTAGAATAATGAACCGTTTATTGCGGTTCTTTGTACCATCCTTATTTCGTTCGTTCATACCATCACAATCTTTTTCATCCTTAATCTTGTAACCCCCAGCTTGAATTGCGGCTTTCTTGGCCCGGGCAATGTCCTTGTCACAATAGCGGTTGTGATATTCACGCACACTTATTCCGCGTTTGCATTGGACCTCGTTCCATGCAGGGGGCGCGTGGTTAGCGTTTACTCGAACCTTGGCGGGGCAGACCTGGCTTGCGAGCCATTCCATTTCGTGTACTTGGTTGCGGAACAGCAATCGTGAAACCCTAGTAGCGGTTACCGGCCTGCCGTTTTGAACAAGCTCGAACACGGCCTTTGTCAATGTTTCAACCTGCCACTGCCTATCAAAGACTTTTGCTGCTGTGTCGATCTGTTCCGTATCCGGCCATAGGTTTTCGATTAGGCCAAGCTCGATGTCAATGTCCGGTCCGGGGAGTCCTGCTTTTTGGTTCTGCTCGCGTTCCTGCAACAGAAACGCACGCCAGTGATCCATGGTGCGGAATACGGAGCAGTTGTATCGGGCACTTATTATCCTTGCAGCGGCACAACATTTCCGGACGTTCGATTGCCAGTCTGCCAAATCTCCCCACCGGCTTTCGTCCACCTTATATTCTGGCTCTTGGCTGAAACTGTCCTCGTCGAGCGTGCTCCATCTTTGGTCACTAATCCTGCGCTGGGCGCGCTTGAACGCCATTGCACAAGCTAGGATCCGGAGGTCGCGCTCCCGCCTTAAGTCATTGCCGCCCAAAAGCTGGTAGATAACATCTGCATACTTGTTGGCTGGCTGGCGAGTTCGCGTCTTGCCTGCAACAACCCTCTGAATCTCTGCAACCCATCGGTCAAGCTCCGCTGGATCCCTGGGTGGGGCAATAGCTATGTATTTGCCGCGTTTGACGATAGGCATGACTTCGGCAAGCTGAGGGTATTTCCGAATGTATCTGCGGACGGTGCGATCATCCTTTTTTAACCGCTGAGCAAGAACCTCTATCCCTGGCCGTGCCTTAGTCTGTTTCATAAGAAATGCGGCATAAGTTAAAAATGCACAATCCTGGATAACTATTGTGAAAACGAAGCGTAACGCAAGCGAAAAAGCAAAATCAAGGCCAAGTAGCCTTTGGACATCCAGGGTGGTTGGCAAAATGGCCGGATACCAGTCTGGAGCAATGGTGCTGCACGCCTTCAAAAAGGGTGAGTTGCCGGGTTATAGGCTAGGACCCCATACAGTAAGGTTCGCTCCGGAGGATGTTGTCCTTTGGTTAGCGTCGAAAAGAACGCAAGGAGGTACCCAATGAGAAATAACGATTCATTCGCGGCAATAAAAGAGTCTGTCCTAGCTACGATGCGCGCCTCTACCACCGTGGCTCGCGAGCTTGGAATTTCAGAGGTCACAATGTGGCGATGGCTACAGCGCGGGTGGTTACGTGCAACCAACATCGCCGGACGCCAATACATCCTTTTGGATTCCTTGAGAGAGTTCCAAGAACGCGCGGCCAACGGCGAGTTTGCCAAGGAACCTTCTGGCGCGGCCGGTAGGAGCAAGAGGCAACGGTTAGCGACACAGAACACATGAAAACAGAAAGCTTCTGCTTATCATTGATCCTGGGCAATTGCTATGAAATTATCAAGTGATACTCCTGCAAAACCAGTCACAAGTAAAATACTTCAAGCACCTGCCGATATTGACCGGCGCGCTGTGGCAGAACGCATATTCGGCCCGCTGAAATGGCAAACACCAACACGCGGATTCGGGCGGTGTCCATTCGAGTGTGATCATACAAAAGAAAATGCCGACACCGATCTAATGGTAAACGTCGACGGCGCTCCAAATGGCTATTGTGTGCATGAAAGCTGCCTCGATAAAATACGAGCAGCAAACCATGAACTGCAGAGCCTTTGCGGTGGTGGCAATGGAACCATATCGCTCAAGCCATCGGCAAGTCGCCCACAAGTAAACCTGGAACAGCGCGGAAAAGACTACCGGGCTATTCTGACCGAGAAGTATTATCGTCCACTGGTTGATACAATGGCCATATCGAAGTGCTCCACGGATGGATGGACTGCACAACAGCATTTTCATGCCTGGCTCGAAATACTGCCAGCAGACGCAGTGATATGGCTGGGGGAGCGGAATGATTCTGGTTATGATGGAGCGGAGGTGCATTTCCAGACACGCGGATACTGGCAACAGAATCTGGCCTCCCCACCATGGTGTTTCACTTGTCCAGCGTCTTTTCGTGCTGGCTGCACTAGCAGATCAAACGAGAACGTCGAACGGCCGCTCTTTCTTGTGGTCGAATCCGATGATTTATCAAAGGAAGAAACGTGCGCTGTCTTTCGCTGGCTGCAGGAGGAGATCGGACTGACGTTGCACTGTATTGTAGACACCGCAGGCAAATCACTACATGGTTGGTTCGACGTGCCGTCGAGTCTACAGCTGCGACATGAACTAAAGCCTTTTCTGTATGGCCTGGGCTGCGATCCAAAGATGTTCACACCTTCACAACCATGCCGCGTTCCTGGAGCACTCCGAGATGGCAGGCTCCAACGCCTTATATATCTCAAGCCGGATGGTGGGCCGGTTCGACAGCAGCGGCTTGTGTCCGATGTGCTGGCGCTAGAGGACAAAGACCCAGCTGCGGAACCACAGATAGGCGTTGTTTTGGACCAAACCGCTGCTGACCCGCTACAGCCCTTGAAATCGCTTCTGGCGGCCAATCCTGACGCTGATCTGGATGCGATTCAAAAAGCTTTGCGCGAGATGCGGGGATTCATGGCCGGCAAGGACAGGCTCGCAGTTGATTGTGCTCGTGAGGCGGCTGTTAGCTTGCTTAAGCAGTTCACGATCGGAATTAAAAGCCCCGCCAGATTAGTGAATGGCGCACTCGCCGGGCTAGACGGATCGGCTGAGGATGAGGGCGGCGGCAGTGCCCTCCCAATGACTGACCCTGAACACTGGCCCGAGCCTGTGGATGGCGTTGACCTGTGCGCCCAGATTCATGCCACGGTTAAGCGGTTCATTGTCATGTCAGATTCTGCGGCCACAGCCTACGTGCTTTGGCTTCTGTTTTCCCACTCCCATGACGCGGCCAGGATCAGCCCTATACTTTGTTTCACAAGCCCGACCATGAGATGCGGGAAAACGACATGCTTGGAACTGCTAGACCGGCTCGCGAGGCGAACCCTGCTTACTAGCAACATTTCGCCAGGGGCTGTCTACAGAGCCGTTGAGGAGTCTGGAGCGACTCTGATTATGGATGAAGCCGAGACCTACACTCACGATGGTGATGGCATTCGCGGGATCCTGAATAGCGGTCACACGAAACGGGCGGCATACGTGGTTCGATGCGTTGGGGAGGAAAAACGTGCCCGCAGATTCAAAACGTGGTGTCCAAAGGCAGTGGCTCTGATCGGAAAGCTGGCCGCCACGCTGCAAGACCGCAGCATTCAAGTCTCCCTGGAGCGAAAAAAGACAACCGATCACGTGGAGCGGCTCGGGGATCTGCCCGAGGATGCACTGGACTCG
>Ga0209202_1001867_pt1 | contig 12198 bp, 8 predicted proteins | sample AD_UKC032_MetaG_FD_184416 | JGI IMG/M metagenome (GOLD analysis project Ga0209202, IMG submission 184416) | Active sludge microbial communities of municipal wastewater-treating anaerobic digesters from USA - AD_UKC032_MetaG (SPAdes) (version 2) | ecosystem: Engineered > Bioreactor > Anaerobic >... | reverse complement strand
TTCGATACAACACCTTCAAATAGTTCTTTACAATCAAGACAAACGAAAGTGATGATATAATTGTATGTACCATAATCGAAATATTGTTCGCCATATACCTGTGATATATAGCCACATTGAGGACATTTGAAGAACCTTCTATCGATGACCTTTGGCCTATCCGTCTTGTTATGTTGTTCCAATTTCATTATTCGGATTGCAAAAGTAAACCTTTAGACCTTTGCAGAAATTTTATTGCTACTGCGCGAGGGAGAAAATTTTAAAATTCTATGGTTTCTGATTTACGAGCTCTTTGGCAAAGCTTTGATTGAGCGTTTGCCTGTTGAGCTTTGGCAATGTGCTTGCAAATAGGGGTCAGATATTAAATCATTTTCACTTTCCATTTATTTATTTTTTCAAGAATAATCTTACAATAACCCTCTGCGATGTTTTTATCAGAATCTGATAAAAAATTAGGATTATTATGAGCTAATGGGTTTCTTATTCTTCCTAAATGTTCAAAAACTGGTTTCCAATCATTCTTTTGTTTTTCAAAAACCACTGAAAACCAACTCCAATCATGGGCAATGAACCTGTCAAACATGTCCATTGGATAAGTATAATCCACTAGATGATCAGAAGCTTTGTCTCCAAAGGATTTTTTATTTCGAAGTTTCATTTCACGCTTCTCTTGAATAAAGGCTTCTGCACCTTTTTGCTTATTTTGCTTGGTATAAGCTTCTTCCCATGAGTCGCCAAATCGTTCAAACAAATTTAATTTTATCAAAGACCGAATTTCATTTTCCACATCACTCCAAAGAGGCCAAATATCAATCTCAGATGACTTGATCTGTAAATATTGATTAAAATATTCTGAGAAAGAAATGTAATCCCCATTTAAAGATTTAGTCACAATACCGTATTTTAAAATCTTTTCAACATCCCTTTGTGTTATATCGTAAACAGGCCCCACAACCATTTGCATTAATTGCCTTTCAATCCCTTCATCAATCATCAACTTTACAATAGATTCATATTCATTAAGCATTTTTAGATTTAACTCTTTAATGACTTGCAAAGTAATTTGGTCTAAGTCTATTTTGTTTTGTGAGATATTATTAAAAACTTCATGATTAAAAACATCAAGAAGATATGGATGTGAACCACAATAGTAACTTGCCAAATCTGTATAAGATTTAGAAACCTCAATACCATTCGATCTTACCCTATCCCAATATAGCCCTTGGTCATCTGTTCCGAATAATCTTAGCCGTAAGTCAGTAAATATTTGATAAAAATTTGATAATGCACCATTATCTGGTTCCAATTCTTGAAGTGTTTTTCTAGTTATTGTCAGTAGTGCCAGTTTAGTCTCTGGATTGTTAGACAATTCTCTAAGAAACTGGAAATCATTTAAACATAGAATATTTTTAGCATTATCAAATTCATCAAATATTAAGATCAATCTAAGCCCCTTAGTTTTTAGTAGTTTAAGAATCTTCTTTATGAATCTTTTCTTTTCTAATTCATTTTTTGCGTTAATAAAACTATTATAGAAACATGTAATCTCGACTATTAAATCTTCCTTGTTGGAAATTCTTTCAATTAATTCATTATAAACTTCTTGGAAGACCTCAATTATTGAATTGTATTCTCCGAATGAGACCCATATCGGAAAGATATTTTGTATTGCTAGTTCCGACTTTTTGGTCATTATTACATTTCATGAAAGGCTTGATTTACCAATACGAGGTAAACCCATAATAGCCATATTCCCATAGTTAATACCAAAGAGCCTATTTTGAATTGCTTCAATTTCGGCTTTTCTACCTATAAAACGGTCACCAATTACAATTCCACCAAAGTCGGCAAAGGGATTTTTTAAAAGCATCTTTTTTAATTTATTAATAACCATTCTTTAAACAACCTTACATTGAGCTTATAAAAGTTTGGAGTTGGGCAAGAAAGCACCTCTCTAGTTTTCAAATCTTTCAAGATTTTCTCTTCATAAACTTTATTACCCAGATTTATAGCATCTCTATGGCAACTATCCAAATTCTTTGATGCGATTGCAATCTCCTTTAAAGCCTTTAGCACATCAGCAGGAGAGAAAGCCTCTAAATCTGCATCACCGGCTGTTATTAAATTATCAAATTTGTCAGCGCTTAATGATTGCTCTCCTTTGATAAATGTTTGAGCTACATCTGTCGGCTTCCCCGAAGTAGGTCCGATTAAAATTAGAGTATAATCTTTAATTTTAAGACCTATTATGAAACAAGTAAGATTTACAGAAAGTCAAATTATTTCCATTCTCTCCCAACAAGAGAAAGGGATTCCAGTTAAGGATATATGCCGTGAAAATGGTATTAGCAATGCAACATTCTTTAACTGGAAAGCCAAGTATGGTGGAATGACGCCCAGCCAGCTTAAGAGATTAAAGGAACTTGAGATCGAGAATGCAAGGTTAAAGAAAATGTATGCAGATCTAAGTCTCATTCATGAAGCCTTTAAAGATGCTGTAGAAAAAAAACTATAGGGCTTGATAAAAAGAAGGAAGTGGCACACTGCATGGTTCAGGAACATCATGTAAGTGAACGTCAGGCCTGCAAAACATTATGCCTTCCACGATCATCATATCGATACAGACATAAAATAAAGCATGATGAAACGATTATAGATGAGCTCAACCATCTTGTCGATAAACACCCTTCGATCGGGTTCTGGCAGAGTTATCACAGGATCCGCAAGGATGGACACAAATGGAACCATAAACGTGTTTATATAGTATATACAGCAATGCAGTTAAATGTTAGAAGAAGAGCAAAAAAAAGATTACCAGCAAGAGCAAAACAAACACTGATGCAGCCTGTTGCTCCTAACCAGGTATGGTCAATTGATTTTATGAGTGACAGCCTTTGGAATGGCAGAAAGTTCAGGATATTAAACATTATAGATGATTTTAACCGTGAAGTTTTGTGCGCTGAGGCAGATACTTCTTTACCTGCCTTAAGGGTCATCCGGGTCCTGGAGCAGCTAAAACAGACAAGAGGACTGCCCCAAATGATCCGTGTTGATAATGGTCCGGAATTTATATCCTTTAAACTCGATCATTACTGCCGCCAAAATCATATTACACTTGTGTTCATCCAACCCGGCAAACCAACCCAGAATGCATTTATTGAAAGATGTAACGGAAGCATACGTAAGGAATTATTAAGTGCTTATGTCTTTCAATCATTATCTGATGTAAGAGAAAAAATCCAGGAATGGGTAACAGATTATAATGAAAACAGGCCTCACAGGGCTCTAAATTATTTAACTCCCAGAGAGGTTTATGATAAACACTTTTAATTATAAAACTCTAATTTTGATTGGACCGGATTTACGGGAAGCCGACAACGGTCCCGATGACTATCGGGATCACAGATAAGATAACGGATTTAATTCTTTGAGACAATCCGAGCATTACAGGTGTTCACCATGGGAAGATCCATTAGTGCGGTATTTATGTTATCAGGTTGCCGGCCGCCGTCGCAAAATGCTGAATTGCATTTATTTTTCTTTCCAAAGATTTGGAAGGAACCTGAAATACAGCAGGTGACGCCAGGTAGCCCAGTCGTGACCGCCATGACCGCCCGTATAATATTCATGTTCAATGTTATGTTTCAGCAGGGCTTCATGGAGAGCCACGCACCTTTGTCCCATAGAACCGTTTGCTTCTTCAGTCCCCTGGCCGACAAACAGGTAATCAACTTTTTCATTCACGCCGGGATCGTTCAGAAACTGTGCCAGCGAGGTTTCTGCACTGGTATCACCGGCGCTTAGAATGCCAAAATTTGCAAACAGGTCGAGCGAACGAAAACCGACAAACATGCTGTGCCGGCCTCCCATCGACAAACCTGAAATGGCCCTGCCTCTGGGTGACTTAATTGTGCTGTAAGCTTCATCAACCAGGGGAATTACATGATTCCGCAACTCTTTTTCAAAGATATCGAAAGTCAGTTCGGTATGTCTGGGAATATTCCGGTGAATTACCTGGTTATTGGGGATGGCAATTATCATGGGCACAGCTTTTCCCTCTGCCAGCAGGTTGTCCATTATAAAATTCGCTCTCCCGTCGAACACCCAGTTGGACGGGAGTTCACCGCTTCCGCCCAGCAGATACAAAACAGGATATTTTCTCTCCGGAGTATATCCCGGAGGAGTGTAAACATAAAGTTCACGTTCTCCGTTAGTTACTTCCGAATGATAAACATGCCGGGTTACGGTTCCGTGGGGGACATTCCGGGCATCGTAATAAGCCGGTCCGTCGCCATGGATGATCAGCTCACTGTAAGGCGGCATGGCTGTAAAGGCAGCGTAAGTATTACCCGGATCGGCAATCTGAACTCCATCTACATTGAAATGATAAGCATACATGTCGGGTTTGAGCGGTCCGATGGTCAGCGTCCAGATGCCGTCTTGGCCTTTTGTAAACGGAAGAGGCTCATTGCCCAGGTTATTGGCTGTGTAGATTGCCCCGGTTGCCAGTACAACCTTTTGTGCATTGGGCGCTTTCAGCCGGAAAGTAACGGTGTTGTCGTCGTGTACCTCGGGCGAATTTACCTGGGCGCTGAACGGGATCAGTCCTTCGGTATTCTTTTGCGGATTGTAATCGAGATTGACATTGGCCTGTTGTCCGGAAGTGAGACCCGGCATCAGTATCAATCCGGCAGCTAAGAATGCATATTTTATCATTTTTAATAAACTTTAGTTTAACATGAAACTATTTTAATCCGCTGTTCTTTATGCGGAAGTAATCGAACGAAACATCAAAGGGCGTGTCTGGTTTTGTGGCATCAGAATCGAACCAGAAGGTACTTTTCATGTATTGAGTTACAATACCATCGCACACAATTAAGCCGGCCCTGATGTCCTTCAGCAACATACCGGCGGTTCCCAGCAATTCGAAATTTTTACCGTCAGCCGAGTAATAAGCAGTATAGTTGCTTCCTTTTTTCTCCAGTCTGAGAGTCAGTGCATTGTCGCCGATTACTTCATTACTGAGGTTAAAAGATGCCAGCGATTTTGCAATGCCGTTTTCTTCCATAACAAGGTCGATCGTTCCGGGTTGAACTCCCCTGGCCCGGGTTGTTTTGATCACAGCCCTGAACATCAGTTTAACCAGGTTATCATCGTCCTGGTAAACCAGGATGCCTGCATTTTCGGGCTGAGACGGAGTTCTGGAACAAACCAGCCGGGTTTCAATGGTCCAGTCGTTATTGGCGCTTTGCAACAGTATATTTTTCGCATTGTTTGTGGCCTCCAGAACACCTCCCGGTTCACTGGTGATGGTAAGCGAACCTTGTTTTCCGGACATACTTTGGGTGGATTTGTTTTCACGTATCCATTCCCAACGCGAGTCAACAGCTCCTCCATTGAATTCATCGCTTACCGATTCTGTATCTAAATTCAGGTAGTAGACATTCTTTTCGAGGGTGATGTCGTCGATTAACTGAATGGTAGCGGTTCCCGGTATCCCTTTGGCCTGTTCTATTTCAACTGAAACGCCGCTGCCCAAAGCTTCAGCTTTCACCACAGGAATTTTGGAATTGCTTTTCAGCAGGTAACTATATGCTTTTACATCTTTATCGAAACCCGGTATTTTTTTCCCGTTGACTGTAATTAATCTGGGATTCAGATCGGGCATAACCTTAACCGGGTAACTGTTTGAAACGGTTGTTCCATCAATAGTAACATAAGCAAAGATCGATGCAACGCCCACGCCTGCAGCTGTTACCCTGCCCTTTTCGTCAACTATGGCAACCTGCGGATTGTTGCTTTTGTAGTTGATCTGAGCTTTTGTGATATCGTAGAAGCTATCGTCCGACATGCTTGCCGTAACACTTGTCTGCACAACATTTCCGGGTCTTAACACCACCCTGTCGCATTCGGCCACAACAGTGGTTAACACGGGGTTGTAGCTGCCGTTCATTTTGGCTTCCACCTGCCCTTTGATGTCTCTTGAAGACGCGCCTATCTCAAAAACATACCTGCCCTGGTCGAAAGTAATTTTACCTTTTTCCGTATCCCAGAACCAGAGGTCCTTACAGTCGATATCGATTGATACTGTTTTAACCTGTCCCCGGGGTATGCTCACCCTTTTAAATCCCTTAAGCCTTTTTATAGGTCTTTCGAGCGAAGCGGGACTATCGGGCGTTTTTACATAAACCTGGACTACTTCATCTCCGTCGATCGTTCCGGTGTTCTGAACATCAACGCTGACGGTAATTTTATCGTTTGGAGTGATGTTTGTCTTGCTGATGGCAAAATTGCTGTAAGCAAATGTGGTGTACGACAAACCAAAGCCAAATTCGTACGAAACATCCTTGTTGAAATACCAGTATGTCCGGCCATTGGTGCCATCTCCCCGTAAAGTATAATTGTTAAAATCAGGCAGGTCGCTTAACGATTTATGCCAGGTTACATTCAGCTTTCCGCCAGGATTCACATCGCCAAACAATATTTTTGCCATTGCCGTTCCCTGTGCCTGGCCGTTGTAACCGGTCCAGATGATACCGGAAATGCCGGGAAGATTTTTAAATTGTTCCACTTCAACCATTCCCATGGTTTGCATCACAACAATGGTATTGGGATTTACTGCGGCAACCGCTTTTATAAGTTCATTCTGATTACCCGGCAAGTTAATCGAGAAACGGTCTGATTCCTCTCTGCCGGTGGTTTGGTCGGTACCCACAAAAATCAAAGCGGCATCGCATCCGGCTGCGAGATTAAGAGTTTCAGCATCTATCTCCTTTTCTGCCGCTTCGCGATACACAAGTACAAGAGTTTGCGGGCCTGTTATACCCAGTGTGTTTATTTTCACAGATACAACCCTGGGGCGGGCAAAGCCGGGAAATCCTCCGCTTTGCGCAGGGCTGCTGATTGTTGCTGATGCCAGCATATTGCCGGCAGCAGATCCTACCCTCACTTCCAGGAAGCCGCCCTCGGCGGATGAACTCAGATTGAATCTTAATGAATCGACGTTTGCAATATCAATATTGTCATAGGCAGTCCAGTCGCCATCCTTGATACCGCTTATTGAAGTCCGTCCAAATCTCGAAGCCACTATCAGACCGGGAGCTGAAGAAACAAATTTTGTAGCATCATATTCTTTCAGCACCTCGCCATTCCGGACGATTGAAAAGCTGTTCACTGTTATAAAATCAGTATTTCTATTGGTATTTCCACTGGCAATGGAAACTATCCCGATATTCAGATTATGTTCTTTGATATAGTTTTGAATGCCTTCGAGAGGCGAAATGCTGAAATGAGATTCAATCGGCCCCGAATAATCTCCCAGCTCAACTTTGTCGGCCTGTGGTCCGAGTACGGCAATTTTTTTAACGTTCTTTAAATCAATCGGTAAAGCCTTATTGCCTGTTTTTGTGATTGTACTGTTTTTTAGCAGCACGGGAGTTTTGGTTGCAATTTCAAGTGCGAGGTTATTATGTGAAGGGTCGTTGATTATGCCTGGCTTGATTCCTGAATAAGGAACAAAAGCAGGCGGATCAAATTCCCCAATCCTCATTCTAATTGTGAACATATTCACAAGCGCCCTGTCAATTTCACCTTCGGTAAGGATTCCCTGTTGCACGGCTTTCAGGGCGCCTGACTGGTAAATACTTCCGCAGTCGGTGTCGACGCCTGATTTAATTCCAAGAGCTGTTGCTTCCTCATTGCTTTGGGCATAACGATGGTTTCTTACCATATCGTCAATTGCACCGCAGTCGCCGGTTACATACCCATCCAGTCCATAGGTTTTACGGGCTATGGTATCGACCAGAGATCTGCTTGCCGAAACCGGTATTCCGTTTACGGCGCTGTAGGCCGTCATGATTGCCGGAAGTTTTGCTTCCCTGATAAGGGTTCTGTAGGGAAGGAGATAAAACTCACGCATGTCGCGTTCGTCCATGTTTGCACTTCCGGAGTGGCGGTTATATTCGGTATTGTTCGCAAAATAATGTTTTCCGCATGGGACGGCCTTGAGGTAGGTAGGATCGTCACCCATCAGGCCCTGGATAAAACTTTTGCCGATCTGAGAAACAAGAAAAGGGTCTTCCCCGAAAGTCTCGGCAGTCCGTCCCCAGCGCGGATCACGGGCAGGTTCAATGACGGGCGACCAGTAGGTAAGTGTAAAAATGACGTCGTGATTAAATCCACGGGCTTCGTCTGAAACCACTTTTGTTTCGCGTTTAATCAATTCCGGATCCCAGGTGGCACCAACTGCCACGCTGTTTGGGAAAGAAGTTGCAGTCATGCCGCTGTTGTTGTTTCTGCCCATAATTCCGTGAAGCGCTTCGCCCCAGACATCATAATGATTCACTCCCAGACGGGGAATGGGAGGCATTGTATTTCCCAGCTGGCTTTGTTTCTCTTCGGGCGTCATCCTCGAAACAAGGTCGGCAGCCCTTTCTTTAAAGGAATACGCGGTATTCAGGTAAATCGGTTTTTTTGCTTTCTCTCCGGGCATAAAAGCCATCATCACGAGAGAAAATACTGCTAAAGCAGTAATTTTTTGCTGTTTGATTTTCATGGGTGAAGCCTTTTAAAATCAGTTGTATCAACAATCAGCCTGAGTTACCAGTCAGGAGGTTATTCCCAAATATCTTCAGGTTAAGAAAAGCGGAACAACCCTTAAAGCTATAATAACTTTATAGCTTTACCAACGATTATTTAAGATCAGGGGCATTAAAGGAGTTTCGCTCAGCTTGTTTCAGCAGAATAATTTTAAAATGACTATCGGCAATGATGACTAAAACTCATATTTCTTTGTTTACCCCTTTCCCCAGCCTTTACCCCCTTCCCTTCCCCGTCCCGATAACTATCGGGAGGGAAAGGGGGTTCATTCAAACAGGAAGAAATCACGATTCCAATATTTGACAAGCAGTAAGGAGAAGCGTGCAAAGCTTTCCCCCCTTGGGATTCCCTATAACTCCCGATAGCTCCTAGAATCCGCATGATAGTGTTAAAAAAGGCTGTAAAAAGTTAGTAATTAAAATTTTACAGCCATAGTATTTTCACCTAAATTGGTGTTGCGCAAAATACCAAATATGAAAGTACAAAATTGTAACACAATATCCGCATTTGGAGGAATAAATTTTGTTTTTAAGTTCCTGGAAGAAGGTAATCTCGATAACTTCTTCAATAAGTATTTTCCAAGATTAGCCAATCAGAGTATCTATAGTTGGAAAGATATAATATACTCGATATTAAGTATTTATTTATGTGGAGGTGATTGTATTGAAGATTTGCAATTGCATCTGAAACCTCATTTTCAGAAGAATCCATTTGTTAATTTGCCAAGTTCTGATACTGTTTTAAAAAGGCTTAAGGAGTTATCTGATAACAACAACCATTGTTTTGCCAAAAGAGGAACCGTGGAGCATACCTACAACAGGAACTTAAAACTGGAGGAGTTGAATGTGGCATTGCTTGAAAAATTTGGGGCATTTTCAAAAGATGATCTTACCATTGATTATGATAATACTATCCTATTCAATGAGAAAAGTGACAGTAAAATGACTTATAAAAGGAATCCCGGATATCAGCCGGGTGTATGCACCCTTAATGAAGAGCAGGTATTATATATTGAAAACAGGAACGGGAACAGTGATGCAAAGTCGTTTCAGAGAGATACTTTAGAGCGCATATTTACTCTTCTAAGATCAAAAGGAATAAGAAAAGCTGACCATTTTAGAGCAGACGCTGCTTCTTATCAATTTGATGTTATAAACCTTTTGAAAGAAGAAGTGAATAATTTCTACATCGGATGCAGGAATAGTTATATTGAAAAATACTATCCTCAAATCAGCGAGTGGGAGTCTATTACAGATACTACCAATGAAACGATAGAAATAGGAGAAATAACCATAACTCCTTTTCGACAACAATCAAGAAGAAATAAAACGGCCCCTCAGGAATATAGATTGATAGTCAAAAGAAAGCCAAATAATGATGGTCAACTGAACCTTTTTACACAAGATCATTACGAATACAGGTCTATACTTACAAATAATAAACATTGGAGTGCTGCTCAAATAGCTCGATTCTACAATCACCGTGGAAATATGGAAAGACAGTTTGATATACTTAAAAATGATTTTGGCTGGAATTGCATGCCTTTTTCAAGACTAAGCCAAAACACCGTATTCTTGTATATTACAGCTATTTGCCGAAATTTATATCATTATATTATCAGATACTTCTCTGAAAGAATCAGTTCATTAAAGCCTAACTTCAGAGTTAAGAAGTTCTTGTTCCGGTTTATTATATTGCCAGCAAAATGGGTTAAACGATCAAGACAAAACTATCTCAAATTATATGGTGAATTAAAATTCTCAACTTAGTAATTTAAGTCCAGATGTATCAATGATGAGAATATAAGTTGCCTGGCAGCATGGGTGAGGTGTGCCTGACTATCATGAAATATCTATAATCCAATATTTTACGCGCTTTCTGACATAGAATAATACCACATAAATTGATGAGATCAATAAAACTAACAGGAAAATCATCAAAAATTTGCTTCGTGTAACTTTAAAATCCACTCTCAAATCAGACATGCGGATTTTAGGAGCTATCGGGACTCGATCATGTTGGTATAAAATGATCCTGAATACATACCTGACGCACTAATTGTCACAAATCAGGATGGTTTCATCATATGAAAGTAGGGATCTGTAACAGAATCCATCACTCTACGTGTTCAGGATTACCCTTCTCATGGATATAGTTTATGTCCCTGAAATTCATTAAATTTACTTTGCTAAAACTAAATGAAAATGAAGAGGCAATATTTTTCTATGGCTATTCTGCTTGTGGCATTCCTTCAGGTTAATGCACAGACCGGCCAGCAGATGGACTCCTTCATCAGCAAGCTGATGTCGCAGATGACGCTTGAGGAAAAGATAGGGCAGCTTAATCTGCCTGTATCAAATATTTTCGTTTCAGGAGAACGAAAAGACGGCCAGCTGAGCCCTCTGGAGCAGAGAATAGCGGGAGGCGAACTGGGAGGGCTCTTCGGACTGAAAGGTGCAAAACAGATAAGGGAGATGCAGAAAATAGCTGTTGAAAAAAGCCGTTTGCATATTCCCCTTCTGTTCGGACTGGATGTGATACACGGATATGAAACGACCTTCCCTATCCCGCTGGCGTTGTCAACTTCCTGGAATATGGAGCTTATTGAACTTGAAGCCAGGGTGTCAGCAACTGAGGCCGGCAACGACGGAATAAACTGGGTATTCAGCCCTATGGTTGACATATGCCGCGATGCGCGCTGGGGAAGAATAGCAGAAGGTCCGGGTGAAGACCCCTACCTCGGAGCCGAGATTGCCAAAGCCCTTGTAAGAGGATACCAGGGCAGGAACAATGATTTTTCTGTTGAGAACACCGTCATGGCTTGCGTTAAGCACTATGCCCTTTACGGAGCCTCCGAAGCAGGCCGCGATTACAACACAGTCGACATGAGCAGGCAGCGAATGATGAATGAATACATGCTCCCCTACAAAGCTGCAAGCGAACAGGGTGCAGGAAGCTTTATGGCTTCATTCAATGAATTCGAAGGCATCCCCGTTACGGCAAACAAATACCTGCTTAATGATGTACTGCGGAAACAGTGGGGCTTCGGGGGATTCATAGTTTCAGACTATACGGGGGTAAGCGAAATGGTAAACCATGGCATAGGCGATCTGCAGACAGTAAGCGCAAGAGCCCTGGATGCAGGTATCGACATGGACATGGTAAGCGAAGGTTTTGCATCAACGCTCGGAAAATCGCTGGCTGAGGGAAAAATTACCGTTGCTCATATTGACCAGGCCTGCAGAAAAATACTCGAGGCAAAATACAAACTGGGATTGTTCAGCGATCCATATAAATTCTGTGACGAGGAAAGATCGGCCAGAGAACTTTTCAGTCTCACCAACCGGGCTGTTTCAAAAGAAATAGCCGATGAAAGCCAGGTTCTGCTGAAAAACGACAACAAGCTCCTGCCTCTTAAAAAAAGCGGAAGGATTGCAGTTATAGGTCCCCTCGGAGATGCAGCATCAGATATGCCAGGATGCTGGTCGCTCACCGGAAAAGCAGGCGAATCAGTATCTCTTTACCAGGGAGTGAAAACTGCCGTTGGAGCTAACGGGACAGTAGAATACTCAAAGGGTAGCGATCTCGTGGCCGACTCAC
>Ga0209202_1001861_pt1 | contig 12215 bp, 8 predicted proteins | sample AD_UKC032_MetaG_FD_184416 | JGI IMG/M metagenome (GOLD analysis project Ga0209202, IMG submission 184416) | Active sludge microbial communities of municipal wastewater-treating anaerobic digesters from USA - AD_UKC032_MetaG (SPAdes) (version 2) | ecosystem: Engineered > Bioreactor > Anaerobic >... | reverse complement strand
CGCGGATCCATCGGCTCTGTCTGACGCGAGGCAACGTACACCCCCGAGGCTACCCAGATCTCACCAAACAATCCGTTGTAGAAGGCCGCCATGGACAGGGCCTCTTCCAAGCTGCTGAACGCCGTGGCCCAGCTCAGCCCGTCCCCACCGGGCAAGGCGGACGCCTTGACGTGTAGCACCTTGCTTGCCTCGTCATCCGCTTCGTGAGCCGTGACCCTCACCGGCGGGAAGCCGGGCACACTGACTTCGAACACCGCCGAGCCCAGAACCGCATCGGTGTCCTCGCTGGCCAAGAGAACCACCGTCTGGGGCGACAGGAAGCTCTGCGAATCGAAGGTGAGTGAAGCCCCCGACTGGACGGAGAGGTCGGAATCCCCCGATACGTGGACTACAGTAGCCACAACGGGCTGCTGGGGATCCCAGGCAAGAGCCACGGTGAACGTAGCGCTCCCACCTTCCGGCACGACCACCGGCTCGCCAAAGACAACAACCGGCTGATCCGCATGGCCCTCGAGCGCCCCAAGATCCACGATCGGACGGTTCCCCACTCCTGTGTCAACCTGGCGAGCGTCGTCGATGAACCGAGCATGGCCGAGCAGATCCGTGCCCGGGAGCCGATCCAACTCGGGGGTCACACCGTCGACGTCGACCTCGTTGTTGCCCGCGTCGATACAGGGGGAGACGGGAGACAGCAGGCCCACGTCGTCATCAGGCGTACCCATGACATCGTCCGCCCCGTCCGCGTCCACGAAGCGGGGATCACCGTCCAGGTTCCCAGCTCCCCAGATCAACGTCGCACCCACATGCTGGATGTCGGCTTCCCCCCCCGCAACGTCGCAATACGAAATCACCAACCGCCCCCCGGTGCCGCCCACGCTGATTTGGGACCCGCGCCCCGTACCCGTCGCGTTGCCCCACAGAACGCAGTTGGTCAGCGTAGGACCCTCGCCCGCAATGTGATTGATGCCACCCCCTGAGTTGTCCGCCCAGTTGCCGCTGAACGTACAATTCGTCACCGTCGTCCCCGGACAACTCACACTCTCGAATCCGCCGCCGCTTTGACCCACCGCTCTATTTCCGGTGAAAACACAGTTGACGATGCTCCCGGCACCGTAATAGATGGCCATTCCGCCGCCGTAAACGGCCTGGTTCTCATGAAACCGGCAGTTGATGACCCTCAGGTGTGCCTGATCGCCGCACATGCCGCCGCCATCGTTGTAGGACAGGTTCTCAATGAACGTGCAGTTCATGACTGTCGGACTGCCGCCGTTGCCGCTGCACATCCCGCCCCCGGCGTTGGTTGCCGAGTTGCCCTGGAACAGGCAGTGGGTCACGATGGGACTGCCGTTGTCGCTGTACAGGCCCCCGCCTTGGTAGTGCGCACCCTCCGCCCGGCCGCCGACTATCACGAACCGGTCCAGAATCGTGGACGCGTCCGTGTTGGTGGCGGTCACCACGTGGTAGCTGTTCTCGCTACGCGAGGGATCCTCCACACCGCCCACGTCGTTTCCGTACAAGTCGCCGCTCAGAATCGAGTCCACCGCCGGGTCGGCCGAGAACGGGTCCGGATCCACCGGACGCTCCCCCAGGCTCCTCTCCAGGCCCACAAACCCGCCGTATAGGGCAACACCGTTGACCAGCGCGAACGCCGCCGTGCGCGGATCCATCGGCTCTGTCTGACGCGAGGCAACGTACACCCCCGAGGCTACCCAAATCTGATCGGATGGCGCGGCCACCGCTAGGGCCGACTGGAGCTCGCTGAAGGCGTTCTCCCAACTGCCGCCGTTATTGGTTCCAGAAGCCTCCGTCTTCACGTACCAGACGGTGGCCGAAGATGGGGCGGCGGCGGTCAACAGGAGTATGCCTGCCGCACACCAATCACCCAGCTTCGCGTTCGTCTGCAATCCCATGCGTCAGCTCGTAATCCCGTCTCCGGTCAACCTCGCAGCGGGCGGTAGACTATCCGCCGGCCGACTGTCCCCTCTCCTCTGCCCTCTTGTCTGTCTCTTGTTTGTCCCGGACCACCATTGCCCTTGTTTCCTTTCCTCGCTCGTCACGAAGGGGGTATCTCCTGCTGCGTCTCGGCCATCTTCTCACGGATGTGCCGGAACGGAATGACCGAGTACTGTGAATCCACGTGGATGCCCTTGCGAATCCGAACGAACTGCCCATGGCCATCCGAGAATGCAAAGTTGTGGCTTGACCTCCGCTGATGCCAGTACGGAAACTCCTCAGGCACCGTCTCGTCCCAATTGTCCAGCCACGTATGGTCACCGATCAGAATGACCAGCGCCGGATCGTCGATTCGGTCACGCCGGATCCCGTCCAGCATGCCGGGCTTGGGTGGATACCCCCAGGGATCGCCGACCAGTTCGTTCCAGGCATCCCGGCAGGGACTCAGGAAGGGCACCCAGACGTTTCGCCCGACAAGCAGGGGGTTGGGAAAGTAGCTGGTCCCGTAGTACCCTACGGCTGTCGGCCGGACAAAGCTGGTGCCCTTGTCTGAAGGGCAGCGAAACACCTCGCCCCCGGCCCGCATGACCGGCGGCAATTTGAGGAAACTGTTGAGCGGCTTGGCAACCGGAGATCGGGGGTCGGAACCGAAATAGGAGGATCCGGCCCCCTGCAGCCCGCCGTAGTTGCATTCCAGGTTCATGCCCGTGGGAAACTGGCCGTGTGAGCCGTCAAGGTACATCGACCAGGCGAGGTGAATCTGCTTAAGGTTGGCCAGGCAAGTCGCTCGCCGAGACTGCTCGCGGGCCGCGCTCAGGCTGGGCAGGAGGGTCGCGGCCAGCAAGGCGATGATCGCGACGACGATCAAGACCTCCAGGAGGGTAAACGCGCCCGTCCATCGAAACGGCCGCCGGGGTCGCTCACGGTCGCCCTGGAGCATCATTTCACACCGCCTTCCTCCACGGGTGATGACGCCGGGGTAGTGGAGGCACCGCGGAGTTGCCGGAGCCGCGCTGCCGCCGATCTGCTGAACAAGTTGTCTTTCTGGCTGGATGCGTGGACGCACTCCTCGAACTGCTCGCGGGCCTGCTCGTTCCGGCCCGCCTGAAGATGCTTTTCGGCAAGGACAAAGTGATAGAGGGGAGCGGCACCGGGCAGGAGGCTCGCCTGCAGCTGTTCAACGGAAACGTCTCCGTCAACCAGGTATTGCATGGCCAGTCGTTCGGCCGAATCCACCTTGAGTTCCTCCAGGATGGCCTTGGCACGGTCCAACCGGCCGGCCTGCCACTCCAGCAGAATCCAGCCGATCGCCTGCTGACGGAGAACCTGTTGTCCATCCACAAGGAATCTGTCCATGTCGTGGTAGGCAATCTGCGTGCTCTTGTCGCTGACTTTCTGGAGTCTGAGGGCCTGTTGCGCCTGCCGCATATAGTGGTACACGATCCCACTGAAACCGAGGAGAGCGACCAGAAAGGCAGCGATCACCGAGGTGTGGAAATAGTGCTTGAGCGCCAGTTTCCTGAGGACATACAGGGTGCTGTCGCGCTTGGCCTCGATCGGCTCGCCGCCGAGGTAACGCCGCACGTCTTCGCCGAGGGCTTCTACGGATTGGTACCGTCGCTCACGATCCTTGGTTAACGCTCTCAGCAGGATCGTCTCAACGTCGTTGCTGATGCGACGCTGGATAGCTGATGGGCGGACGGGTTCGGCTTCGGCAATATTGCGGAGCACCTCGGCCACATGCCCGGTGGACACATAGGGGCACCGACCGGTAAGCATCTCGTACAGAATGACGCCGAGGGAGTACACGTCTGAACGAATGTCAATCCCCGCCGTGTCCGGGGCGGCGAGTTCGGGACTCATGTACGCCAGTGTGCCCATCAGCCCGGGACCTCCGAAGAGCGAATGAGTCACGTCCATGGCCGGGTCGATGAACCGCGCCAGGCCAAAGTCGAGCACGTGAGGAACCCCCGCCGGATCGACCAGGATGTTGCGCGGCTTGAGGTCACGATGAATCACGCCACGCTGATGCGCGTAATGAACGGCGCGGCAGATCAGCAGGAACAGCTCGAGTCTCTCCCGCAAGGAGAGATCCTCGCCTTCGCAGTACTCCGTCAGCGGCTCGCCATCGATCAACTCCATCGTGAAGTAATGCTGCCCGTCACCGGTCTGTCCGGCGTCGTAGATCCTCGCGATCGACGGGTGGTTGAGCTGCCCGAGCGCTTCGATCTCCCTCTGGAACAGCCTGAAGTGGTAGTGATCGGAGCTGCCGGAGGATCGCATGACCTTCAGGGCCACGCGGCGCTTCGGTTCCGCTTGCTCGGCCTCATACACCACCCCCATGCCGCCCACCCCCATCTCGCGGAGAATCCGGTAGGGGCCAATTCTCTCGGGAAGCCCGCGCGATGGGGCGGCGGAATCTCCCGGGCGGCATTCCTGCCGGAAGGCCGCGAGAATCAGCCTCTCCTCGCCTGTCGGCGATTGAGGCTGCTGACCGGGAGCGAGCCCCTCACTGGCCATGTCGCAGGCTCCAATCTCCCCTCCCCTGAGATAGGAGGACATCCAGGCCGTCCACTCACGACGAAGTGGAGAAAAACCTCGAGGTTGAACCCAGGATCTGATGTAGCCGATCGTGGGCTCTTGACCTCAGCATGAAGACGGCCCCTTCACTCCTCCCCATCTCCCTGGCCACCTGTCCCACCGGGCACTCCTGCAGGTCATACAGGGTCACCACGCGGCGGTAATCCTCCGGTAGCTGTTCGACGGCTCGTTCCAGGGCCTGGATCGCCTCGGCATTCCGAACGAGGGTACTCGGCCCTGCCTGGCTGCCGGTCAGAACCTGAACCAGCTCTGCGTAGGACAGAGCGCCGCCAACCCGCTCGACCCGCCGCCGGTCGCCCTCCCGCTTCTTCCGCTCAAGACCCTTGATCGCGTCCTTCAGATTCCGACGGGCAATGGACCTCAGCCAGGCTTCAAAGCGGCCCTCGTCTTCCCCAGAAAACTGGGCGATCTTGAAGATCGCGTCGGCGTAAGTCTGCTGCATGACATCGTCATCGGACAAGACCGCTTGCCACCGGCGCGGAATGCGTCCCTTCAAGGCCAGGCGGATGGCCGGCCCGTGGCGATTCAGGAGCTCCATGAGCGCCTCGCGATCGCCGCGAACAGCATGGTCCAGGACTATTCGATCGGCTGACTCCATACGTGCATCCCGAACCCGTGGCCCAGACGTGATTGAAGCGACACTGTGCATTCAGTTTACATCCTTCAGGCCGGGCGTTCAAGTCATCTCCGAAGCGTCATGGGTACGACTTCCTGAATGGCTGGAGGCAGCCTCCTGGTCGACGACCTCGAAAACCCGTCACCGGTTTCCAGGAATGCTCCAATCCTGGAAAGCGTCCTGCCTACCGCATGTTGGGCGTGAGTAACGCCCGCAACTGTCCTCTATCTAGGGTGCCGCCGACCGGAGGACCGCATGAGGCGGGAGGAGCTGACGATGAGACGTGTTCCGCGGATTCCAGAGTGGGCCACAAAGACAGAGGACCATGCGAGGGTCAACGTCAGCATCGAGAGAACGTCTGACGGGTCGACCATCATCCACCTTTGGGAACCAGCCATTGCAGTCCATCAGTTCGAAGCTGTAATCACTGCCGCACTCACTCAGGAATCCGGCTCTTGTCCGCGTCAACTCGTCTTTGACTTCGGCTCCGTGACTGAGCTGGTGGCTCCGTGGAGCCTCATCTTCGCGTTGCTGATACGTCTGTCGCGGCAGAAGCAAGTTCGAATCCGAGGCCTGCACGGGCAGCCGTTAGGCGCAGCGTGGATCAATCGGCACAACGCCGAGGTGCGCCGGATGATGGAGCCTGCAACGCAGAAGGGCGAGAGCGTGCCAGTGCGGTGTCAGCAGTGAGTACAGCGTTCCTGTTGTCCTCGCCGAGCAGTGGCGCGCGGCGATCGGCCCGGTGACGGGTCGGCCCGCTCAGGTGGTCGGCAGATCAACATGGGAGGATTCCATCATGTGTAGGGCACGAACAATCATCGGGCGTTGGGCGGCCTGTCTGATCATGCCGGCCTTTCTGGTTGGCCAGGGATGTCCATCGTTGACCGTTCCACGAATCAACAGCCCGCCCACGGCCGACGCAAGACCGGACCTTGAGACGAAACCCGGCGATTTCACCTTCGTCGTCGGCCAAGAAGGGGGAACGATCACGCTCACGGATGCCGCGAGCCCTCTGAATGGTGCGACGTTAGACATACCTGCGGATGCCCTGCCCAAGGACACCGAGATCACTGTTACAACCCTCCTGTCGCAAGCACTTGAACAACAGCTTGGGCCGTTACCTGAAGGTTTCATCTTCTGGGGAGGCATCTGCCTCGATGGAGCCGGCACATCTCTGAACAAGCCCGTGCAGATCACCCTACCCAATCCCCAGGGCGCCCAGGCAACCGATCAGCTGCTTGTAGGGGAGGTAGTGAGTCTACCAGGTATCGCCACGCCTCTGTTTGTTTATAGGGGACAAGCTCATGCTGGCTCTCCGATCACCTTCACCGTCCCTGGTGTGGGGTCCTTCGCGATAACCAGTGCCTCCGATCCCTTCGCCATAGTAAAGGGGACGTTTGTGGACACCCTGGGCAATCCCATGTCCGAGGCGGCGATTACGTCATCGTTTAGCCGACCTTTCGTGGCATGGACTGGCTCTGACGGTCGATTCGAGTTGCCTGCCGGGCCAGCAGGCAGCCGGCCGGCAATCATGGGGGTGCGGCCACTCAATGATGAAGGGATTGCCGGCCTCGGCATCCAAGGCATCCCGATACCGGATGCACCACCAAGCTCCTTGACCGATCTGGTGGTGAGGCTCGTGGCCGGTGCCTTTGATTTGCCCGAACCGCCATCGGGCTGCGCTTGTGATCCATGCCCTGTGGCGCCACCCGTATTCCTTTCACCCGGCCAAACAGGCCCGTCTTTCCAGGTCTGCCCGGGGGAGTCCATACAGATTCACCTGGCAGGTCTCGCCAACGTCTTTGTTCCAGGGATGCAGACCGTCTTTGTTCCAGGGGCGCAAATCCCGAACGTCATTGATCTCGCCATGGCCCTGTGGTCTGGATCACTCTGCCTTGTCACCCAGGTCACGTTTTCAACGGATGACCCGGCTGTCGCAACGTTTCAGCGGACGCCCGAGGCCAACTCTGGCCTGCTCAAGGGTGTGTCGTCAGGGACCACCACCTTGCGCGGTACAGTGTCTATACTCTGTTTGAAGCCCTGTTTTCCGTTCGCTGCTGCCTGTCCTTGTTACCTGACCGCGGCACCCGCCGAGGTTGTGGTTCCCCGGTTTCCGTGTTCCTGCCAACAGTTGGTAGAGGTCCTCCTTGCCAAGCAGGATGAGCAGATGGCCGTCGCGGCTGAACTCATGGAACTAAGGTCCAATCCAGAGGTCGATCCTGAACGCTGGGGCCTCCTGGTGAGACAGGTGCAACGCATGCAGTGCTGTGAGATGGCCCCCATTGCCCAGAAGATGCTCGAGCAAGGATGCGCCGTGTCAGATCCAAAAACCCTCGCTTGGGCCCAACAGATTCTCACCGTGATGGATTCAACATGTGTTTCTCCGTGACGGCAGCGGTGACTCCAGTGCTCCTGATTGCTCGTTGAGCAGTGGCACGCGGCGATCGGCCCGGTGACGGGTCGGCCCGCTCAGGTGGTCGGCAGATCAACATGGGAGGATTCGATCATGTGTAGGGCACGAACAATCATCGGGCGTTGGGCGGCCTGTCTGATCATGCCGGCCTTTCTGGTTGGCCAGGGGTGTCCATCGTTGACCGTTCCACGAATCAACAGCCCGCCCACGGCCGATGCGGGACCGGACCTTGAGAGGAGACCCGGCGAGCGGGCCACGCTCGACGCCGGCGGCAGCAGCGACCCGGACGGCGACTCGCTCTCGCATTCCTGGAGCAAGATCCGTCAGCCGCAGGACTATGTGCTGGAGGCGGGCGTCACGGCCACGCCGTCCTTCGTTCCGCCGGTCGAGGGCGTTTACGAGCTGGCCGTGACCTGCTGCGACCCGAACGGGAGCTGCGATACGGACACGGTCAAGGTCACGGTGGGCTGCGGCTGCGAGTGCAGCTCTCCGTACCCCTTGGCTCGCGCGCGGACCGACCTGGATACCGTTGACGAAGGGGCGACCTGCACGCTCAGCGGGACCATTTCCGAGGACCCCTGCGGCCTGCCCCTGACGGCCAGCTGGCGGCAGACGGGCGGACCGCCGTGGGTGGACCTGATCGGCCGGTATGCGATGACACCCGTATTTGCCGCGCCGCCGGTAGAGCAGGACACGCAGGTCACGTTCCAGCTGACGGTCAGTAACGGGACACATAGTGACACCGACACGGTGACGGTCACAATTCGCAATCTAGCGGAAGCGCCCTTTGACGGATGCCCAAGCGACCCAAACAAGATGGCCCCGGGATTGTGCGGCTGCGGCGTGCCGGATACGGACACGGACGGCGATGGGACGCCCGATTGCCATGATGGCTGCCCGAACGACGCGAACAAGACGGCTCCGGTCAACTGCGGGTGCGGCACACCGGACACGGATACCGACGGCGATGGGACATCCGATTGCGTGGACAAATGCCCGGCAGACTCCTCCAAAACAGCCCCGGGAACCTGCGGCTGCGGAGAAACCGATACAGACACGGACGGCGATGGGACGCTCGACTGTAAAGATGGCTGCCCGGACGATCCGAACAAGACGGCTCCGGGCAACTGCGGGTGCGGCACACCGGACACCGATACGGACGGCGATGGGACGCCTGACTGCCGCGATGGCTGCCCGGACGATCCGAACAAGACGGCGCCCGGCGAAGGCGGTTGCGGCGTGCCGGATACGGACACGGACGGCGATGGCATCCCGGACGCGGAGGACAACTGCGTCAATCATGTCAATCCGGGGCAGGCGGATGAGGACGGCGACGGCGTCGGTGACGCGTGCGACAATTGCCCGAGCGTTGCCAATTCTGGCCAGGCAGACGCGAATGCGGACGGGATCGGCGACGCCTGCGAGCAGGTCGGATGTACGGGTGACGCGCCCGCGGGCGGGCCGATCTCATCCGGCCAGATTCTGCGCGGCGACATCGATGACCCATTGGACACGGACGTATTCACCTTTGAGGGAATCGCCGGCCACAGAGTGCACATTGTGGTGACTGTATCAAGCGGGCTTCTTTCCCCCTACATTCGCCTGTACGCTCCGGGCTCAAGCTCATGGTATAATAGGGATTGGGGCAAGCTCGACGACCCGGCGATCATGGAGCAGCAGCTCCAAACACCCGGCACATACACGATCCTCGTTACTGACTCTTCGCTGAACGAGACGGGGACCTATAGGCTCAGTCTTCAGGGTTTTTGACCAGGCTCATCAGGCGACGAGGCACGAGATGATCTGGGTCAGAACAACGCGGCTGCTCTGAGAATCACAGGACGGCACTAGGCTTTCGGCAACTGCCACGGGTCGCGGCGGGGGCGGTCGAGCCAGGTGTTGGCCTCGTGGTCATCGATGAACCGCCAGCGCTGCGGGTCCCAACGCAAGGCCCGGCCGTACCAGTAGGTCAGATTCACGAGGTGACAGACGGCTACCGAGCGGGCCCCGATCTCCACCTCGGCGATGGGGCGCTTGCGCGACCTGATGCAGTTGATCCAGTCGCGGTGATGGCCGGGGGACTCGGGCAGGTGAACGTCGTCCTTGCCGAGCGGATCCTTGGCGATGGAGGCCGGCTCACTCTCGAGCTTGCCGCGCTCAATGTGAAGCTGGCCCTTGTCGCCGAAGAAGGTGCATCCGGTGGGGCCGCGAACGTGCTCCATCTCGACCCCGTTCTCATAAAAGAGCTTGGCGCCGAGGCCATCCTTGGGGTTCTCAGGGGGTGCAGTCCGCACCGGGCCGGAGGCGTCCATGTCCAGGGCCCACTGGGCGATGTCGAAGTAGTGCGCGCCCATGTCTGTCAGGCCGCCGGCGTATTCGCGGTAGGACCGCCAAGCGGGGAAGTGGTTGTGTACGCCGCGGGGGCTGAGGATCGAGTTGTACGGGCGATCGGGGGCGTAGCCGAGCCACAAGTTCCAGTCGAGGCCGGGCTCAGGGTCCTCGGCGGGCAGGTCGCACCACTTGCTGGGTCCGCCGATGCCGCCCACGGTCACCCGACGGAGTTTGCCCAGCCGGCCGCTGCGCACGAGTTCGCAGGCCTGGCGGAAGGGGCCGAACACGTTCGAGCGCTGCTGGCTGCCGGTCTGCACGATCCGATGGTGTTTGCGCGCGGCCTCAATGCAGCGTTGGGCCTCGGCGAGGGTCAGGGTCAGGGGCTTCTCGCAGTAGACATCCTTGCCGGCCTTGCAGGCCTCGATGAGCGGGATCGCGTGCCAGTGGTCGGGGGTGGCGATGACCACGGCGTCGATGTCCTTGCGGGCCAGCAGTTCGCGGAAATCGTTGTACTCCGCGCAGCCCTTGTAGTCGGCCTTCCCGGCGTAGGCTTTCTCCACGCGGTTCTTCGCGTGCTGGCGACGGCTCGTGTCCACGTCACTGACCGCCAGGGCCTGGACGTCGGCGAACCTCAGCAGTTCGCTCAAGTGGTAGTCGTTGGCCATCTTGCCGACGCCGATGTAGCCAATGGTGAGGCGCTCGCTGGGGGCGGCGCGGTCGGGGCTGCCGAAGACGGTTCGCGGGACGATCATGGGGGCGGCGACTGCGGCGCTTAGGCCGGTGACGAATTGACGCCTGCTGATGTTGCGGGCGGGTGTGGACATGCGATCTCCTTCCGGTTCACAGGCTGGCGGCATGATAACCGGATTGGGCGAGGGGGGCACTCCGATGCGGTGAGGAGCGAGGGACGAGGGGTGAGGCGCGACAAGGAGACGTACCGCTCTTGGGGAGACCGTGCAGCCGTCCTCGTTCAAGATCTTCAGGCCACCCCGAGATCCGACGACGCCCGGCTCACACATCCTGTAGTCGTGGTGGGAAGCGGCATCCTCGAGCGTGCGATCAGGCTTCTTGTGGCCGAGAATCGAGGTTGCGGGCCGATAACGTTCGGTTCGTGTGCTTGAATTGGTTCTACACCACGTGGCGACTGACCCAACGCCTGACCCACTCAGGAGACAAGGTTCGCATGACACTCGACATATCCGCGTCCGTCGCGGAGGCCTCATGCGAAGAACCTCAACCCAAGCTGTTCCATCACCTGTTTGCGATGGCACCAGTCGACCCTGCGGCTCGATTGCCACCGCTGTGATTCGGCCGATGTGTCCCTCCAGGGTGACCTGCAGGGTTCCACTCTCCACATCCAGCACTCGGGCGAGGCATTCCTCAGCCACGACCAGCGTCCGACTGTCGGGCGAGAACGTGGCGGAACGGGGGTGGGGGTAGCAGTCAAAGTCGAATGGGACCGTCCAACGTGGCGCGTCGGGTGCATCGGCCGTCCACAGATCGCCGCTCGCGGGCGTCTCACTCCTCAGGAAAATACGCTGTCCGCAGGGAGACACGCGGACAGCAAAACGGTCATCAGAACCGGTGTTGATCTGCCAAGCGAGACGTGGGTGCCATGACGCGCCTGAAAGGGTGGCTCCTACCGCGCCCGTTGTATCAGTTGGCCGGATGGGTGTTCTCGAAGGTCTGCTCCGATGGGAACTCAGCGTGCGGTTGCTGTTCGGATGGCACCGCAATCGGCATGGGGACAGGCAACTCCTGAATTGTAGATGCGACCGGAATCCTGAATCCGGCCAGGCGCTGCAGAACCGCCTCCAGGTTCCAGACGGCGAGTTCACCATTTGAGCGACCCTCCGCCAGGGCCGCGGCATCCGAAGACCATTCTAAGCTCCAGATACTGTTGTTTTCAGGGGGTAAGCTGAAGAGCACACGATCGGCTGCATGATCATAGACGAGGAGACGGTTGGCGGGCCCGCGCAGCCAGCCAGCGGCCTTGCCCACTGACCGCCGTTAAACACTGGTCAGACTTCTCTGTAGTCGTGGCGATTTGTGAGTTGGAACACCAATCGTATGTCGCAGTCGAGTTGTCTTGCCCGACAAACCGCAGCCAGTGCCCATCAGGTGTGAAATGGAGGGAGTAGACGGGGAATCGCACAGTTAGGCGTCGCTCCGGCGATGGTCCTGCTTGCGGGTCGTTGGGTGGTTCACTGGACATGGATGCACCTGGCGCGCATGAACTCAGCGTGGGATGAGCATGAAGCCTCAAGTATGGAGGACACCACCCCTGTAGTCTCCTGACAG
>Ga0209202_1001854_pt1 | contig 12246 bp, 10 predicted proteins | sample AD_UKC032_MetaG_FD_184416 | JGI IMG/M metagenome (GOLD analysis project Ga0209202, IMG submission 184416) | Active sludge microbial communities of municipal wastewater-treating anaerobic digesters from USA - AD_UKC032_MetaG (SPAdes) (version 2) | ecosystem: Engineered > Bioreactor > Anaerobic >... | reverse complement strand
TATTTAAAAACAACTTTCTTGTTCATGCCGGCTTAGCTCCCCTGTTTACAATGCTTTCAGTATAATTATTTTACCAAAATTTAAAGGAGCTGTCCATTCTTTTGGGACAGCCCCCGCATAAAAAATTAAAATAAAATTTCAATCTATTTCAGCGTTTCGACTAATTAGCAATTCGAGTTTAATAATATTACGGCAATAATTTTGCCAGTTCAATAACAAAACCGGAAACGCCATTTTTCGAACTGTTAGGTATCTGATAACCTGCATACAGTGTAACATCTTTGGGGAAAGCATAGTAAAACCCCGGAATAAAAAAACCCGCAAAATGTTCTTTTCCCGAATACCAATCAGCCTGAAGTCCAAAATTTTTAGTTATCGGCTGCTCAACTCCTCCAATAAATGCAACAGTGTCAACTCCGAAAATGTCTTTAGTTCCATAGCTTACACCGGCTGTAAGTCTTGTATTTACTTTAGGAACTCTTCCGCTTAAAGCGGCATAGCTCCAGTTACCTGCGCCATTCCCTTCTAATGAAGCTAAAACCTCTGTTCCGATAATAGCTTTAAGTTCTGTTTTGGGAAGTTTTTCTTTAAAAAGAGGGATAGCGGACTTGAATCCGGTTCCAAGCGTTATATTATTTGACGCTGGCGACTGGACATTAAATAATGTCATATCAAGTTCAGTATTATGACCTATTCCCACTGCAAAATAATCAGTATTCAGCATAAACCTTCCCGGCTTCCAGGGTCTGAACTGAAATTCCCCTTGAGTAAAAATCCTGCCTTTTTGCGCAACTTCGGCTGAGGGCGCGTTGAAAATAGTTTGCTGAGCCAGCGCAGGTGTTGAAAATGTAAGGCAAAATATTATAAATAATAATTTCTTCATAAACTATCCAAAGTCAGGTTTAGTTTTAAAACATTAACCCCTGCCTTTCCCCATATTCCAACAAAATCAGGGTCAGTATTTTCATTAACCAGTTCTTTAACTTTGCTTTCAGGCAGGTTTCTCTGTCTTGCGACACGGGGAAGCTGAAGCATTGCATTTTCTATACTTATATGCGGGTCAAGCCCGCTTGCTGACGCCATAACCATATCAGCGGTAATTTTTTTATTATTTTTTTTGTAACTGTTTACCTGTTCTATTAATTTCTCGTTCATAGGACCATAATTGCTTGCGCCTGAGCCTGCTGCGTTATAATTCACAGCCGATGGCCTGCTATTGAAGTATTCTGGCTTGTCGAACTTCTGCCCGATTAACTCGGAGCCAATTACCCTGCCATCTTTAATTATTAAACTGCCGTTTGCCTGGTATGGCATTGTTATCTGCGCAATTGCAGCAATAATTAAAGGATAAACCAGCCCCAGTAAAACAGTAAAAATCAGGTATATTTTGATTGATTTTATTATTTCTTTCATAAAATTTTCCTTTCCTTGTAGGGGCAGACACATGGGTCTGCCCTATTAATCAGTGTATTATCATATCAATAAGTTTTATCCCTATAAAAGGCAGAATCAGCCCGCCAAGTCCGTATATAAATAGATTTCTTATCAATAATGACATAGGAGAGTCCTGTTTGCACTGAACGCCCTTTAATGACAACGGTATAAGAAACGGAATAATAATCGCATTAAATATCACAGCAGACAATATCGCGCTTTGAGGACTGGATAACCGCATTACATTAAGCGTATTCAGGATAGGATACTGGACAGCAAACAGCGCCGGTATAATCGCAAAATATTTTGCGACATCATTTGCCACGCTGAATGTTGTTAAAGCGCCCCTTGTAATAAGTATCTGCTTTCCTATTTCTACAATATCAAGTAGCTTTGTTGGCGTGGAATCCAAATCAACCATATTCGCAGCTTCTCTTGCAGCCTGTGTGCCGGCATTCATCGCAACCGCAACATCTGCCTGCGCCAGCGCAGGCGCATCGTTTGTGCCATCGCCTATCATTGCCACCATATAGCCTTCACTTTGGAATTTTCGTATTCTTTCCAGTTTGGTTTCAGGTCTTGCCTGCGCTATAAAATCTGATACTCCAGCCTCTGCTGCTATTGCTGCTGCTGTAGTCGGATTATCACCTGTTATCATTACTGATGTTATACCAATATTCTTAAGCTGCGATAATCTTTCCCTTATGCCATGTTTTAAAACATCCTTAAGTCTTACCACGCCTAGCACATTTCCATTTTCGCACACAACAAGAGGAGTCCCGCCTTCTCCTCCAACTCTGTCAACTGCATAGCCGACTTCTTTAGGGAATTGTTTGTTATAAGGTTTAACAAAGTCCTTAATAGCGTCTGTCGCGCCTTTTCTTATCTGCCTGTCATTAATATCCACACCGCTCATACGGGTTTCTGCGCTGAATGAAATAAACTTTGAGCCTTCAGGCGCGGTAATATCCCTGCCTCTCATGCGCAATTTCTCTTTTGCCAATATTACGACGCTTCTGCCTTCAGGGGTTTCATCCGCAAGAGAAGAGAGCATAGCAGCTCTTGCAAGTTGTTTCTCTTCAACTCCGGGAGCTGGAATAAATTCTGTGGCAATTCTGTTTCCGAGCGTGATTGTGCCTGTTTTATCAAGCAAAACAATGTTAACATCTCCTGCTGCCTCAACTGCCCTTCCGCTCAGCGCTATTACATTACGGCTCATTAATCTGTCCATTCCGGCTATACCAATGGCAGGCAATAATCCGCCTATTGTTGTCGGCATAAGGCAGACAAGCAGCGCAACAAGTATTGGTATGGATATTTTTACATTTACATATCCTGCATAAAAATTTAATGTTACTACTACAACAAAGAATAGGACTGTTAAACCAACAAGCAATATCTCAAGCGCTTTTTCATTAGGAGTTTTCTGTCTTTTTGCGCTTTCTATCATCCCCACCATCTGGTCAAGGAATGTTTCGCCCGGGTTAACAGTAATTTTTATCTTTATATTGCCTGATAAAACTTTTGTTCCACCAGTTACTCCTGTTTTATCTCCGCCAAATTCCCTGACAACAGGGGCAGATTCGCCTGTGATAGCCGATTCATCAACAAGAGCCACGCCCTCTATTATCTCGCCGTCGCTGGGAATGATGTGATTATCAGAAGCAAGCGCTATATCGCCTTTTCTTAACGCTAAAGCGGGGATTGACTCTATATCCCCGTTTGGAAGGAGTTTTTGAGCTATAATATCACTTCTTGCCTGCTTTAAAGATTCTGCCTGCGCTTTCCCCTTCCCTTCAGCTAGGGCTTCGGCAAAGTTTGCAAAAAGTACTGTGAACCACAACCAGAGGGATATTTGCAGGTTAAACCCAAAAGGATGCCCCTGTATAATATTGTAAACAGTGATTAGCGCAGTTAGGATTGAACCGATTTCAACGGCAAACATAACCGGATTTCTATACATATTTAAGGGATTTAGTTTTATAAATGAATCATAAACAGCTCTGACAATAAATTTTGGCTGCCATATAGTCTTTTTAGTTTCCATAGGTAAATATCTCCAAGTGTTCAAGTATTGGTCCTATAACAAGTACAGGGAAAAACGTTAATGCTCCTACTACAACCACAACAGCCACAATGCTAATTATGAATAGCGGACCTGATGTCGGGAAGCGTGAAATTTCAGGCGTGGATTTTTTCTGAGCAAGAGATCCTGCAATTGTAAGAGAAGGAATAATAGTGGCAAACCTTCCCACTAACATAGCAACAGCCAGGGTTAAGTTATAAAATGGGGTGTTTGCGTTTAATCCAGCGAAGGCTGAACCATTATTCCCCGCGCCTGAGGCGAAAGCATACAGTATTTCCGATAATCCATGCGGACCTGCATTATTCAGACTTGATAAACCAAGCGTCGTTGACGAGGCGAGCGCTCCAAAAACAAGCTGAATTATAGATGGAAGTATCAAAACAAGAACAGCCATAATCATCTCAAACGGCTCCAGCTTTTTCCCAAATATTTCCGGTGTCCTGCCAATCATCAGCCCGATTAAAAACATTGTAAGAATAGCGTATATGAGCATTCCTACAAGCCCGACGCCCACTCCTCCAAATACAACTTCACCAATCATCATATTAAACATTAAAATCATTGCGGTAAGAGGCATAAAGCTGTCATGCATTGCATTAACTGCCCCGCAGGAAGTAGATGTAGTTGAATGTCCAAAAACAACCGAGTTTAGTATGCCAAACCTGACTTCCTTACCCTCCATATTGTCAAGCCCTAATATAGGATTGCCGTGATATTCTGACCAGAGAGCAACGCTTAATCCTATCAAATAAAGCGTTAACATAGAAATAAATATCGCCCATCCCTGTTTGCGGTTATTAAGCATAGCGCCAAAAGTAAACGGCAAGGCAGCAGATATAACTAAAAATCCTAAAATCTCAAAATAATCAGTTATAGGTTTAGGGTTTTCATAAGGATGAGAGGAATTAGCATTAAAAAATCCTCCACCGTTTGTTCCAAGAATTTTTATTGCTTCCTGGGAAGCTACAGGTCCCTGCGCAATCACCTGTTCCTGTCCTTGTATTGTCTGCGCTTTTGTATAAGGGTTAAAATTTTGAATTACCCCCTGCGATACTAAAAATAGTGAAAACACAATAGACAAAGGCAATAATAAATAGATTATTGAACGCGTTAAATCCACCCAGAAGTTTCCAATCTCTTTCACGCTCTTCCTGACGAAGCCTCGAATAAACGTAACTGCAACAGCTATTCCAACTGCTGATGACACAAAATTCTGCGCTGTCATTCCCAGCATTTGGGTTAAATAACTCATTGTAGATTCACCGCCATAAGCCTGCCAGTTTGTGTTGGCAACAAAAGATACAGCAGTGTTTAAGGCGGTATCCCATCTTACAGAGCTTAACCCCTGCGGGTTTAGAGGCAAAATATGCTGTATTAGCTGAAGAATAAATAAAACAACAATACCAACAGCGTTAAAGACAATGAGTGAAAACGTATAAGATTTCCAGTCAGTTTCTTTAGTTTCATCAACTCCGAATATTCGGTATAAAAACTTTTCAACAGGTCTTATAAGAAACGATAGCCATACTTGCTGCCCTGTAAAAACCTTTGCCATGTACTCCCCAAGAGGAAGCGCTAAAATAATTAATATAATTATAAATAAAACCACTTGCAGCAACGCGCTGTTATACATAAATAATTCTCCTTAATAAAAAGCTATATAAATGATGCAGGTATATTAATCCCACCTAACCTGCCTGTCAACGTTTTTTGCAAAAACTTAATAGTTAATTTTTTTATTTAAAAAGAACTATTTTGCGCTGTTTTTTAAAGAAAATACATGATTTATTAATCAAAAATCACAATTTTGTTTAATATGCTCATTATTTTATAAAAATAATCAGGTTTATTTTTTTATATTTAATACTTAATTCAAATAAAAGGGATCCATTTTAGATTTTTTTTATTTTATAAAATTTGTCTGATTTTTTATTTATTTATATGGACATATTAAACATTTTGATTAAATTTTTAATAAAAATTGATAAATTTAATCAAAATATTGACCATTTTTGCAAAAATTTCCTAAATATCAAAAAATATAATACTGTAAAGAAAAATTAAACAAATACATTTTTTTTACGGAGTCAGGAACTTTTTCAGACTTCATTTTTTGAGTTTCATAAAGTATCAGGATCGTTTATACCGCCCCCAAAATGAATTTCGGATTTTTTCTTAAAACGTTAGGGGCGGTATGGCGAAGCAGGAGTGATGAAGTTGGGAAAATCCGGCTTTGCCGGTTTTCCTAAGTTCAAACTCATTTTAGTTTAGTATAAATCCTTATTCATCTATAATTTTATAATGACCGATAATATTCTTTCTACTTTCTTCAAGATAAATTTTTTCTAAAAAAACTATGGAAAAATTTATCTAATGAGTTAATATAAATGTATTGTATAAGAAATAGCGTTGCCGGAATTTGATGTTAGGAGATATAAATTAAATGAGAGTAAAATTTGCCGCATATTTAATATTAACACTATGCCTGCTAAGTTTGGCGGTGGGTTTATTAAATGTTAACAAGATTCAAACCGTTCAAAAAGACGTTGAGCCAACAAAGAAAAGAGCTATTTTAGAAAAAATTTCCGGAGGTGGCGATAAAATTGCGATTGTAACCTTACAGGGTCCGATTTCGTATGATATGTCCGGCAGTTTTTTTGAAGATTACAATTCAGCGGAAAATACATTGAAATCTTTTAATAAAGCTCTTGAAGACAAAAGCGTTAAAGGTGTCTTGTTCAGAATAAATTCTCCCGGCGGAACAGTTGCGATGTCGCAGGAAATTTATGACAGTATTTTAAAACTCAGGGAAAAAAAGCCTGTTGTAGTTTCAATGGCGGATATTGCAGCCAGCGGAGGCTATTATATTGCAAGTGCAGCAGACAGAATATATGCTAATCCAGGCACTTTAACCGGCAGTATCGGCGTAATAATGGAAACTATTAACGCACAGGGGCTTTTAACAGATAAGCTGGGAATTAAATCTGAAGTGATTAAAAGCGGTAAATTCAAAGATACCGGCAATATGTACCGACCTTTGAGCGAAGAAGAAAGAACTCTTCTTTCTGATCTGGTTAACAATGCTTATAAACAATTTGTTGACGCAATTATACAGGGTAGAATTAATCGAAATGATAAATATAAATTAGCTAAAGTGAATTTAACAAAAGAAAACCTTTTAAAATATGCTGACGGCAGAATTTTTACCGGCGAACAGGCTCTTAAATATGGATTTGTAGACAAATTAGGCGGCTTGGAGCAAGCTGTTGAAGATATTAAAAAAATGGCTAAAGAAAAAGATTTTACTGTATCCGCCGATATTCCGGCAGTGAATTATAATAAACCGGCGGGTTTTGGAGAATTTTTCTTTAATATTTCAAGTAAATTAACTCCGCAATCAAATAGTTTTGAGTATTTAATGCCTTTCAGCAAAAAATATGCCCGTCAACCCTTATTTATTTGGGAGTAAACAATATGAATGACGCTTATATTAATACAGACATAAAAAAACAGGATTTTTTCGAAACAATTTATGGAGCTTTATTTTATCCTCGGCAAACCTTTGAGGAAATAAGGCAAAATCCGCCTATAATACATGCTTTAGGCATAGTTATTTTAATAAGTGTTTTAAATCCGATTATTAATGCTTCATTTTTAAATAATCAAAACCTGGGCTGGTTTGTTTACAGCCTTTTCAGCGCAGGTTTAGGCGGAATCATTAAATGGGTATTCTTTGCCGCTTTTATTGAGGCTTTAGCTTCTATCTTTAGAAAAGGCGGCAACTTTAAAATTTTTCTTGCCCTTTCTGCTTTTGCTCTTTTGCCGTGGGTTTTTATAGGTCCGGTTACGCTTTTAAAATCGGGAGGGATTTTGACAGGACTTATCGGAATATTATTCGGAATTGCGATTTGGGTATGGAGCACTGTTTTAACTGTTTTTGCGGTAATGAAATCTTATGAAATCTCATCAGGCAGGGTTTTATTATTAATTTCCATTCCTTTAATAGGCGCAGTAATCTTTTTCAATTGGATAATAGGTTTTTTTACCACATTGACGCAGATTCTTAAATTTTAACAATTTATGCCAACTCAAATAGAGTGATCTTAAGGGCGCCTTATTACCTTTTTTTTAAAAGGTTAATTTTTTCTGAATCTTTAATCCCGGGAGAGGTTTCTACGCCGCTTGAAAGATCAACGGCAAAGGGTTTTACGGTTTTATAAGCGGTTTTGAGATTATCAGGATTTAATCCGCCGGCAAGTATAAGCGGTAAATTGAAAAATTTTGCTTTTTGCGCTATTTCCCAATTAAAAGTCCTTCCTGTTCCTCCATAAGCTTTTTCTGAATAAGTATCAAGTAAAATATATGACACCGTTGTTTTATAAGCGTTTATTAATTCTAAATCAACTTCAGATTTTATTCTAAAGGTTTTTATAACTTCTTTTCCTGTAATTTGAGATATTTTAGAGCAAAATTCCGGCGTTTCTTCGCCATGCAACTGAATTTTTGAAATGCCTGAATTTTCAGAAATCTTTATAACTTCCTCAAATGTGGAATTAACAAACACTCCAATCTTTTCAATGTTTTCGGAAAGCTTATTTGTTATTTCACAAGCTTTTTCAGGATTAATATATCTTTGTGAAGCTTCCACAAAAATAAAACCCGCTGCCCAGCAGCCAATGGCTTCTGCAAGAAGGGCATCCTGTAATCTTGTTATTCCGCAAATTTTAATTTTCATTGTTTAAATCCTTGCTTTTTTTCCAAAAAAAGGATTATTTTGTTTTTCATGTCCTATTGTAGTTGATTCGCCATGTCCGGGATAAACTTTAATTTTATCATCAAGAACAAAAAGTTTATTTATGATTGAATCTCTTAGTTGTTCGTATGACCCTCCAGGCAAATCAGTTCTTCCTACTGAATCTGCAAAAAGCGTATCTCCTGAAAACACAACATCATTGACAAGATAGCTTACGCTTCCCGGGGAATGACCCGGGGTATGGATTACTTTGAATTTTAAAGCGCCAACTTCCAATATTTGTCCATCTTCCACATATTCATCAATTAAAGGAGTTTCTGTTTGAGGCATGCCAAACATAAACAGTTGTTCTTTAAATTTATCAACGAGAAATTGGTCGTCTTTATGAAGAAAAGTTTTTACATTAATTTTTGATTTTAGCTCAAAATCTCCTGAAATATGATCGAGATGGGCATGCGTGTAAAAAATATATTTAAGATTAGCTTGCAGGCTTTTAAGTTCTTTGATTGTTGCGTTATAATCCCCGCCTGCGTCTATCAAAACCGCATCTTTTGTTTTATTGCAGACTACCAAGTAATTATTTGAAGCAAAAGCTCCAACTGTAAACGTTTTTATGATCATTGCTCTGTCCTCCGGTTTTAATTTGCAGTTTTATAATAAAAGTCATTAATCTGTTTATATTTAACGAGTTTGCCCCATTATCTCATAAGCAATTCATGTTATGCTATACTATTACATTAACCGTTTAATTTTCAAGGTCATCCTGAGCGAAGCGAAGGATCTCAGTCCTTATTATTTACCGGTTTTTTCATTGATTGGTATATTTAAATTCAGCTACCTGAAGAGCAATTTTGTTTACAGGCGCTTTTTCGAGTAATTTGTCAAACTTTCCGTCTGTGTAATCATCAATCGCTTTAAGCATATAGCCAAGCTCAAAAGCAACCTGATATCCGGCTTGAGTTGCGTCTTTAAGGTTTATTGAATGCGGAAGACCATATTTTGAAGAAGGCGCCAATTTTTTTACGACTTGCCAGCTATCATAAGCCGCTTTTTCGTTTAATGCAACAGCGCCTATAATCGTTGGAGGAACAATTGTTCCGTCAGTTTTATGCCACGGACATTTAGATTCCAATTCCGAATTCATTGTTTTATAAGCAAAATAACCCCCAGGCTTTACTTCTTTAGCTGTTTTATCTTCCGAATTAATTTGATATGTAGCTCTATACGCCGGAGAAATCCCTATTGCGTCTAATCCTCTATTTTTCGCATATAATTGTTGCATTATAACTTGTTTTCCCGCAGCTTTTTTAGGATTAAATCCGGTAGAATCAGTTAAGTCTTTTGCGGGAATTAATTCGGCAAGCAATTCATAAGCAAAAAGCCCAAGATCGGTATAATTAGTGTTCTCCCCGTAAACAGCGGGCTCTTTATAATGGTGTTCTCTTGAAATTGCGTTCCACATTTTTTTTCTTGTATCCGGTTCAATTTTAGAAGAACCAAGAGCAAGAAATGTTGCTATAACTCCATCCTGCATATTTACAATTTCCCAGGGAATAAATTCTTTTTTACCGTCTTTTACATAAAACCCCTGACTTAAAAAGAGATTATCAGGCTTTTGTCCGCCTTGCGTTCTTACTAAGTCCCAGTTCACCTTGTCATAAAGATTTTGAACTTTATCTTTTACTTCGGGAACGCCACGCTCTGCCCAGTATTCACCTGCAATCATCGCAAAAGAAAGAGTTGCCGCAGTATCTATAGTTGCAATTTCAGTTGTTTCACGGGAATCTTTAAAAACAAAATGCGGTAAAAAGCCCTCATATTCAGGATGTTCTTTATGGATTTCCTCAAAAGCATTTAATGTTTGTATTGTCCAGCTTAACGCCTGCTCTTTAGGCATTAATCCTTTGTCTGTTGCCATAGCCCATGCCATTAATCCTATTCCTGAGCCTGGAATGCTTAACATATTATATGAATCATTCTCGGGAACGCCTTTAAAATCCGGTATTTTATCAAAAACCAGTCCTGTTTCAGAATCTCTTGCATCAATAAAAAAGCTCAAAGCCCCTGTTTGAATCTGTTTTAAATCTTTAATAAATTCTGCTTTTTCAATAGGTGTCAGCGTATTTATATTATTAACATTTGTTTTATTAGAAACAGCGGAAAAAGACTGCTCTGTTTTTATTGAAGAAGGAACAGGGTTTGTGTTATTAACAAAAACCCCGCTGTTATTTGTAAGAAGATATAACATAGCAGCGGCGGCAGCTCCAAATTTTTCCGAATTTATATAATTATTTCGAGATTTTTTTTCGCCCTCAAAGCTCAAGTCAGGAATTTGTTTTTGTTTATTGCTATTAATAATATGTTTTTTATTTAAAAAATTAGGATTATAGGAATAATAAGTAAAATTTTCCATATTCACTCCTTTTTTTTAAAAAATTCTTATTATTATATATTTAAGGTTCGTAAAAAAAAATGTTGTTATAGTGATCTTAAAAAGAAATCAGGAAATAAAAATATAATTTTTGTAAAAACAACTTTTTATAATTTCCTGAAAACTTATTTAAAATACAATAGATACATGGGGGCAAGGGTTGTAAATATTAGCTTTTAATTTAAAAATAAAAGCCCTGATTTCTTTTCGTTAAAATAATATTTTGTTTTTCTGCTAAAAGCTTTTCCTTGTTGATATTTTACAACTGCTTCAGGCTTTTTAGAATTAAACTCTTTTGCATAAGAACTATTTATTAAATTGGTTTTTGCTTTTTTTATAATTTGCTTAAAACTTATTTTTTTGTTTTCAACTTCTATCTTGTCAGGATAAACTTCCAGAATTTTATACTCGTTAGGATACACTGTAATTGAAGGGTTGATTATAAATAATTTTTCATTTATTTGAGCCGTATAATTGCATAAATGATGACCGCTTAAAATTATTTTCACCTGAGGATAAGAATTTATTAACTCTAAAAACAATTCAGGCTTTTTTAAAGTGTACTCTTGCCAGCTTTTTTTATCTAAATCAGTTGTTATAATTGCAGGATGATGCATTGCAATGATTGTAAATTTATCCCTGTTGTTTTTAAGGATGCTATCAAGCCAAAAAAGCTGATGAAGATTAAGATAACCTGCTTTTTCGTTTTTAACGGAAGTATCAAGCCCTATTAAAAGAACATTTTTGATCGGCTCCGCCGTCCAAAAAGTCTGTTTCATTGTTTCATAATCATATTCGTCAAATTCTTTTATAAAATTTTCTTTACAAACATCTTCCGCAAGATTTGCTTCTCTATCGCCGGTAATTGCGTAATAGGGGGCATTAAGATTAGAGGCTGCATCCAAAAACATTGGCAAGTCAGAAAATTTGCCGTTTTCATTATATGTTAAATTTCCGCCAAAAATTACAAAATCAGGAGAATCCTGCTGATTAAGTTTTTTAATTACATCCTGAAAGATTGCAAGGCTTTCCTGAAAAAGAATTTTATCGTCCCTGTCAAAAAAAGCAAGGTTAATATCAGGAAGAAAGACCATTTTAAAAGGCTGGAATTCTTTATATACAACGTTCCCTTTTTCTTGCGCATGGCATGGAATGTTTATAAATAAAATTAAGGATAATATAAAAATTATTTCAAAAAATTTTCTCATTTGAAAATTTTTACCTCTACTCTAAAAAAATGTAATTATATATTAACTCAAAATAAAAAACCGGAGCAAATCTATAAAACAACAGGTTCATCGTGTTTTTTTGTGAAATTCAATGTCAATAAGCGTGGAGCTGTCATTGCGAGGCATAAAATTAGGCGTATAAACGATTAACCTGTTCCGAAGCAATCTTCTATTTGCGCATTTTAGCTATACCAATCTAAATAACTCGAATTGCTAATTAGTCGAAACGCTGAAATAGATTGAAATTTTATTTTAATTTTTTATGCGGCTCGCAGGCAAAGCCTGCGAGCCGCATGCCCTTAAAACGGCGTAG
>Ga0209202_1001852_pt1 | contig 12251 bp, 10 predicted proteins | sample AD_UKC032_MetaG_FD_184416 | JGI IMG/M metagenome (GOLD analysis project Ga0209202, IMG submission 184416) | Active sludge microbial communities of municipal wastewater-treating anaerobic digesters from USA - AD_UKC032_MetaG (SPAdes) (version 2) | ecosystem: Engineered > Bioreactor > Anaerobic >... | reverse complement strand
GATGATGTACACGAAGGACGCGCCGAAGAAGGAAAAGCCGCGCACCACCTTCGATTTCGGTACCGACAGCATGGCCGTGGTCAGCGGGTAGGTGACCTGGTCTTCGACGACCTGCGGCGCCTGGCCGGGATACTCGGTATAGACGATGACCTGGACGTCCGAGAGGTCGGGCAAGGCATCGATCGGGGTGCGCAACACGGCATAAATGCCGCCGATGGTGATGAACAAGGTGGCGAGCAGGACCAGGAAGCGGTTCCGGCCCGACCATTCGATAATGTTGGCCAACATGGGGCGACTCTCCGTGGCTACCGGTCAGTGACCGGCGTGCGGGTTGGCACCGGCGGCCGGCGTGCCGCTCAGCGGCTTGAGCGCCGTGATAACCCATTCGCCGGGCTGCCGTTCGACGAACTCGACGGCGACCCTGGCTCCCGGTTTCAGCCCTTGCAGCAGCGATTGGTTGGCGACCGTGAACTCCATCGTCATTGCCGGCCATTTGAGGCTGGCGACCGGGCCGTGATTGAGACTAATCGTGCCGGCCGCTGCGTCGATGCCATCCACCGTGCCTTCGGCCTGGTGGCTAGTTCCTTTGGCGGCTGGCTGTCCGGAGGCTGCCGCTTGCCCGTCTTTTGGGGCGGCGCCGTGGGCGGCGTGGCCGAATCCACCAACCGCTGCCTTGAGGTTGCTCTCGGCATCAATCAGGAAGTTGGCGGCGACCACCACTTGCTCGCCATCCTTGACACCCTCCAGCACTTCGACATGGTTGTCGCCGCGGGCGCCGAGTTTGACTTCGCGCGGCTCGAAGCGGCCTTCGCCTTGCTGGACCAGCACGATCTGGCGGGCACCGCTGTCGATTACGGCGGAGGTCGGCACGGTGACGACCTGGCCTTTTGCGCCCACCGGCAGTTCGACCTGGGCGAACATGGCCGGCTTGAGCAGCAGACCCGGATTGGCCAGTTCGACGCGAACCGGCACGGTACGGGTCTGCGCATTCAGTGTCGGATAGACATAGCTGATCGTGCCTTCGAAAGTCTTGCCCGGATAGGCATTGATCATGACCTTGGCCTTGGCTCCGGTCTTGATGAGGCCGATATCCTGTTCGAAAACATCGGCGACGACCCACACTGAGGAGAGGTCCGCCACTTGGTAGAGTGCCTCGCCGGGCATGAAGCGCATGCCTTGGACGGCTTTTTTCTCGGTGACGATGCCGGCCACCGGCGAGCGGAAAGTCATCGTCCGCTTCGCCTCGCCGGATTTGGCCAAGGCCTTGACTTGTTCTTCCGAGATGTCCCAGTTTTTGAGCCGCAGCAGGCTGGAATCGGCCAGTTGCTTCATGCCGTCCCGCGCTGGTCCGCCGGCTTCCTTCAGCGATTCGACGCCCTGGGCGGCAATCGCGTATTCGCGCTGGGCGGAAACCAGTTCCGGGCTGTACACCTCGAAAAGCGGCTGCCCCTTGCCGACCGGCTGACCGGTGACATTGACGTGCAGGCGCTCGACGTAGCCCTCGAACTTGGGCGAAATCGCATACATGCGGCGTTCATCCGGCTCGATCCGACCGGATGCGCGGACCACTTTGTCGAGGGCGCGCAGTTGCGCGTCTTCGGTCCTCACGCCCAATTTTTGTACCTTCTCGGTACTGATTTTGATCTGATTGGCGGCCGCCGGCTCGTCGTCCGCCTCACCTTCATAGACGGCGATGTAGTCCATCCCCATCGGATCTTTCTTGGGCGTCGGCGAGGTGTCGGGCAACCCCATCGGATTGCGGTAGAAGAGCAGTTTCTTTTCTTTTTTGGCTGGCTCCGGGGAAGCGGCTGTCGCCGGTGTTGCCGATTCACCGTGTGAGGTGCCGCCTTTCCCGCCCAGCCAATAGCCGCCGCCGGCCGCTATAGCGACCGCGATGGCGCCGATGGTCAGTCCTGCACCCTTGTTCATAGATCTTCCCCTAATAGCCGTTCGATTTCCGCCAGGCGCATTTGCGCCTCGGCCTGTACCTTGATCTGATTTTGTCTGGCCTGGCGAATTTGCCGCTGGGCATCGAGCAGCGTCGCGAAATCGACCTTGCCGGTTTCGTAACCGGCTAGGGCCGCCTGAAAAGTCAGCTCGGCCTGCGGCAGCAGGCTGTTGGCCAGCAGATTCTCGGTCTGGCGGGCGGCCTCGATGCCGGCCAGGCTTTCCGAAAGGTCGCTGACCACCTGGTTTGCGGTCGCTTCCTTGCGCGCCCTGGCCGCATTCAGCATGGATTCGGATTCCCGTTCCTGAGCTCGACGCGAGGACTGCTGCAGCGGAATATTCATTTCGAGCATCAACTCCCATTCCTTGACCTCGTTCCGGTACTGGATGGGCGAGACGCCGAGCGTTACATCGGGATAGCGATTCTTGTAGGTCAGATCGCGGGTTTTTTCCGCCGCCCTGATCCGCGACTCGTCGGCGAACAACTGGGGATTTCTGGCGCGTACCCGCTCTTCGAGGGCGACATAGTCGAGTCTGGCCGGCGCCGGCAGCGTCCGCAGTTGGCTAGGTTCCGCCAGTGGCGCCCGACTCGGCCGGGCCAGCAAGGCGTTCAGGCGGGCATGCAGGTGATGGCGCTCGGTTTCCAGGGCGATCAATTCATTACGCATCGTGGTCTGCTCGACCTGGGCGCGAATGACGTCCTGCTGGGCGGCCAGGCCGCCGGCATAGCGGACTTGGGCAATTTTTTCCAGACGGATCATCAGGTCGAGGATCTCGCGGGTCAGTCGTTCACTGCCGTGGAGGTAGTACAACTGGGCATGGTTGACCTTGATCCGGCCGGCGATGTCGGCCCAGGTTCCCATAACTCGCCCCTTGGCACCTTCGGCCTCGAACTCGGCAATTTCCCGCTTCAGGTCGCGCTTGCCGAACCAGGGAATATCCTGCATCAACAGATACTTGGTGCTGCCGACGCGACTTGGGGATAGCGTGGCGTTCTGCTCGCCCATGCGGGTAATGTCCCGCAATTCGGCCCGGAACTTCGGGTCGGGCAGCGCCCCGGCCGGCGTAATGCGTTGGCCGGAGGCCTCCGCTTCCGCCTGCATTGCCGCGTACTCGGGGTTCCGCGTCTTGGCGAAATCGAGCAGGCTGTCGACCGAAGCGCCGATAGCCGGTTCCTGAGCCAGTGCGGGCATGCCCAAGCCGATGGCCATTAGCAAGGCGAAAATGGGGGCAAGCCTGAATCGTCGCATACGACCTCCCTGTGAAACGCGACTTCACAAAGCGATGGGCACTCCGGGGGGCTTACCCGGAATGCCATCGCCCTCGTTGTTATTTGGCCGGTTCGAAATGCACAATGGTTACCGCGCCATTGACATTGTCAGCCATGAAGCGAATCTTGTCGCCCGCCTTCATCTGATCAAGCCAGTTCGCATCCTTGACCCGGAAAACCATGGTCATCGCCGGCATGCTCAGATTGGTCAACGGCCCATGGGAGAGCGTCACCTTGCCGGCCGATTTGTCCACTTTCTTGACTACGCCATCAACCATCTGCATTTCTGTGGAAGCAGTTGCCTGCATCGCCATGCCGTGGCCGGCATGATCGCCAGCCGCTTGAACCGGCGCAGCACCCAAGGTGAGGAGGGCGATCAGGGTTGAGGTGAAGAGTGCTTTCATGGTTTTCTCCTGTTGAGGAATAGGGGTCAGTGTTTGGCAAATACGGTGGTTGCACCACCGGCCTGGACCAGCAGCGTGTTGTAGGGAACCGGCTTGGGGCTCTCCATGCCGGGAGATCCGGGCGGCATCGAAGGCACGGCCAAGCCGATGGCCTTCGGTTTTTCCTTGAGCAGGCGCTGGATGTCGGCGGCGGGGACGTGTCCTTCGACAACATAGCCGGCGACCTTGGCTGTGTGACATGAACCGAGGCGCTCGGGCATGCCCAGCCGCTGGCGAGCAGCCGGCACGTCATTGACGTCGTGGGTTCGCACAGCGAATCCCGCCTGCTGCAGATGCTCGACCCATTTTTCGCAGCATCCACAATAGGGACTTTTATAGACGTCGACCGCATCTGCCGCGCTGGCCGGCAGGTTTACCGCTGCGCCAAGGGCAAACAGCGTCAGCAGAATAGTTATCGGCTTTGCCATGGAAATCACTCCTCGTTCGATTGACTGAGGGCAGTATGGCCAAGCAATACCAACAAAAGACTGACTCCTTGATTACATTTTTGTAATTTGAACAGACGGTACTTGTCGTGACTTTTGCCGGTCAATGCTTATGCTCTTCAGCATGCTCCGCTGCCAGCGGGGAAAACCGGGCCTGCTCAGTCTTTTTATCCGGGAAAACGATGGAGACAACCACCTTCATATGACCATCGGAGACATACTTGCCAACCCCGCTCAGCTTGTTGTCGCCGGCCGGAGAGAGCGGCACCGTCACTTTCGACTTGCCGGCCAGAATCGTTGCCGTACCGCTGGCGCCGGCCGCCGGGATCTTTTTCTCACCATGGTCGGTGAGATAGACCGTGACCGGGCTGTCCTTCGCCTCTTTGTTGTTTTTATCGACCAGCAATTCGAAGTGATAAGGTCCGGCCATGCGGAGTTGGCCGCCATTGGGGGCCTTCATTTTGTCGAGGGTGGCATCGTCGTGGGCGAAAGCGGCGTTGCCGGCGAACAACAAGGCGCTGGATAAAAACAGACTGGAAATCAGGGGGAGTTTCACGGATTTTTCCTCATCAGGTGGGTTAGAAAGACTCTTGTGCCTTCTCGGCAAGCAGGCGTTGCAGCGGTTTTTCGCCGAACAGATAGAACATGACCGGGGTCAGCAGGGTATCGAGCAGGGTGGAACTGATCAGGCCGCCGAAAATTACCACGGCGACCGGATGCAGGATTTCCTTGCCCGGCGCGTCGGCGGAAAGCAGTAGCGGGGTTAGCGCGAAAGCGGCGACCAGCGCCGTCATCAGCACCGGGGTCAGGCGCTCCAGCGAGCCGCGGACAATCATCTGGCGCCCGAATACTTCGCCTTCGAAGGCGCACAGGTTGATGTAGTGGCTGATCTTCAGGATGCCGTTTCGGGTGGCGATGCCGGTCAGCGTGATGAAGCCTACCAGGGCGGCGACCGACAGTGGTTGGCCGGAGATCCACAGCGCGATAACCGAGCCGACCAGGGCGAGCGGCACGTTGCCCATGATGATGGCGGTCAGCACTGCCGAACGGTAGCGGCTATAGAGCACCAGGTAGATCATGGTCAGCGAGACGACAGCGAGAAGCGCAATCAGCTTGGCAGCCTGTTCCTGCGCCTGGAACTGCCCTTCGAGCAGCGTGAAATAGCCTTCCGGCATCGGTTTCTTGTCGATTTCGCCACGGATGTCGGCGATGATGCGGCTCATGTCCGAACCATCGGTATTGGCCGAGATGACAATGCGGCGCCGGGTGTTTTCCCGGCCAATCTGGTTCGGCCCCTCGCCATCCTCGATGCGGGCGAGCAGCGACAGCGGCACGCGGCCGGTCGATGTCTCGATCAGTAGGTTTTCCAGGCCACGCTCGCCGCGTGCTTCTTCCGGCAGGCGCAGGGTCAGGTCGAAACGACGATTGCCTTCGATGACCTGACCGACCCGCTCGCCAGCCAGCAATTGCTCCAGGCGTTGCAGCAATTCGCCGGAAGCCACGCCGTAGCGGGCGGCTGCGTCGTAATCGAGATGGATCTTGTACTGCGGGATCAGCACCTGTTTCTCGATCTGCAAGTCGGTGATGCCCGGAATTTTCGCCAGGCGTTCCTTGAGGTCGCCGGCTAGGCCGCGCAGGGTGTCGAGATCGTCGCCGAAAATCTTCAGGGCGATCTGTGCCCGGACGCCGGACAGCAAATGGTCGAGGCGGTGCGAAATCGGCTGCCCGACATTGACCACGGCTGGCAGCACGGCCAAGCGCTGGCGGATGTCGGCAATGATCGCTTCCCGATCTCGCCCAGAAGCCTTCAGATCGACCTCAATCTCAGTGTAATGGACGCCTTCGGCGTGCTCGTCCAGTTCGGCGCGCCCGGTGCGGCGGCCGACTTCGGTCACTTCAGGCACGGCGAGCAGGATATTTTCCGCCTGCGTGCCGATCTGGTTCGATTCGGCCAGCGATGAACCAGGATTGAGCACGACATTGACGGTCAACGTGCCTTCGTTGAAGGGGGGCAGGAAAGACTTCGCAAAGAAGGGAATGGAAGCCAGGGCGACGACGACGACGGCGACGGCACAGATCAGCAGCGCCCGCGCCCGGTCAAACGACCAGTTGAGCAGGCGTTCGTCCCAGGCTTTGAGTTGCCTGACCAGGGCGCTGTCGCCGTGATCGATATGCTTCATCTTCGGCAACAGGTAGTAGCACAGCACCGGCGTGATGGTCATGGCTACCGCCATGCTGGCCAGGATGGAGACGATGTAGGCGACGCCGAGTGGCGTGAACAGCCGGCCCTCGATACCTGGCAGGGCGAACAGCGGAATGAACACCAGCACGACGATCAAGGTCGCATAGACGACCCCGGAGCGGACTTCCTTCGAGGCGGCGGCAATCACTTCCAGCGCCGACCGGGGATTGGGCAAGATTCGGTTTTCGCGCAGGCGGCGCAAGACGTTTTCGACATCGACCACGGCATCATCGACCAGTTCGCCGATGGCGATGGCCAGACCGCCCAGCGTCATAGTGTTGATCGACAAGCCGAAGTAGCTGAAAACCAGGGCCGTGACCAGCAGGGAGACCGGAATGGCGGTCAGCGAAATGAAGGTGGTGCGGAAATTGGCCAGGAACAGGAAGAGGATGACGGCGACCATGATCGCGCCATCGCGCAGTGCTTCCTCGACATTATTGACCGAGGCTTCGATGAAATTGGCCTGCTTGAACAGGAATTGAGGCGTGTCGACGCCTTGTGGCAGGCTCTTGCCCATCTCGGCCAGGGCCTGCTCGACGGCCCGCGTCAACTTGACCGAATCTGCCGTCGGCTGCTTTTGTACCGAGAGAATGACCGCCGGCTTGCCCTTGAAACTTGCATCGCCGCGTTTGACACCGGGGGCAAAGGTGACGGACGCTACCTGGCGCAGCAAAATGGGCTGGCCGTTGCGCGTCGCCACCGGCTGGTTTTGCAGATCGACCAAGCGGGTCGTCCGCCCGATGTTGCGAATCAGGTACTCGCGACCGCCGGCATCGACGAAGCCGCCAGCCGTATTGCCGCCGAAATTCTTCAGCGCCGTTTCCAGTTCGCTCAGGCTTACCCCGACGGCCTGCAAGCGGGCCGGATCGGGTTCGACGCGGTACTGCTTGACCTGGCCGCCGATCGGGATGACCTGCGCCACCCCCGGAATGGTCAGCAGGCGCGGCCGCATAACCCAGTCGGCGTATTCGCGCACCTGCATCGGGCTGGCTTTATCCGGATCGGCCGGCAAGGCGATGAGCAGGATTTCGCCCATGATTGAAGAGATCGGCCCCATCTGCGGCACGATCCCCTGCGGCAACTGCTCTCGCACGAGGTTGAGTCGCTCAGCGATTTGCTGGCGGTTCCGGTAAATCTCGCTGCCCCACTCGAACTCGACATAGACCACCGACAGGCCGATGCCCGACACCGAGCGTACCCGCGTCACGCCCGGCATGCCGTTCATCGCCGACTCGACCGGAAAGGTAATCAGTTGCTCGACCTCTTCCGGCGCCATACCGCCAGCTTCGGTCATCAGCGTGACCATCGGTTTGTTGAGGTCGGGGAAAACGTCCACCGGCATCTGGCGCACGGTCAGCGCCCCGTAAATGATCAGCAGGAGCGAAAAGCCCAGTACGATCAGGCGCTGCTTGAGGCTCGCATTGATTATGAAGTCGAACACGGCATCCCCTTAACGAATCTGCGCCAGGGAAGCGGCGCCCTGAACGACGACGCGTTCACCGCCCGTCAGGCCGTCGGTCACGGCCACCGAATGACCGTCCAGCGCCGCCACCTTGACTTTGCGCGAGACAAAGCGCTCGGCGCTTTCATGCACCCAGACCACCGTTTCATTGGCCGCATTGCGCACCACGGCAGCGGCGGGAATCGCCACACCGGCCTGGCTGGCCTTGGTTTGCGCCAGGACCTTGAGGGTCTGGCCGACCGCGACGGCGGGCAAGGCACCGTCATTAGGCACCGCGACCCGGAACAGCACCGGCATGGCCTGTTCCTTCAAGGTGCGTCCCAAGCCGACAAAGGTGAGGTCGAGCACGCCACCGGCAATCGGGGCGCTGGCCTTGGTGAGTCCGTCGAGTAACAGGGGATCGTAGGCCAAGGCCTCGACCGCCAGCCGCTGCGGATCGATGACCTCGAAGACCACCGCCTGCGCATCGACCACCTGGCCGACTGCGGCATTGGCCGCACTGACCACGCCGCTGACCGGCGCGACCAGGGCTTCGCGGCCGAGGCTGCCGCCGACAGCACTCTTGCGCTTCTTGAAGGCGGCGAGTTCGATCTCCGCCTGCTCAATGTCTTTCTGCGGGACACTGCCTTCCAATTGCTGGAGGCGCGCCAGCCGGCGTTCAAGAACGCTTTCCTGTGCAGCCAATTCGGCCAGGGCCGACTGCTGAGAGCCGCGTTCGAGGGCGGTTGCAGCCGGTTGCAGCCAAGCCAGAATTTGCCCTTTACTGACCTGTTGACCAAGCACGGCCAGCCCGTTCGGGCCGGCCTCGATCCGCCCGCTCTGGAAAGTCTGCACCCGGCCGCCGGCATTGGGGTCGGCGACGATGCGGCCGTTGAGTTCGACCGTGCGCGGGAATTCCCCCTTGACGGCGGGCCGGGTCCGTAAGATCAACTGCCGTTGGGCCGATTTCGGAACGAAGACGCTGCCATCCGGCAAGCGCAAGGCCGGTTCGTTGAACGTCACCTGGCCTTGGGCATTGACTGCGGTGACCGGCGCCGGCGCGGCGGGCGGCTTCGGGGCATCGCCATGGTCCTCGCCGCCATGGGCGGAGACCTGAACAGCCAGGGTGCTGCCGACAAGCAGAGCCAGGGCATAGCGGGTAAGGTTCTTGGTATCGGTCATGCTGAATGACTTCCATGTTGCGGTTGGCGACGCAGTCGACGTACGACCAGGCCGCCGGCCAGCAACAACAGCGGCGTGCCGGCGTAGAGCCACCAATTGCGAGCGGGATGTCCGGCCTCAGTCACGGCAGCCGCTGCTTCGCCCACCTCCAGGCTGGCGGAAAGCAGATCGACAATTTCACCGGCCTGGACGGTGATGGTCAGCGGGTACTTGCCGGCTTGCATCAGGGACGGAGCGGATAACTGATAGACGCCTCCCGCCATCTCGGTGGCCAGTCCTTTTATCCCCTGGCCCTCGATTTCGATTTGTGCCCCGGGAATGGGTGCGTTGTCGGCGGCGCGGTCGAGATAGATGATCAGGTCCTTGCCAGTGAGCACACCGACCAGTTCAAGATCTTCGCTGCGCAGCTCGAAACGTGGTGCCAAGTTGACATCGGCCGGCTTGGCGGGGGCTCCGTGGTCATGGCCTTCATGGGCGAGGAGCGGCATGGACAGCGCTAGCAGGATGGCTGCAATAAAGGCTTTTAGGGCTGCCCAGCTCAGGATGAATGGCTTGTCGATCACGGTGTAATTCCTCGGGCTTGATTCAGATTGGCCTGGGCGGCCGACAGGCGGGCGCGGCTGCGGCCCAATTCAATGCGGGCTTCGGTCGCTTGGGTCTGGGCGCGCAGTAACTCGACGAGCGCGGTTTCACCCAGTTCGAAAGAACGGCGCATCAGGGTCAGCCGCTCGGCGGCGGCTTGCTCGCGTTCGACCGCCAGTTCGGCACCGATACGGGCCGAATCGAGTTGCGCCTCAGCCTCCCTCACTTCGGCTTCGACGTCGGCCAGTAACCGCTGATACTGGGCATCGGCCTGGATCAGCGCCGTGTTGGCGCTGGCAACCAAGGGCGCATTACGCACCTCGCCAGCGAAGGGAATGGTGATGGCGAAACCGATGCTGTCGCGTGGAGTGGCGCCGGAGGCATCGCGCTCCCGTCGATATTGCACGCCGATGCTGGGCGAATCGCGGCGCGACTCTTGGGCCAGTTTCATGCCGGCACGGGCACGCTCGGCAATGGCCTGCCCGGCCGCCAGGCGGGGATGAATATTTTCAGCGGCTGCCGCCATGACCGACTCTTGCGGATTGTCCGGCAAGCGGTCGCTGCCGGTCAGGACCCGGTAGCGCTGCGTGCTGCGTACCACACGTGCGTTCGCTTCGGCCGCGGCGGCCCGGGCGCTGCTCGTTTCCTGTTTGACGAGAAGCAGATCGGAGCGGGCCATTTCACCGACCTTGACCCGCCTGGCCACATCAGCTTCCAGTTTGGCCGCCGCATCCAGACGTTCACCGGCAACCGCCGCTTCGCTTTGCGCCAGATAGAGCGTCCATAGGGCCGTCCGCAATTCGCCAGCGACGGCCAACCGGGTGGCGGAAATGCTACGCTGACTCTCGTCGCTATCGGCCTCGGCAACGGCTATCCGGGCTGATTTTTGACCGGGTAGCCAGAGAGGAACGGAAATTCCGATTTCGCTTTCTTCTTTGCCGAGATTGTCGTTCCAGCGGTCCGTGCGCTGTGCTAGGCCTATCCTAGGGGTGCCGGGAAACAAGGATTCAGCAACGGTTCGGCTGGCGTTCGCTTCTTCGCGTTTCGCCACGACCGTTTTTCCCTGCGGGGAATTGGCCCATGTTTTTTCAAACACATCGCGCAGGGTTTCCGCCTGAGCGAAACCAAATGGGGCGGCCAGCAAGGCCACCAGCAGGAAGCCGGTCCCGGCGCGCAATTTTGGCGTTGGCGGAGAGCAATTCATTGGGGCAAGTTCACCGAGTTCAGATCAATAGACACTGATGGTACGGAGCGTTGCCCAACGGGATGCTGACCTATAAATTACATTTGTGTAATCTTGCGACCCCTACCGGTGCACAGTGATCTTGCCTTTCATCCTCGCTTCGAAATATCCCGAACCGGACATAGCCGACACTTTGACCCGTTAAACTCCTTTCCCGAGCGAATTCGGTCAGCTAAAAATCTATGCCCTGTCGTGGCAGGTGCCAATAAATTGAATATTTGACTCTATCTGGACTTCTTTGAGCGGCCTACCCTGATATCCGTTTGGGGTATAGCTCAAAATGACACCAAGACGGCACACAACGAACATTCGCTATTTGGGAAGCAAGAAAAGCCATAGGCTTGTCGCCTTTTTGGTTTTTTATGCTTCCCGAAGCATGCTTACCCAGAATCAGTCGAAACGAACATCAATCTGCTTTCCATCAGACTTCGTGCAAACCCCGGCTGGACTTTGGCCTGAACTCCAAGCCAGCAGGCATAGAATTGTTTCCCCACTTTGGGAGCGTAGTATCGGCGAAGCCGAATTCTTTATGTGATCGCTGTCCATGCCGCTGGTAATTCGGTCGTAATGTTTGCCTGGGCCAAACAATTTACGTAATTTTGTGAGGTCTTGAGAATGCTGAATCACAAATCCCCGCCCCTCATATCGCGCTCCTTCGAGTTCCAAAACCATGACCGGCGCTTGTGTGCCTTCGTGGCTAAAGGAGCCAGTGACGGATAGCGAGTCGTTCTCCGATACCAGTCGATGAGTATGCCCAGCACAACCGGAAAGCGTCACGCCCAGAAAACATGTTGCGAGAACTTTTGTGATCGCAGACATGCGACCTCCCTTCTACTTCAACACGAAGCGAACGGTTGCCGGTGCTTTGCCGGGGACGGATACCAAGGCCACAATCTTGCTGTTGGCAAATTTGAAACTGCCTGCGGCCTCCAGTTGCTGGCCCGCCGGTTTCAACTCCACTATCTGTTTGTCGGTGCCGACGAGAATGGTCAGTTTGGCGTTGGATTTTGAGACATCCACCGGCTTGCCATGATCGCGCAAATGCAACTGGATCAAATCCGGCTTGGCAACCAGTTCGTAATCCATATCCTTGACCTCGCTGACGACGCCACCGTGGAGCGGTTTGTGTTCGTGCCCATGCTCGTGGCCACCGGCGGCGAAGGCAAGGCCGGATATGGAGAGGGTAACAGCGGCGAAAAGATGAATCGGTTTCATGGTTTTTCCTTTCGTTGAGAAATAATTAAAGCGCACCGGCATCGCGGTCGGCCATCAGACGTTCCACATCATTGCGGCCAAACAGCCAGAACATGACAGGCGTTAGGAAGGTATCGAGCAGGGTTGAACTGATCAGGCCCGAGAAAATGACCACCGCTACCGGATGCAGGATTTCCGTGCCCGGTCGCTCGGCCTCGAACAACAATGGCGCCAGCGCAAAGGCGGTGACCAGCGCCGTCA
>Ga0209202_1001846_pt1 | contig 12266 bp, 11 predicted proteins | sample AD_UKC032_MetaG_FD_184416 | JGI IMG/M metagenome (GOLD analysis project Ga0209202, IMG submission 184416) | Active sludge microbial communities of municipal wastewater-treating anaerobic digesters from USA - AD_UKC032_MetaG (SPAdes) (version 2) | ecosystem: Engineered > Bioreactor > Anaerobic >... | reverse complement strand
AATGGAACGATAGGTATGTTTTTAATGAATCCGATTTAAAAGAAACAACTAATCAGCAAACTCCAAAAAATACTGAATCTGAAGATTGGTGGAATAGGGGACCAATTATTTCTCTGGCAGATGCTGATTTCAGATATGAAATGGATAAAGAACTAGAAAATGATAAGAGAGACAAACAACAAAGTACAGAATAAAAAACAGACTTTACCGCTTTATAATATATTCAAACATTACTCATATGAACTAACGTGCGTCTCAATCCCATGATCAGATAAAAATCTTGTAACGTCAATTGCGGCCTGACATCCATAACCTGCAGCACTAATTGCTTGTCTATATATATGATCGTGAACGTCGCCGGATACAAAAATCCCTTCTTTCGATGTTTTATGATTTTCAAACATCTTTACGTATCCTTTTTCATCTAATTCAACTAAACCTTCTAAGAACTTTGTATTAGGTTCATGTCCAATAGCTACAAATAAACCATCTACCTGTAATGTAGATTCTTCTTCCACCTCTACACCATCTTTTATATTTTTTGTGGAAATTTTAATACCCGTTACAACATCATTTCCAATAACTTCTTTTACAACAGAATTGAAAATAAATTCAATCTTAGGATCATCAAAAGCCTTCTTTTGCATATACTTGCTCGCTCTTAAATCTTTTTTGCCTTTTCTAACTATCACATAAACTTTTGTGGCAAATCTTGTTAAAAATGTGGATTCTTCCATGGCAGAGTCACCACCCCCAACGACAGCGACCACCCTATGCTTATAAAAAAATCCATCGCAAGTAGCACAAGCACAAACACCCTTCCCGATGAATTTTTTCTCACTTTCCAACCCCAACCATTTAGCCGAAGACCCGGTAGCAATAATTATCGTACGGGTTTTATAAATATTTCCAGCATCAGTTTCAACTGTAAAATTATCCTCAAACGAACCGGATATTTTTAATACATTTTCATCAATTAACTTAGCACCATTATTTTTAACCTGTTTTCTGGTATTTGAAATAAATTCAGTACCTAAAACACCTTCAGGGAATCCCGGGAAATTTTCCACTCTTGTTGTAATTGTTAACTGCCCACCAGGAGGGTTTCCTGCTATAACAAGAGTGTTTAAAAAGGCTCTGGATGTATACAATGCTGCGGTTAATCCAGAAGGTCCGCTTCCTAATATTATTACGTCAAAAATGGTACTTGATTCATTCATGCAAATATTGTATTACACTAATGTAGTATTTTGAATATTTTATTATAAATATGCCTAAAGAAAAAAATAAAACTAATAAAAAACAAATAATTGACGAGGTCGAGGATATAGATATTTTAGAGGAACATGCAGAAATTCCGGAAGCCACCGAAGAAGAAGCTTTACCAGAAGATGTTCAAGATGCGCTTGGGATTAATAAAGCTGAAAAAGCCGCAAGAATTAAAGAGGTCGATTACATATCAGAGTTGGAAAACGGATTTGGTGATTTCGATGATTCAGAAAATGATTCTAAATCCGGTTTTGACGACTTCGATTCAGACTTAGAATAAAATCCGCAAGCAGAGACAATTCCAAAGAATAGCGATAGAAATATCTTACCTTGTTGTTGTATTATTAATTAGTGAATATACTGCCCAAAAGAAAACTTAGAATATTTTCACCGTTAATATTTTTTTCTGTTATTGTTTTTTTGATATCACTCCATGACGGTATTATTTCTTACGTTACTCCTGTTATCTTAAACAATAGATACAGTAATACGCTATTTGTAGGGTCAATTCTTTCGATTTCTTCATTTTTTGGAATATTTTTTAATTTTTTTATAACAAAATTTTTTCCTAACAAAGGGTATAAATTTTTTACATTTTGGATGTTAGTGTTTGCTATTACAACTGCTTTGATTTTGATTTTTATACCTAAGTATTTATTTCCGCTAGTGATAGCAATGATTACTTGGTCTACTTACTACGAATTCAGAAATTATTCTAAATATAATTTTGTAGAAAAGTTTCTCCCACCTAGTAAAAATGCACATGCTTGGTCTACGATGTCAATTTTCCAATCTCTGGCTTATATGATAGGTCCAGCTATTGCTGTTTATTTATTTGCAGAAAGAATTAACTCATCGTTATTATTTGCATTATTAATGACCTCTCTAGCTAGTGTTTTATTTCTTTTTTTTGAAACTAAATTTGGAAAAAAGAAAGACGATGAAAAATCCGACAGAGAAATAAGATCGCTTTTTGATGAAGTAAAAGTAACACACGTACTTACAAGAAAAATATGGCCTTTGGTTACATTTTCATTTGCATTAACACTTTTAGATGCTTCTTTTTGGACAATTGGGGTTCTTTTCTCTGAATCTTTAAGATCTCAACACCCCGCAGGAGGATTATTTTTAACTATGTACGGCCTTCCTGCAATATTAACAGGGCTTGCTGCGCCAAGAATATACTCATATCTTGGAAAGAAGAGAACTGCTTTTCTTGCGGGGATTTTTGCTGGAGTACTGATGGTTTGTATATCTCTATTGAAAAATATTTATTTAATACTTAGTATGGTTTTTTTAATTGCTTTTGTTTCCGGAATAGCGTTTATTCTTATTTATGCAACATTTGAAGACTATATTACAAGATTAGACGGAGATGGGAATAATATGGTAAGTATCGGTCAGATTTCTCAAAATATTGCTTATGTTCTAGGCCCAATATTTTTTGGAATGGTTTCAAAAGACGGAAATTATGGACATTCTTTTATTGCAGCGGGTGAGATATTAATATTCTTTTCTGTTTTAGCTCTTGTTACTGTACCAAGAAAGATTAAAATGCCTCATAAGGAAATTGCAAACATTATTGAAAAAGTCCTATATGAGATTTAAAAGTAGATTTATGGTGTAAAATCTACTAAAATGTTTTGGCTTTAGAAAATATTGATGTGTTAATTAGACGGTACTTTAAAAGTTAATAAGCAAGCACCTGTAGCTCAGTGGATAGAGCAGTTCCCTTCTAAGGAAAAGGTCGGGGGTTCAACTCCCTCCAGGTGCGCCAGATAAAATTAAGAGAAGATTGCATAAGAAACTTTGATTGAAATTACGCCCGGGTGGTGGAATGGCATACACGGCAGACTTAAAATCTGCTGACCGCAAGGTCGTGCGGGTTCGACTCCCGCCCCGGGCACCACTACTTAATTAGATAAAATTTTCTAAACTCAATATAGATATTTTGTAAATAAGTTATACCGGGAGAAGAATAATTCGGACTGAGCGTAGCGAAGGAGAGGGGGTCGCGTGCTTTTATATCTTAACGAGCAAGCGAGTTTAGAGATAAAAGACATGTGACCGACTCCCGCCCCGGGCACCATTAAAAACGCCGTTGAAAAGTGTAATGAGAATAGTTACCGCGCTATTTGTTTTAGAAAACTATATCTCCAGGTCAGAGAAAACATACCAATAATCTTGGCCCTGGATTTTAAAAACTTTAATAATTTTCTTTTTCCATTCAAAGTAAGCATCTCTTTGTAAAGGGGTTATAACCAAATCATATTCTTTTTTTAAATGAGGGTAGGGTGGTTCAACTTTATATTTACTTACTTTTTGTAACTCTCTCTCATTAGTAGCAGATATTCTTGGAGGGTTTTGAAAATGTATCTCTTCGATATATTTCGCAATTTCAAAAACTCCGATTCCTCCCTGATTAATATACATTTCCTTTTTGGCTGAATCTATCCCACCTAAAACATGGTTATAGTATGCAAAGAAATACGGTCTAATGGTTATAACATTCCAAACATTGTAAGAAATAATAAAAAACAGGAACATTGATAAAAATAGCCTAACACTTCTATTAGTTTTGATATCAAATAACTTATTCCCTAGAACTAACATTGAATAAGAACCCAGCAAAGATAAAAACGGGAACAACGGAGCTAAATATCTATCCGTTTTCTTTTTTAAAAAAACAAAGGTCGTGAAATATATTAAAGAAAATAAAAGAGAAAAAATAAGTAAGGGATTAATATCTTTTAATCTTTTTCCTTTACAGCAGATAATAAAATTAATTAAAAAGTAAAACAAAAGAAATTGTAAGACGGGAGTAACTCTGTAAGCTAAAACTTTTAAATAAAATGTAAATCCCGGATCTTGGGTAACAGTATTGTTTAGATAATGACTAAAATTACCATCGACTCCGGTATCGATAACGCCTTCTTTAAATATTGTGACAATGATTTTTATCGGGGACACCCACATTGCAGGAAAGAGAGCAAAATATATAGTAACGGAGACAAAAGTCCATAATACAAATTTTAATATTAAACTTTTCCTATTCTTTCTATCTTTTGTAAAAAAGTAAATAAAATAAATGAGGCAAAAAAGTGTAATAAATGTAGAAACAGATTTTGTTAAATATCCTAAACCTGTTAAAACTCCCGAAATAATAAAGAATTTTACGGAGTCGGTAACACAAGCATAATAAAAACTTAAAACGGACGCGAATATCAGTACCGACAATACGCCGTCCATATGTAGATTTCTAAGCACTCCAATATAAAATGATTCGAGAAATGTGACTATCAAAAATATTATTGATAGATTTTTTTTACCCGTAATTTTATAAATCAGGCTGGCAGAATAAATCAAAACCCCCAAACAAAAAATTACAATGTAAAGTTTAGTGTGAGAATTGTAGGTTCCAAAATTATTGGAACTAATGTCTGAAAAACTTGATGTATCACCAGTAAAGACTCTGTAAGAAAACTGGCCAAGACCTATTAGGTACATAAGAGTAACACCAGGATGATATTGCTGATAGGTATCTAAAAACCTACAACTTTTTATAGCAGTGAAAAATCTTTCAGTGCGCTCATACCACAAAAACTGATCAACATTTATATTTTCATAACCTAAACTAGAAAATACACAAAAAATTATTATTAACACTAAAATTATTAGTAAAAGAAAGTTGTATCTCGTGTTAATTAATTTTTTAAGCTTCGCTATCACTGGTTTTCCTTCATTTTATACAAGTAAACCATTGGTTCGACAAAAACACTTCCCTTAAAATCTATCTTTTTTTCTTCAAACAAAGAGTAATTTTTTAAATAATCGGGTTCTATTTCTGGACTACTGAAAGAAAAGAAGAACTCAGGTTTATCATTTAAACCATATAATTTATTCCAAGCCATAGTAGCTTTGATATTTTTAGGTTTGATACCCTCTTTAACTAAACTTTCACTTCTTCCCCAAACGTAATTATTAGAAACTACAAAATCGGTAGCCATTTGAACCGATACAAACATTGTCATAACAAAGAAACCTACTAAAACTAAATTTTTAATAAAACCAGTATTTTTTACCTCATCGTACAGACTTATAAAAAATAAAATTAAAATTGGAATCAAAGGAAGAATGTATCTATCAAAAAATACTTCAGTGAATACCATTAAGATTAAATAACCAACCGCAGATATAGAATAAATATTGATCACCTTTTTTTTGCTCAATAACAAGGCTGGGACAAACATAGCTAAAATAATTTTGGAACCTAAATCCCAGTATCTAAAAATGTCGTAGTTCCACTTAAAATAGTATTTCGTTCCCATAATTGATCTAGGAAAAAAACCTGTTCTTTCAAATGTGTTTTCAAAATATGGATACTCTTCCCAAGAAATCTTTCCGGGACCAAAATATTTGTTTAGGACAAAAAATAAAATCCCTGCAGATACAAATATAATCAATAGTGGTAAAAGCTTCTTTTTATTTTTAACAATTACCTCATAAACAAAATTAAATACAAAAGGAAGAACAAAAGAGAACGAAACAAGTATTATTCCGTAAATTAAAGAGTAAGCATATTTCCAATCACTAAAATTCTTATAAATAAAACCTTTGTCGAGCATACCCTCGGTTCTCGGGAATAAAAAGAAGTAATAAGAAAAGAGAAGACCTATTACAAAAGTCTGAACAAAAGCTTCCTTGTATCTTTTTTTAAATAGAAGGTATGGGATATAAGCAAAATTAATAATGATACCGTTTTGCTTGGTAAAAAAAGACAAAACTCCGGCTAAATTAAAAATTAAAAAATCTTTCTTTTGGCCGCCCTTCTCATAACTTTGTAAAAAGTATATCGCTATCAACATAAAAAACATCGTGTAATTTTCTGTCATAAAACCGATGGATGAGTATATATGAAGCGGAGTAAAGAAAAATATCAGGGAGATTATTGAAGATTTAATTTTTGATTGATTAAAGTGATCAGATAATATTTTCGCAAACATATAAAAATTTAAAACCGAAATAATAAAAGTTAAATATGGAAGCTTTTTCCATCCAAAAATCATTGAAAACAAAAATCCTAGAATACCTTGAGTATAAAAAGTTGTAGATGTGACTTGGAGCAGAGAAGTATCTCCTGATAAAAATCTTACAATACTTGTCGTACGGTTCCAATCGTCATTTTGCATAAAGTTGACTTTGCTGATGAGAGGTAAGAATAGAACCAACAGAAGGATAAAAATAATCTCGTGCAGTGAGATGTGTTTTTTAAGAAATGAAAATATCCTGCTCATGAAGGTATTATATTACAATATTAATTATTTTTGGCCATTTGAGGTAAAATAACTTTATGAAACGAAACATAGATAAAATACTTGCAGCCATCATACTTTTATCGGTCGTGGGAGGTGTTTTCTTGAATATCAAACAACAAGCTTCAATTGATAGATCAAAACTCCCAACAAAAGTGGAGGAAGATAGGCTTTTTCAAAGGTGGATTACAAATATTAAAAACAACGATTTTGAAATAGAGGCAGATGAATTTAAATTAAAAGAAGAAAATGAGATATATAACACTACGTGGATGACTGTTTATTCATCGGATGATCCGAAACAAATGGAGTTATATGAGAAAACAATTGAGGAGAATAAAGGGTTAAATAAGGTAATTTTTAATCCAAATGAGAGAGTATTTATTGATTATAGAAATGTCCCGAGAGGAAAATTAATGGCTAACGAGGTCAGGTTATACGGATTAAAGGAGGATAAAATTCTTGATGCAAGAATCTTAGATTGTTCAACGAAGAGTAATTGTTATTTTGACAGAGCTTACTTTTTAGATAATGATGTTTTCGTAATCTCTGAATTTTCAAGAAATATAGATAAAAGAGATAACACTGTGGGGATTTGTGATATCAATACGATGTGTTCTTATACCATTAAGGTTCATGTAATAGATATAATTCACAATAAAAGATGGGTATATGAGTCAAAACCCTTTGACACGATCCTTCCTGATTTAATTTTTAAAATTTACGAAGAGAAAATTTAGATTAATTGTTGTAGAATTACTTTCTCCGGGGTATAGCTCAGTTGGCTAGAGTGCGCGGTTTGGGACCGTGAGGCCGGCGGTTCGAGTCCGCCTACCCCGACCAGTGAATAAATCTTAACCAAGAATGTATTTATGAAGAAGTTCGATTTCTTTTTCGGAATAATTCATTTTGCCTTCATTTTATAATTTTGTGCATTCGAATAGGTAGTAGGGAAGTATCCCAAATTTTGGGGCAGTTGGGAATTTTAATTTAATCCTAACTTAATATTCAACAACTACAATCTGAATAAATAATTTAATTTATTCTGTTGCCATTATGTACATAATATTGTACATTTGGTTTATGGATAAAAATATGTCTTTGTCAGAAGCAAGAAACAATTTACCTAAATTAATAAAAGAAATAAGTGAAACAGGGGGACGTATTACTATAACAGTAAGCGGAAAACCTAAAGCTACTTTGATTAATTTTGAAGAGTTGGAATCTTTGGAAGAAACTGCAGATGTTCTTTCTATTCCCGGAGCAAAAGATAGTATTTTGAAAGGTCTCAAAGAGGCTAAAAGGGGCAAGGGTGTGTCTCTTTCTGAGATAGAGTAACTTATGAAGGTTTTTCTTACTCCAAGTGTTCTAAAACAGTACAACCAATTACCAGAAAATTATAAGATAAGAGTCAAAAACAAGCTGTTATTTTTAGAAAACAATCCTTACGAAGGAAAAAAACTATCAGGTAAGTTATCGGTAATCAGATCTTTAAGAGTTTGGCCTTATAGAATTCTTTATTACATAGATAAAAAATCCATAAATATTTATGTTGTTACAATTGCTCACAGGCAACGTGTTTATAGTTAATAGGTAGCTATTTTAATGGTATTTACATTATTTTGTGCTAATTTGAGATTATGAAAACAGGAACAAAAGATAAAACAGTGGCAATTTTTGAAGGCAATAAAATTCGTCGTGTTTGGGATGAAGAGAAGGAGCTTTGGTATTTTTCTGTGTCTGATGTAATTGCGGTATTATCAAATAGTGTAGATTCTGTTGCATATTGGCGCAAACTTAAAGAAAGATTATTAAAAGAAGGTGGAAATGAAACCGTGACAAAATGTCACGGGTTGAAAATGATAGCTCCTGATGGGAAAATGCGCCTTACAGACACCGCAGATACAGAAACTATGTTTCGCATCATTCAATCTATCCCTTCCCCCAAAGCAGAACCATTTAAGCTGTGGCTAGCACGGGTAGGTTATGAAAGAGTAGAGGAGGTAGAAGATCCTGAAAAAGCTATTCAAAGGGCTATGGCAACATATCTTAAGAAGGGATATTCCAAAGATTGGGTTGACTTGCGTCTTAAAAGCATCGAAATTAGGAAAGATTTAACAAATGAATGGCAAGAAAGAGGTATTTTGGATAAGAAGAAGTTTGCAATTTTGACTGACGATATTACTTTTGCCTGGGCAGGATTAAAAACAAAGGATTACAAAAAATACAAAGATTTGAAAAAAGAAAACTTAAGAGACAACATGACTAACTTGGAATTAGTCTTGAATATGCTAGCAGAAACCGCAACCACTGAAATATCAAAAGTAACTAAACCAGAAACATTTCCTAAAAACAGAGAGGTCGCACGAGAGGGTGGTGGTGTAGCAGGAAATGCAAGACGTGATATTGAAAGCAAAACAGGAAAAGAAGTTATTACGGGTAAAAACACTAAAGAACTGCCGAGTGAGAATAAGGTGAAGAGGTTAAAATAAAAAAGAGGCATTCCCGCGGGAAGCACGCTTACCCTTTGGTAGTCCTCTCATGGTAATAGAACAATCTTACCTCAATTAGTGTAATTATACAAGATTATTCTTTCTATTCTAAATAGATATTTGTATAAAAAAAGGTTGAGAATTATATATTATATCCTCAACCTTAATCGTACTAAGGAGTCCAAAGTAAAAAATCGATAATTTTTTCACCCACTCCCTTGTTATTTTCCCTTTCTATGTACTTTTCCAGCGCGTCATCTGACATGTCGTAGCTATAAGGTTCGGGTTCTGAAGAGTAAGAACTAGATTTCGAAACGTCCTGATAATAATCGGATTGGTATTGTTTTGCTTCCAATTCTATTTTCCTCCATTCAATTTCTCTTTTCTTCTTATTTTCAGCTTTTCTCTGTGCCTTCCAAACCTTTACATGTTCCGGATTGTTAGGATCTAGTCCAGCCTCTCTAATCAATCTTGGACGCTCTACGTTTATCCATTTTTCCTGTAAGTCTCTCTGTTGTTTGCGTTTTCTTTCCAACTCTTTTATATATGCTAATCGCTCTTCTTCGGTTTTAAATTTTGGGATGTCGGACTTTTTACAACTGAACAACAGCACTTCAAAAATAACCATCAGTATGTATATCATTTCACACTCTCCTTTTTTGATATGGGTTTATTTGCATTATTATAGCATTTTTTAATCACATGTTTCTCTGTTAGTGTCTATAAAATAAGGAAAACAGCTTTTTTTAAAACTGAATTTTTGAGAAATAGATACCCTAATTCTTTTTGTTATTTCATACCTAGTAAATTCTTTTTAATATTTCTCATATATGTATTCTTAAAGTTCTTATTTAGTCTTTTTTATATATTTTTTGTTTTTTCTCTTTTTTTAAATAAAAAAAGTTAAAGAGAGAATACATTTTAAATCGAAGTTGTTATAATACCTTTGTTTGAATATTAAATTTAGATTAAATGAAGATTAAATCTAGATTAAAAGAAGATTAAATTTAGATTAAAAAATGCAACGTTACTCTGTAAACCAACATTTAATTGAATCAATACTAACCTGGGTTAAAACAGATGCTATTGCTATTCCAGAGATGCAAAGGCCTTTTGTTTGGGATGCTACAAAAGTAAGAGATTTGATGGATTCTCTTTACCAAGGCTTTCCTATTGGGTATTTAATAATGTGGAGGAACCCAGATGTTAATTTAAGAGATGGATCAACATCAGAAGGTAAAAAAATATTAATTGATGGTCAACAAAGAGTTACAGCACTAGAAGCAGCAATTCTTGGTGAAAAGGTCATGGATAAAGATTACAGGTGGGTTAATATAAACATTGCCTTCAACCCATTGGATGAAAAATTTGAAGTTTCAAACCCAGCGATTGAAAAAGACGAAACATGGATAGCTAACATTAGTAACGTATTCTCACACGAAACGAATTTATTAGAAACAGTAGATAAATACTATGTTAAAAATAACAACAAGATTGATAAAAATACCCTTTTTGAGAGAATCAATCGATTAAAAAATATTGTAAATAAACAGATAGGTTTGATTGAACTTGACCCGGAATTAGATATTGAAACAGTAACCGAAATATTTATAAGAATTAACTCTGAAGGTGTTGTGCTAGGACAATCTGATTTTGTAATGTCTAAAATTGCTGCAGCACCACAATACGACGGTCCTAATATGAGAAAGGCAATAGATTATTTTTGTCATTTAGCCGTAATGCCAGAATTTTACCCACAGCTAGTCGAAGTTGACAAAGATTTTACAAACACTGAATATTTTCCAAAAATTTCGTGGCTTAAAAATGAAAAGGATGATTTATACGACCCGAACTATACCGATTTAATCAGAGTTTCATTCACAAAAGAGTTTGAAAGAGGTAAATTATCAGATCTTGTTAGCTTACTTTCAGGTAGAAATTTTGAAACAAGAAAATTTGAAGAAGAAATTGCTGAAGATTCTTTCAACAGACTTAAGAAAAGTATCATGGATTTTATGAACGAGACCAATTTCCAAAGATTTGTAATGATTATTAAATCTGCAGGTTTTATATCATCAAGCATGATAAGATCCCAAAACACTCTTAATTTTGCTTACATCATATATCTAAAACTAAAAGAAAAAGGATATAAACCTGAAGATATTGAACACTATGTTAAGAGGTGGTTTGTGATGTCAATCCTCACTGGGAGGTACTCAGGTTCCCCTGAATCAAAGTTTGATTTTGATATTAAAAATATAGTTGAAAACAAATTTGGTGACTATCTTACTGATATTGAAAACGCAGACCTTTCTGAAGCTTTTTGGGATGCTGCTTTAGTTCAAAACTTAAATACACCGGTCTCAAGCAGTCCTTATTTTAACGTTTTTCTTGCAGCTCAAGTTAAAAATAATGACAGAGGTTTCTTGTCAAAAGATATAAAAATTAACGATTTAATTACTCATCGTGGCGATATTCATCATTTATTTCCAAGAGAATATCTAAAATCCAAAGGGTTGGGAAAAAGCAAATATAATCAGATAGCTAATTATGTTTACATGCAGACAGAAACAAATATTAAAGTTGGAAAAAAATCTCCTAATGTTTATTTTAAAGAAATTAAGGAACAAGTAGAAAGTGGAAAAAGTAAATACGGAGGTATTAAGGATATTCAAGACTTAAGACATAATTTAAGAGCTAATTGTATCCCATTAAAAATATTTGAAATGGATGTGGATTCTTACGAAGAATTTCTTGAGTTAAGAAGAAAATCAATGGCAGAGAAGATACATAAGTATTATTTGAGTTTGTAAAAAATTGTAGTTTAGAATATTAAATTTAGATTAAAAAGTTTTTTGTACATAAAATGTCAAATTTTATAACTAATAGCCAAACTAATGACTTGAGAAGAAGGCTTGTCGAACTTATAAGCAACAGCAAGGAATTAAAGTTTCTTATTGGTTTTTTCTATTTTTCAGGAATCGAAGAATTGTATGAAGGATTGAAAGCTAAGCCTGACACAACGATGAAAATACTTGTAGGTTTAAATGTTGACACTGCGATTTCAAATCTTGTAGAAATATCCGAGGAAAATCACTTAACAGACGAAGAAAAAACTTTAAATTTTATAGAATCTATTAAAAAATCTTTAAATAATGAAAACTTTGATACGAAACAATTCTATGAACAAGTT
>Ga0209202_1001842_pt1 | contig 12295 bp, 13 predicted proteins | sample AD_UKC032_MetaG_FD_184416 | JGI IMG/M metagenome (GOLD analysis project Ga0209202, IMG submission 184416) | Active sludge microbial communities of municipal wastewater-treating anaerobic digesters from USA - AD_UKC032_MetaG (SPAdes) (version 2) | ecosystem: Engineered > Bioreactor > Anaerobic >... | reverse complement strand
CAAGTTTTTAAAGATCGTTTCCGCCGCGCCGTTTCGTTTGATTCGTCAGCAGCAGAGAGGCGAGATTATGAAGAACCTTCCAAACTTCGTCAAGCACTTCGTACAACTTTTTTTAATCTTCCCTCTCCCCCCTGCACCGCCGAAAACCCCCGGCACTGCAGAGAGCTGCGCATTATATACACACCAAAAAGGCAGTCAAGCACTTCCGGAGAACATAAAGAATGAAATCCAAAAAGGGCAGATTGATTCCCCCGCGGTCGCCATATAGCGCAGGGCAACAACCCAACCCAGTTCGTATGTGATTCCTACAATGTAGACAACGTGACATTCACCACGCCGCCAATTACCAGAAACTCGTCTTCCCCCTGCAGAACTCCCGGTAGCAATCCGCAGTGAAAGAAAATCTTGGTCAGCGGAACGTCGACCGCAAGGATGTAATCACCGAACTCGCAGGCACGCTCACGGCTATGCGTGAAAGAACTGATGTTATTGAGCAGGATCACATGCTGCCCACCTTCGCCTTTCGCGAGAACCTCATGATCGGCCATCCGATTGACGCCTCTATACAGAGTGACATGGCGTGCCTCCGGATGGCGCATGGCGAGTTCCATCTGGCAAAAGGCATAGACCAGATCAAGTTGCGACTCGAGCGCATTAGTTCCATACAGTCCTTGCGAACGCATTTCCAGGTAACGCCGATAGGCGTCGCCGGCCGGGTCGCGTAATGGCATGCCGTGGTAACGCGGCATCAACCCGAAGCGTGACTCCACCCATCCCTTGAGCACCGCGCCTTCGCGACTGTCGGAATCGAAGCTCCAGCCGCGGATCATGCGCACGTAATTGGCCTTGGCACGACTCTTTCGGCGCCCCGTGAATCCAATCTCCTCAGGCCGTTCAAGCCGGAAGTGGACAGTCAGGTAATCACGAAACACTTCAGCCCTCGCCTCCGGAAGCGCAGAGCCCAAACGACGGAACAGATCGCGATGCAGTTCGGCCACACCATCGAGCAACAACGGAGAAGGATATTGCTGGTAGGTCAGGCTACCCAGCACCACTGCCGGCAAATTGCAGCGATTGATCGGCAGGCGCGAGTTCCGCGGCAAAGACGCTTTGTCGTCACCCCTACAAAGCGTAGGGGAATTGTCGGATGCCTCCATACCCGACGGCGCGGCCACTTTTGAAATTTTCATAGAATATTCAATCGCTTGCGGTCTGTCAGTCGACCTGGCACGCAACGTGCAGAAGGTGAGGTGCGACTCTCAATGATTCCTTCGCAAATCGACCGACAGATTAAGGAGATTACACCATGGCAAAACTGCGTCAATGCGCCATCTATGGCAAAGGCGGCATCGGCAAGTCCACGACCACCCAAAACCTTGTTGCTGCCCTCGCCGAGGCTGGCAAGAAGGTCATGATCGTGGGTTGCGACCCGAAGGCTGACTCCACCCGCCTGATCCTGCATAGCAAGGCTCAGACCACCGTTATGCACCTGGCCGCTGAAGCCGGCTCCGTTGAAGACCTCGAACTCGAGGACGTACTCTCCGTCGGTTACGGCGGCATCAAGTGCGTCGAGTCCGGTGGCCCGGAACCCGGTGTCGGTTGTGCCGGCCGCGGCGTCATCACCGCCATCAACTTCCTGGAAGAAGAAGGCGCTTACGATGAAGAACTCGATTTCGTGTTCTATGACGTGCTGGGCGACGTGGTCTGCGGTGGCTTCGCCATGCCGATCCGTGAGAACAAGGCCCAGGAAATCTACATCGTCTGCTCCGGCGAAATGATGGCCATGTATGCGGCCAACAACATCTCCAAGGGTATCGTGAAGTACGCGAACTCCGGCGGTGTCCGTCTGGCTGGCCTGATCTGCAACTCCCGTAACACCGACCGCGAAGATGAACTGATCATGGCCCTGGCTGCCCGCCTCGGCACCACGATGATTCACTTCGTGCCGCGTGACAACGCCGTGCAGCACGCCGAAATCCGCCGCATGACCGTGATCGAATACGATCCGAAGCACAAGCAGGCTGACGAATACCGCCAGCTGGCCATGAAGGTCCTGAACAACACCAACCTCGTCATCCCGACCCCGATCGAGATGGAAGAGCTGGAAGACCTGCTGATGGAATTCGGCATCATGGAAGAAGAAGACGAGTCCATCGTCGGCAAGACCGCTGCCGACCTGGCCGCCTAAACAACACCCGCACGACGGCGGAGGCTCGTCCTCCGCCACTTTCAACCAGAACGCCGGCTACAGATTGGTAGCGGCGTCAGGAGGAAAATATGAGCACCATGACTCGCGAAGAAACCGATGCCCTCATTGCCGAGGTGCTGGAGGTTTATCCGGACAAGGCCAAGAAGGACCGTACCAAGCACCTGGCCTCCAATGACGTAACGATCGAACAATCCAAGAAGTGCATCACGTCCAACCGCAAGTCCCTGCCGGGCGTCATGACCATCCGTGGTTGTGCCTACGCCGGCTCCAAGGGCGTGGTCTGGGGTCCGATCAAGGACATGATCCACATCTCGCACGGCCCGGTCGGCTGCGGCCAGTATTCCCGCGCTGGTCGCCGTAACTACTACGTCGGCACCACCGGCGTCGACACCTTCGGCACGATGAACTTCACCTCGGACTTCCAGGAAAAGGACATCGTCTTCGGCGGCGACAAGAAACTCGCCAAGCTGATCGAAGAAATCGAACAACTCTTTCCGCTCCACAAGGGTATTTCGGTTCAATCCGAATGCCCGATCGGCCTCATCGGCGACGACATCGAGTCCGTCTCCAAGAAGGGTTCCGCCGCCATCGGCAAGCCCATCGTACCGGTTCGCTGCGAAGGCTTCCGCGGTGTTTCGCAGTCCCTCGGCCACCACATCGCCAACGATGCGATCCGTGACTGGGTGCTCGACAAGCGCGACGGCGCCGCCTACGAATCGACTCCCTACGACGTGGCCATCATCGGCGACTACAACATCGGCGGTGACGCCTGGGCGACCCGTATCCTCCTCGAGGAGATGGGCCTGCGTGTCGTGGCTCAGTGGTCCGGCGACGGCACCATCGCTGAAATGATGAACACGCCGAAGGTCAAGCTGAACCTGCTGCACTGCTACCGCTCGATGAACTACATCTCGCGTCACATGGAAGAGAAGTACGGCATTCCTTACCTGGAATACAACTTCTTCGGCCCGACCAAGATCATCGAATCCTGCCGCAAGATCGCCGCTTTCTTCGACGACTCCGTCAAGGAAAAGACCGAAGCCATGATCGTGCGCTACCAAGTGATGATGGACGAGATCATCGCCAAGTACAAGCCGCGCCTGCAGGGCAAGAAGGTCATGCTCTACGTTGGCGGCCTGCGTCCGCGTCACGTCATCGGCGCTTACGAAGACCTCGGCATGGAAGTCATCGGCACCGGCTACGAATTCGGCCACAACGACGACTACGACCGCACGATCAAGGAAATGGGCGATGCGACCCTGCTCTACGACGACGTTACCGGTTTCGAGCTGGAAGAGTTCGTCAAGCGCCTGAAGCCTGACATGGTCGGCTCCGGCATCAAGGAAAAGTACATCTTCCAGAAGATGGGTATTCCGCTGCGCCAGATGCACTCCTGGGACTACTCCGGCCCCTACCACGGTTACGACGGTTTCGCGATCTTCGCCCGTGACATGGACATCGCCCTCTCCAACCCGACCTTCAAGAACCTGACCCCGCCGTGGAAGAAGGTTGCTGAAGAAGAAGTCAAGAAGGCTGCCTGAGTTTCAGGAATTGGGAAGCCGCTGCGGCGGCGGGTGATTGCGGCCCTGAGGTCTTCACCCGCCCCGCTCCCGGTGGCCCTATCATCAACCTTGCGCCCGGCACTGCAGATGAGCGGTACGGGCAAGGAGATAGCAAATGCAAACCGCAGAAAAGATCAAACCCTGTTATCCGTTGTTCCGCGACGACGACTACAAGAAGAACCTCGCCGAGAAGCGCGAGCTGTTCGAAGAAGGTCATGGCGCGGAAAAGGTCTGGGAAACCTTCATGTGGACCACCACCAAGGAATACCAGGAACTCAACTTCAAGCGCGAAGCCCTGACCGTCGATCCGGCGAAGGCCTGCCAACCGCTCGGCGCCGTCCTCTGCGCCTCCGGCTTCCACAAGACCCTTCCCTACGTGCATGGTTCGCAAGGCTGCGTCGCCTACTTCCGCACCTACTTCAACCGTCACTTCAAGGAACCGTGCTCCTGCGTCTCCGACTCGATGACGGAAGATGCCGCGGTGTTCGGCGGCCAGAAGAACATGTTCGACGGCCTGGAAAACGCCAAGGCCATCTACAAGCCGGACATGATCGCCGTGTCGACCACCTGCATGGCCGAAGTCATCGGCGATGACCTGAACGCCTTCATCAACAACGCCAAGAAGGCCGGCCACGTGCCGCAGGAGTACCCGGTTCCCTTCGCCCACACCCCGTCCTTCGTCGGTTCGCACACCACCGGCTGGGACAACATGGAAGAAGGCATCCTGCGCTACTTCACGCTTAACTACATGGATGGCAAGGTCGTCGGCTCGAACAAGAAGGTCAATATCGTTCCCGGCTTCGAAACCTACCTTGGCAACTACCGTGTCATCAAGCGCATGCTGAGTGAAATGGACGTTGCTTACCAAATGCTTTCCGATCCGAGCGAAGTCTTCGACACGCCGGCCGATGGCGAATTCCGCATGTATTCAGGCGGCACGACGATGGACGAAGTCCGCGATGCGCCGAATGCCTACACCACGATTCTGCTGCAACCGGCTCAACTGGAAAAGACCAAGAAGTTCGTCGAGAACACTTGGAAGCACGACATTCCCAAGCTCAACATCCCGATGGGCGTCGAATGGACTGACGAATTGCTGATGAAGGTTTCCGAGCTGACCGGCAAGCCGATTCCGGCCTCGCTGGAACTCGAACGCGGCCGCTGCATGGACTTGATCTCCGACAGCCACGCCTGGCTGCACGGCAAGAAGTTCGCCCTCTACGGCGACCCGGACTTCGTCATGGGCATGGTCAAGATCCTGCTGGAAGTTGGCGCCGAGCCGACCCACATCCTGTCCCACAACGCCAACAAGCGCTGGGGCAAGGCCATGGAAAAGCTGCTCGCCTCCAGCCCGTTCGGCACCCTGGGCAAGGTCTATGTCGGCAACGACCTGTGGCACATGCGCAGCCTGTGCTTCACGGACAAGCCAGACTTCCTGATCGGCAACAGCTACGGCAAGTACATCCAGCGCGACACCCGCCACAAGGGTGAAGAGTTCGAAGTGCCGCTGATCCGTATCGGCTTCCCGATCTTCGACCGTCACCATCAGCATCGTGCCACCACCATGGGCTACGAAGGCATGATGTCCGTGGTCACCCAACTGACGAACGCCGTCCTTGAGCAACTCGACAAGGAAACGATCGGCATGGGCACCACCGACTACAACTTCGACCTGGTCCGCTAATCCGGATCACCTGTGCCCCGCCTGTCGGCAACGGCGGCGGGGCGCAGGCACGCGAGCGACTTGCAAAAACCTAGGGAGAAAACAAATGGCCAACATCATGATCCGCCAGGGCGAAAAGGGGTTGACCTTTTACCTCCCGAAGCGCGACCTGGAAGCCTCCATCGAGTCCATCGAATTCGACACCGACGAAAAATGGGGTGGCGAACTGAAACTGGACAACGGTGGTTCGTACTACATCGATCCGATCGCCAAGCCGCCCCGCCTGCCCATCTCCCTGCGTGCCAAGCGCCTTGGTGCGGCAGAGGACTAAGTTTGTTGAACCTGACCGCCAAGCCAGCCGCTCATTTGTAAACTGCGGCCAGCGAAAGCGGATATTAAGGAGAGCATCATGGCAATGAAAATCGATCCCGACATGTGCACCGCCTGTGGCGACTGCAAGCCGGTCTGCCCGACCAAGTCGATCAGTTCCGGCAAGATCTTCTTCAAGATCGACGCCGCGACCTGCACTGAATGCGACGGCCACAACGACTCCCCGCTGTGCGTGGATGTCTGCCCGTCCGGTTGCATCAGCCCCGCCTGAGTACCCAGCCTCTTGAGCCGAGCGCCCGTACAGTGTGAAAACTGAACCGGCGCTCCACTGAAGACGCTGCCAGGAGCCCACCATGTCGCCCACACCTATCGCCTCACGCGAAGCCGCGCTACGAATCGCGCTGGCTGCCCGTGCCCTGAACGGCCTTGACGTAAAGGCTTTCGTTGCAGCGCTCATCGAAAAACTGGAGCCGCCGCTCACCGAATCCAAACTCGGCAAATTGACCGTCGAAGACCTGCGCACCCTGCTGGCCGGCGACTTCGCCGAGCAGAGCTGCCATGTCGGTGTCGAGCCGGAACAGCTCAAAGAAGCGGTGCGCGTACTTTGGGGCCAGGGCATCGAGCACAGTGACTTTCCGGTGATCGAGGCCTACGCCGATGGCGAGATGCCCGGCTCGATCCGCGTCGCCGTCGCCGCCAATCGCGGCGAGAACCTGGACGGCCACTTTGGCTCCTGCGACCGCTTTCTGGTCTATCAGGTCGGCCAGCAGGCAATCAAGCTGATCGACGTGCGCAGCACGGCCGAGGCCGACGGTGCCGAGGACAAGAACGCCGCCCGCTCCGAGCTGATCGGCGACTGCCAGATCGTCTATATCCAGTCGATCGGCGGCCCGGCTGCTGCCAAGGTCGTGCGCGCCGGCGTGCATCCGGTCAAGAAACCGACCGGCGGCCCGGCGCGCGAGATTCTCGCTGAATTGCAGGAACGCCTGACCTCGCCGCCGCCTTGGCTGGCCCAGATCATGGGGGTTCGTTCGGCTTCGCTCGCCCGTTTCGAGGAAGATCTGGCCGAAGAGGATGCCGAATCGTGATTACGCCAAACCAGCTCGCACAGGTCGGCGAAGCCGCGCTCCTCGACGGACGCGCCGCTTCATTGCGCCAGCGTTTTCCGGAGCTGCATTTCACGGAATGCAGCGAGGACGATGTCTCGCCCCGCTACAAGCCCGCTTTCACTGTCACCGGCTACGATCTCTACTACATTTCCGGCGCAACCGGTCACTGCCTCGAACTGACCAACGATGCCGCCATCGCCTCCGGCATCCTGATTGCCGCCAAGGTCGATGAAGAGTGAACAGCACCAACCCCAGGCCGGCATGGGCAAGCTGGGGCTGTGTTCCGGCTGCAGCTATTTTCCCGGCCACCTGAACGCGAATCTCTGCACGCCGGGCGACGCCTGCATCCGCGCCCATAGCGGGCGGCAGATCGACCGTTTCCTGCGCAACAATCGCTCGGAAGCCGTCAAGTATCTTGACGACATCTTCTGGGAGAGACGAGCCATTGCAGCGCGCTATGCGCCGGTCGACGAGATTTTTACCCTCAAATCCGACCCCGACGAAGTCGTTCGCCGTGTGGTGGCAACCCGCTTGCCCACCGAACAACTCGAATCGATGATCAAGGATCGCGACCGCGAGGTCCGCCTCTCCGTCGCCACGCGCCTGCCGGAGCCCCTGCTGATCCAGCTGGTCAACGACGACGATTACCTGATCCGCGCCACCGTCGCCCGTCGACTGCCGCACGGCCAGCTCACCCGGCTGGTCAAGGATTCCGAACGCGAAGTGCGCAAGGTCGTCGCCTCGCGGCTGCCTTCTTTCGCACTCCACATGCTGGCCAACGACCCCGAGCCGGAAGTCCGCGCCATCGTCGCCGAGCGCGCGTTGCCGGGCCTCGCTGCGGCACTGCTCAAGGACGAGGAATGGTGGGTACGGCTGGCCGCCGTCGGCAACGCCCCGCTCGAATTCCTGCAGCCGATGACCAGCGATCCCGAAATCGAAGTCCGCGAAGCGGCACAGGCTCGGCTGGCCGAAGAAAACGACATCTGAAAACGAGGAAAATCCGATGAAAGAAACACAGGGGTGGTCGGAATACTGTAAATCACTTGCTCCCGGCATCGTCGAAACCTGTGCCAAGGTCGCCGTCAGCAGCGGCCCCGGCGCGCTGGTCAAAGCGCTGAGCGCGGCCTTGCCCGAGTGGAAGTTCCGCCACGCCATGAGCCGCGGCGGCTGGTATCGGCTGGGCGGCGTGCTGGATGGCAACGGCCAGCGCATCAGCGACAACCTCGAACGCTGGGTGGAAGATGCGCTCGACGAGCGCGATGGCGACTTCCACCAACTGATCGACGACTTCGCCGATCAGACCCTCTACGCCACGCGCCTGGTCGGCCAGACGCACTATCTGGTCGCCTCGGCCAGCGACGATACTGACGGCTTCCTTCAGCTGGAAATCGAGGATTTGCAGGAAATGCGCGTCCACCAGCTCTTCTTGAACGAGCCGGGCTCGCTTGAAGAACTCGTCGACCCGCGCGGCGGTGCCGACAAGCCGCAACCGATCGGTCTGCCCTTCTACAATTTCCGCCGCATCCAGCACATTGGCGCCTTTCTCAAGCGCATGCTGGAGCAAAAACCCGAACCGGCCCCGATACACCGGATGCTCGACGACTGGGGGAAATGCAGCGCCGCCAGCACCAGTCCCTACTACGGTCACTGGGTCATCGCCACCCGCGAACACCTCGACCGTTACCACCAGCCCGTTTTTCGCGCCCAGCCGATTGCCACGCTGGCCGGCGAGCCGCCGGAATTCGACTGCCCCAGCGACACCAGCGGCCTCAAGCTGCAGGCAGCGCTAACGCATTTCGACCGTGAAGCCGGCTACCCGATGGCCTGGTATTTCCACATGCTGACCACCAAGGCCGTTCCGCATTGGGTGGCCCAGACCGTCGTCGAGGACTCGCTCTCCGGTTTCGCTTACCTGCCGCAGCGCGATGTCGACGTCGTGCGCAACTGGCTGCACCGGCCCTACGCCGTCTGACGACGAGCCGGAGCACACCAGGAAGCGAACTATCCGCCGAGAATCCCGCGCATTTCGCTGACCGAGAAACCGCGCAGCGTCTGCGCGCGGACGTTGCCCATGGCCGCCACCTTGAACATGACGGCCATCGCCGCAGCCTCCTCGCCCTCGATGATGACCAGCATGTCGTACTGGCCAGTGGTGTACAGCACGGTCTTCACCTTAACGCCCGCTTTCTCGGCCATGGCCGCAAATGCCTCGAAGCGATCCGGCGAATCCTTGACGTTGCGCATACCCTGATCGGTCAGGTTGATGAGGGAAACAAGTGTGGTCATGACATCCTCCTTTGTTCGACAGAATGCAGCGGATTGCTGCGCCTCCCCGGCAGCCATGATGACTGCCACAGAGATCGTGTGGATGCTGGGCGGAGCGGAAGAATCATGATGCCCCCGGGATTTATCGCTGGCGAGATGCGTTCCCGGAAGCAGGGGTCTGTTGTAGTATAGATTCGGCTTTTGCAAAGGCAAGCCGCTGTGCATTCAACGACTTGCAACACTTGCCACAATCGACCCATCACAGAGGAAAAACAGGAATGCATCAAGCACGACTATTCACACTAGGCGCACTGATGTGCGGCACCATTGCCGGCATCGCGATGACCGGCTGCGAAAAGAAGGCCGATCCGGTCGCCGCCGCCCAGGTGGCCGACAAGAAGGCCGAAATTCCGGTTCCGGGCATCGCCGAAGTCAAGGCCATTGCCGAAGAAGGCTTCGTTTACGGCCTGCCGATCGTCATGAACTACGGGGTCATGTACGAATTCGTCATTGACAAAAACTCGGGGCAGTACAAGGCGCCTTTCAATACCATCAACAACCAGCATCGTGTCTTCACCTGGGAGGACACGGCGATCCCCACGCCCAACAGCGACACCCCCTATTCCATGGCCTGGCTGGACCTGCGTGCCGAACCGGTCGTGATCTCGGTGCCGGCGGTCGATCCCAAGCGCTACTACTCGGTGATGCTCAACGACGGCAACACCTTCAACTACGGCTACATCGGCAGTCGCGCCACCGGCAGTGAAGCCGGCGACTACCTGATCGTCGGCCCGCGCTGGAAGGGCGAAACCCCGCCGGGCATCAAGAAGGTCTTCAATTCGACCACCGATTTCTCGCTCGCCGTGTTCCGCACCCAACTGATCGACGCCAAGGACATGCCTAACGTCGAAGCCGTCCAGGCCGGCTACAAGGTGCAGCCGCTGTCGGCCTTCCTCAACCAGCCGGCACCGGCCGCCCCCGCAGCGGTTGATTGGCCGAAGTTCGACAAGGAACTGGTCAAGACCGAATTCTTCGAGTTCCTGGATGTCGCGCTCCAGTTCGCGCCGGCCGGCCCGGAAGAAGAAGCGATCCGCGCCAAGCTCGCCAGCATCGGCATCGGCCCCGGCAAGAAATTCGCGTTCAAGGATCTCTCGCTCGAACACAAGGCCGCGATCCTGCTCGGCATGAAGGAAGGCGACAAGAAGGTCGACGAAAAGGTCGCCACCATCGGTAAGTCGATAAACGGCTGGCACGTCGGCTCCGCGTTCGGCGACCGCGCCTTCTACAACGGCGACTGGCTGCTGCGGGCAGGCGCGGCGCGGGCCGGCATCTACGGCAACGATGCAGCCGAAGCGATGTACCCGATGACCAAGACCCTGGCCGACGGCACGGTACTCGACGGCGCCAAGCACAACTACACCCTGACCTTCGCCAAGGACCAGTTCCCGCCGGTCAACGCCTTCTGGTCGGTCACCATGTACGACGCCAAGAACCAGCTGCTGGTCAAGAATCCGATCAACCGCTACCTGATCAATTCGCCGATGATGTCCGGCATGAAGAAGAACAAGGACGGTTCGCTGACCCTCTACATCCAGAAGGATTCGCCGGGCAAGGACAAGGAAGCCAACTGGCTGCCGGCCCCCGATGGCGATATTTATCTGGTGATGCGCCTCTACTGGCCCAAGGACACGCCGCCGTCGATCCTGCCGGCCGGCGAAGGTACCTGGCAACCGCCGGCGCTCGTCCAGGCCAAGTAAATCCGGCCTGAGCCAAGCACGAATCGGGGCGAATCAACGCCCCGATTTTTTTGTCTCCCGGATTGACTTGCCCCGATGCGCGGCGCACGCTGTCGATGAAAACTCGCCACCAAGTCAAGGGGGACAAAATGCAAAACTCCATTCTTTCCCGATTCTCCCGGCTGCTGCTCGCCGCCCTCGCCATCGTCCTGCTGGCGCCCGTCGCCACCCTCGCCGCCGACCGCACGGCGCTCGAACGCGACGCCCGCAACGCCTACAACAAACTGGTCGCCAGGGTACCGGCGGCCAAGGCGCTATCCAAAGAAGCCGATGCCGTGCTCGTCTTTCCCAAGATCACCAAGGCCGGCCTCGTCATTGGCGGGCAATACGGCGACGGCGTTCTCTTCCGCGGCGACAAGGTCGTCGGCTACTACAATACCAGCGGCGCCTCGTATGGCCTGCAGGCCGGCGCCCAGCAATACGGCTACGCCATGTTCCTGATGAACGAAAAAGCCGTACACGCGCTGACCAGGAACGAAGGCCTGGAAGTTGGCGTCGGCCCCAGCGTCGTCGTCGTCGACCAGGGCATGGGCAAAACCATGACCAGCACCACCGCCACCGAAGACATCTACGCCTTCATCTTCAGCCAGAAAGGCCTGATGGCCGGGATCGGCCTGCAAGGCAACAAGATCACCCCGCTCAAGCCGTAGCGATTTTGATTTTTGCCCTTTTTTGGCGGTCGACCGCAACCGGCCGCCATACGTCACACTGGCCGGCGGCAGCGAATGATACGATCTGCCAAGTGATGCCGCTGTGCTGGCCCAAGGACACGCCACCGTCGGCCCTGGCAGCCGGCTAGAGCATCTGACAACAGCCATCCGGTATCGTGCAGGCGCAGCAAGGCCGCATCGCTGCGGGAACAAAAACCAACGCTTCAAACACCCCAACGGAATCCTCACAAATGCTCAAGAAAACCATTGGCCTTGGCTTGATAGCCGCCACCCTGCTGCTACAGGCCTGCTCGATGACGCCGTCGCGCCTGCCAGCGGTGCCGCATGATCTGACCGCCAAAGCCGAGATTCCAGGTATGCCGGGAGTCCGTTATGTCGCAGGGGTCGATGTCCCGGAGATGACCCTCAAGGGGCATGAATCGCTGCAACGGGAACTCGATTATCGTGCCCAGCAAGGGCTCAAGGGGCCGCTACCGCCGGCATTTTTCATCGCCATTTCAGGCGGCGGCGACAACGGCGCGTTCACAGCCGGCATGATGAACGCCTGGACGGCGACCGGCACTCGCCCTGAATTCAAGCTCGTCACCGGCATCAGCACCGGTGCGCTGATTGCGCCATTCGTCTTTCTCGGGCCGAAATACGACGCGACGCTGAAGGAGGTCTACACCACCATCTCGCCGAAAGACGTCC
>Ga0209202_1001837_pt1 | contig 12316 bp, 9 predicted proteins | sample AD_UKC032_MetaG_FD_184416 | JGI IMG/M metagenome (GOLD analysis project Ga0209202, IMG submission 184416) | Active sludge microbial communities of municipal wastewater-treating anaerobic digesters from USA - AD_UKC032_MetaG (SPAdes) (version 2) | ecosystem: Engineered > Bioreactor > Anaerobic >... | reverse complement strand
AGAAGCTTGTCAAGTAATATTATTAATAATATCAATATATTATCGCATTTTTAGGACTGATTAACTCAAAGAATATTCGAGGTAACATTGATTAGAAAAATAAATAACCAAGTGAGTTGTGCAAAGCTCTTACAGCTTTGATCATAATAGTCAGCCCTATCGCTTTTTGACAGGCGCGGATAACTAAACGGAGTATTGAGAATCATCAATCAAACGGTAATAAAAAGCGGGTGCTATCCCTTCAAACTTCCTTTGCCTCTGGATGCCGGGGAAGTGTGGAAGCCTTATCCTATTTTTCAGGGTTCAACGGCTACACTGAACCATCTTTCCTGTCATGCTTCAACACTGGCCTGCGGCTTCAGTCCGCACGCCCCCCATGAACACACAGACGAAGAGATTCTTATTGTTTTATCGGGTGAAATCGATATCATTTTGGAAGATCATCATGCCTCCGCTCAACCTGGCTTTTATCGGGAACGTTTACAAAAATACGATTTTGTTTTTTACCCGGCCAACTTCGCGCACAGTCTCGAAACGATCAGCGAACAACCAGCAAATTATCTTATGTTTCGATGGCGCGGACTCTCTTCTTTTCGGAACGCCATGCTGGATTTTTGTCGTTTCAATGCTCTGCCGGCACGGGATGAGATTGGTGTCGATCAGAGTCTTTCGATGCAACTTATGTTTGAGGAGTCGACCCAGTATTTGGGAAAGCTTCACTGTCACGCGACGAGTCTGTCTTCCGGCTCCGGTTATGAACCGCATGTAGATCCTTACGACGTGGCCATTCTTCTCCTGGAAGGGGAAGTAGAAACGCTTGGCCAAATCATCAAAGCGCCCAGCGTGATTTTCTATGAAGCCGGGAAACCCCATGGAATGTCCAACCCTACCGATTATACAGCCAAATATCTCGTCTTCGAATTTCATCGACATTCCGCAGAACGATGGCAGAAATTATCCGGTTTCAAACTGAATGGAATGATTAAGCCGTCATTCATTATGCTTGACGCGTCTTCAGCCTGTCAGCTTAAGTGCCCTTCCTGTCCTACCGGTCAGGGGATGACGCTAAAGACGTTAGGAGCAAAATTCTTGAAATTTACCGATTTCAAAAAATTAATTGATGCCAATCCATGGATCAAATCTATCGAATTGTCGAACTGGGGAGAAATCCTTTTAAATCCTGAAATAACGGCCATTCTTAAATACGGATTTAAAAAGAATGTCGCCTTGCAGGCAAACTGCGGCGTGAATTTGAATACCGCCACCAGCGACATATTAGAGGCTCTGGTGAAATATCAATTACAGGGTATGACCGTTGCTTTGGATGGGGCGTCCAACGAGACCTATAAAATATACCGTGTCGGCGGCGACTTTGAAAGAGTCATTGCTCATATTCGCACGATCAATGCATTCAAGCAGCGCTACAAAACGGATCTGCCTAAAATGACCTGGCAGTTTATTGCTTTTGGACATAATGAGCACGAAATTACGAAGGCGAGAAATATGGCTGCTGAACTTAAAATGGATTTTCGCGTAAAATTATCCTTTGGCGATCTGTATACGGGTAAAATATTTTCGCCGGTAAGAAATCGGGAACGTATACGGAGAGAAAGCGGCCTGGATTGCGCCGACCGGCAGGAATATTTAGAAAAGCACGGGGAGCATTACCTGCAAAAAGTTTCCTGCGGGCAGCTTTGGGGAAACCCCCAGATCCATGCGGACGGAAGACTGCTGGGTTGCAGCGTTAATTATAAACTGGACTACGGAAATGTGTTTGAAGAGGGGTTGCTGGAATGCATCAACAATGAAAAGATAAATTATGCGCGTCAAATGTTAATGGGCCTGATGCCTCCGCGGGAAGATATTCCGTGCAGTACTTGTATCTACTATAAAACAATGCGCACTTACATGAATCATGAAAGCCCATCCCTTCCGCTCGAAATATTGGCGGACCGTGAAGTGCAGATTGCCGCCATTTATTCCTCGACGAGCTGGCGAATGACCAGGCCTTTACGATTTGCAGGAGACAAAGTTAAAAAATATATGCATCTGGTGCCGATGCCGGCCGGACGATTGCCGGAGGGGCGGCAGCCAATGCAAATCTTAACTGGGAACGGCGTTGGACGGGGCACAGACCTCGATCAAGCCGTTTCCGAGCACGATGCGCAGATTGCTGCACTCTACCAGTCAACAAGCTGGCGAATAACCAGGCCTTTGCGATTTGCAGGAAATAAAGTTAAAGAGCATATGCATCTGTTGCCACCCTCGGCGCAAAGGTTGGCAAGTCGTATTTACATATTATTCTTGCGCAAAAAATCATCATGACATTTTTGAAATGAAAGTAAATGTAATGAACACAGTGTGCACACAAAGCAGCATAAGGTAAAGTCATGTGAATAATAATAAAAAAGGAGTCATATATACCTGCATAACCGGAGGTTATGATGATCTTATCAATCATACATTTATCAATCAGGATTGGGACTACGTTTGTTTTACGGATGATTTATCTATTGTTAACGCCGCCGATTCTTTCTGGGACATCAGGCCTCTTCTTTTTGACAAGTTGGATAATGTCCGCAACCAGAGATGGCATAAAATCCATCCGCACATCCTGTTTACCGAGTATAAAAAAAGCATATGGCTTGACGCCAACATCAATATTTTGAATAAAGATTTGTTTGCCGACATCGACATGGCCATAGCTGAATCCCGTTTGATATCCATTGCCCCACATCCGGTCAGAAATTGCATTTATGATGAACTCATCACTTGTGTCGAGTTGGGAAAAGACAACGTGGAGGTTATGAGGGAACAAGTCAATTTAATTAGAATGTCCGGTTTTCCTGAAAAGCAGGGGCTGTTTGAAAGTAATATAATGTACAGGGAACATCACGATGATCGCGTCATAGCTGTGATGAATGATTGGTGGTGGTGGGTTGAAAATTATTCAAGGCGAGATCAGCTTAGCCTTCCTTATGTTATATGGCAACACAAATTGGATGTTAAGCTGTTAACGAATATTTCATACAGACATAATCCGAGTGTAGAATTTATTTATAGCGCCAGTCACGTGACGAAAGAAGAACTCCTGGCTCAAAAGGAGGAGCTGGTTGCTCACCATGCGGAGCTGCAACAGGCCTTGGAAGCGAGAGACAACCACATCGTCACCCTGAACCAGGCAATGTTTGAGCGAGACAAGACGATCGACGAACTTTATCGCTCCACCAGCTGGCGATTTACAATGCCTTTACGCATTGTTGGGGATCAGTTGAAAAAATTCCGACTTCGCTGGAGACGCTGATGCAAGCAGATTCAAGGGGTGTTTTTGAATCGGCACACAAAGAAAAATTTTTCGAGACAGACTTGCTACCATTGATATTTCCAATGCAATGGATAAGGTAATCATATCGGAGTGAACGCAACTATAGTGCCTTATTAAATAATTATAAAAACCAACTTAAGGACTAAGAACGCCAGGTTGCCTGTCTTCAGCAAGAGGTCCGTGAAAAGGAAAATGAACGTCTTTTTTCTGGAAGGAGAATTTATTTAATTGATAGATCGTATTTATAGATTATACTGTCATTGGCGTAATTACGGTTCTGCCGCTGTTGGGCAGCTTATTATGCGCAAACTTTCCGGACAAAATCAGCCGTCGTCAGATGTCATGCAATTTTATGGAGATATGAATGTATCTCAAATCCTACGCGCCCGCTTTCCGTCCCTTGCGCCGCTGCGCGCGTATTCACTGTCCGGTGCACACATTCGCCGTGTAAACATCGTCACCGACAGCATCAACAACGGCAGCCTGTATGCCGGAGTAGGGACGGCTATTATCTTTGCCGCGTTTCTAGCCGAAAAATTGAACGCACAAATACGAATTATTACCCGCACCGAACGGTCAAAGCCGGAAAATCTGGAGCATCTTTTATCCACTTATGGAATGGAATTGAAAAATGAGGTCATATTTAAATTCGCGGCTTTTTATGATCAGAATTACCAGCTTGATATTTTTCAGGACGATATATTCCTAACCACATCCTGGTGGACCACCGCGGCTACCCTGCCTTCTGTACCGGCAGCCAATATTATTTACCTTTTACAGGAAGATGAAAGGATATTCTATCCTTTTGGTGATGAGCGGCTGCAATGTGAATCCATCCTGCGCAACCGCGACATCCGCTTTTTAATTAATACTAAAATATTATTTGAACATTTGGCGCAGAGCGGTTTAGATAATATCGCTGAAAAAGGAACTTGGTTTGAACCATCTTTTCCATCGCAGGTCTTTCATCCGCGGAAGATTGACCGGCAGGGGAAGCGCAGATTTTTCTTTTATGCCAGACCGAATAATGTTCGCAATCTCTTCTATCTGGGCATTGAAGTGATCGAGCAGGCCATCAGACGCCATGTGCTGGATATGGAGAGCTGGGATATATATCTTGTCGGCAGGGATATTCCGGATATAACATTTTGCGGAGATTATAAGCCGAAGCAATACGAAAATATGACCTGGGCGGAATACGCGGACCTCGCGGGTACCGTCGATCTCGGTCTGATTTTAATGTATTCTCCGCATCCCAGTTATCCCCCTCTGGATTTGGTCGCGAGCGGCGCCGTGGTTGTCACCAACCGTTTCGCGAACAAGACCGATTTAAGCGGATATTCGCCAAATCTGATTTGCGCGGATCTCGAAACCGATGCTCTTGTCGATGCGCTCCGGCAGGGGGTGAATGTCGCGACTGATGCGATAGAGCGCGAAAAAAACTTTCAGAAGAACACGCTTCTCAGTGACTGGCATGAATCATTTGCCGGAGCGCTGAAGCAATTTGCCGGAGGCGCCTGATGTTTACAGCCAGTCTTCCGGCAGTGCCGTATTCTGATCCATGGAAGATACCTCTGTCTGTACGGCTCAAGATGATGGCGCGCGGCAGGCGCCGGATTGCCTATTATTACGAAGAGGCCAATAACAGCACTTTTCGTTACCGGGCATATAACATGGCGCAGGTCCTGAACGATGTAAAAAACAATGATGTTTCCGCCGGCTATTTTTTCCAGGCCGATTTGCATCAGATCGAAGATATTGTTGATCTGGCTGATGTGCTTGTCATTTGCAGGTCAATGTACAATCATCATATTAATGAGTTAATTATGAAGTTTCATGTACGGGGTAAGCGTGTGCTCTTCGATATAGATGACTTAGTTTTTGATGTTCGTTACGCACATCTGGTCATTAACACACTGGATCAAGATGTAGATAATCCCGCCGTATGGCATGACTGGTTTGCCTGGATTGGCCGTTTAGGCGAAACACTTCGAGGCTGCGATGGTGCCATCACGACTAATAGTAATCTAGCCGCAAGAATCGCAGAGTTTTCAGGTTTGCCGGTTTACGTAGTGCCTAACTTTATAAATAAGGAACAGCTTGAACTATCTGAGCGACTGTATGCAGAAAAAAAGGCTTCCGGATTTGCGAGCGATGGGAAAATACATCTCGGGTACTTCAGCGGCTCGCCCTCTCATGATCTGGATTTTGAGATGATCGTTCCCGCCCTGGAGAATCTGCTGGATGATGATCCGCGGTTGGAACTGGTGATTACCGGATATATTGAGCAGCACCCGTTGCTCAAACGCTTCGGAAAAAGAGTCATCCAACAGCCCTTCCATGATTACATCAATCTTCAGCGGCTCGTGGGCAGTGTCGAGTACAATCTGGTGCCTTTGCAGTCGAATGTTTTCACTTCCTGTAAATCCGAGCTCAAGTATTTCGAGGCGGCCGTAGCCGGCACCATCAGTATTGCTTCTCCTACCCATACCTACGCGAAGGCTATCCGCCACGGACACAACGGTTATTTGTCCCGGGCTCATCAGTGGGCCTCTGTCATCCGTCAGGCCATCGGCCAAATGGATTCGTACCAGGAAATGGCCTCAACCGCCTTTGCTGATGCACGAACAAAATATGTCGGACTCAACCAGCGCGAAGTCATTTTGAAAGCACTCGGAATGTCGCAGTCAGAAGGTGCCTGAGCATTATCTTAACGCAGAATCAAATTTACAATCAGATGGAAAAAATTCAGGGATGATTAATCGAAATATTGTAGCCATTGTCGTTACGTATCAACCGGACATTAACGTATTAACCGGATTAATGAATGCTCTGAATAATCAGGTTGATTCGATCATCATTGTCGATAATGGATCCGAAATAGATATTCCATCATATTTCAGCAAAGAGTCTTCACGATCTGTTTCCGTTCTTAACCTGGGTAAAAACATGGGGGTGGGGTTTGCGCAAAACACCGGCATCAAAGAAGCCATAAAAATGAAGGCCACGCATGTTATGCTGCTTGATCATGATAGCATTCCCGCTCCCGATATGATTTCAGCCCTGATAAAAGCAGAGGATGCGTTGACGCTGACCGGAGAAAAGATCGCCGCAGTTGGACCACGTTATAAATTTCCCAATACAAATATATCGTCTTTCTTCGTTCAGTTCGGTTTGTTCAGGTTTAAGAAAATATACTGTACTGATGAAGGTTGTCCCGAGTATGTTCCTGCGGATTTCCTGATTTCATCCGGATGTTTGATTTCCTTAAAGGCCATTGATGAAATCGGTTTTATGGATGAATCGCTTTTTATCGATCACGTCGACACGGAGTGGTTTCTCCGGGCAAAATTTAAATGTTTTTCATCGTTTGGTATCTGCAATGCCGTTATGGAACATAATCTGGGCGATTATTTATTGGATGTTTGGGTTGGTAAAAAAAGAACCTTGCCAATTCACAGCCCAACTCGATTGTACTACATTTTCAGAAACAGTTTTTTGCTTTATAAGCGTTCCTATGTCTCTACCCAATGGATTGTGAATGATGTAATCAGGCTCTGCCTGATGTTTATTCTTTTTTCATGCAAGGTCTCACCCCGGATTCAATTTTTTAAAATGATGTCCCGGGGAATTTATGATGGACTGGCGGGCAAAAGCGGTCCGTACAGCATGTAACCGGCATTCACGACATTCTATGCCGTCCTTCCCTTCCGGGCGATATTTGCGAGTCAAAGGATCTGATGAAAATCTTGAATCCGGATCAGTTCAAAGCCTTGTTATACGCTCATATGGAGGAGGAATTTGAAAAAGTGATCAATTCTTTAAAGCAGAAGATTGGTTTTTAATGTCTCAGGTATCCGTCATTATTGTCAACTATAACGCCGGTCCCCTTTTAAAAAGTACCGTAAAGCTGCTGCTGAATTCTCCTGTTGTCGGCAGAATAATCGTTTGTGATAATCATTCTCAGGATAACAGCATCAATGATATCGAGCTCCTTGCCGCTTCCAGATCGCGCCTCATATGTATTCGTAATATGGAGAATCTGGGTTTTGCAAAGGCCTGCAATATTGGTGTTGAAGCTGTCGACAATTGCAAATATTTGCTTTTTCTGAATCCGGATTGTTTGATGAAGGGAAATGCTCTGGAGACCTTGTTGACTTTTATGAAGTCATCACCGGAAACAGGCATGGCCGGACCGCTTTTGTTTAATCCGGATGGAACAGAACAGTTAGGGGGAAGAAGAGCAATACCGACTCCTTGGCGTTCATTCGTTCGCGCTTTCGGTTTATCAAAACTTAGTGAAAGATATCCACGTCTCTTTTCTGATTTTTTGCTACACCAGCAGCCTTTACCGGATGGTCCCGTGGAAGTCGAGGCTATTTCCGGTTCCTGTATGCTGGTGAGGCGGGAAGCTTTATTTGATGTCGGCCTGCTGGACGAAGGATATTTTATGCACTGCGAGGATCTGGACTGGTGCATGCGTTTTCGTCAGAAGGGCTGGAAAATCACCTTTGTTCCTGATGCCCGCGTGGAACATCATCAGGGTACCTGCAGCAAGGCAAGACCTGTTTTTGTTGAATGGCACAAACACAAAGGGATGATGCGGTTCTATCGGAAGTTTTTCCGGAATCAATACCCGGGGGTATTAATGTGGATTGTGTCAGTGGGCGTATGGTTACGTTTTGGAGTGTTGGCAATATGGCATTCTGTGCGCAAAGCAGGAAGTATTGTTGTGATTGGGCGTGAGTGAAAAACGTGTAGGTTTGTTAGGGGCGACGAGTTTAGTCGGCCAGTGTCTCTTGCCGTTGCTCAAAGAAAATGGATGGCAGGTCCGGGCATTTTCCCGCCGCCAGATTAAAAGCAGTGATCAGAACTTTCAGTGGATGCGACTTCCGAATTCTCATGATTATCAAAACATCACCACTGGCGGAACTGAAAGAATGGATTTCTGGATTTGCACTGCACCGCTCTGGGTGTTGCCGGATTACTTTCCGATGATTGAAAAATATGGTGTGCGCCGTATCATCGCACTTTCTTCGACTAGCCGCTTTACTAAGAGTAACTCCTTTGATAAAAATGAAACGGTTGTGGCTCGCCAATTGTCGGAAAGTGAAGACCGCTTATGCAACTGGGCGCAGGCGAAAGGCATCGATTGGGTGATTCTTCGGCCCACGATGATTTATGGTCTGGGACAGGATAAGAATATTTCTGAAATAGTTCGCCTTATCCGCCGTTTTGGTTTCTTTCCTATGGTAGGACAGGCAAAAGGACTGCGTCAGCCCGTACACGCTGAGGATGTCGCGATGGCCTGTGTATCCGCTCTTGAAAAGACCGAGGTGATCAATCACGCCTATAATCTTTCAGGTGGAGAGATGCTTGCTTATCGGGAGATGATCAACCGGGTATTTGCTGCTCTTGGTCGCCGGCCGATTTTGATTCCTGCGCCTCTTTGGCTTTTTCGACTGGTGGCAGCCTTGATCCGTTGTCTTCCGCGTTATAGAAACTGGACTATGCAAATGGCTGAACGGATGAACATCAATCTGGTGTTTGACCACGATGAGGCGGCCAGGGATTTCAATTATTCTCCCGGACCCTTCCGGTTGTCCTCAAAAGATCTGCCGCCATGAGGTATTGACTGATGAAATGTTCGAAAGCCCAATAATGATGAAACGTCTTTTCGACTTTTTTTTGAGTCTGTTGCTGTTGCTGTTTTTTGCATTACCGCTTTTAGTGATTGCTCTATTGGTTAAGTTTACATCGTCGGGCCCTGTCCTTTACTGGTCTGACCGCGTCGGGAAAGATAATCTGCTTTTCCGTATGCCCAAGTTTCGGACGATGCACGTTAATACACCGGAAGTTGCCACCCATTTGCTTGCGGATTCACATCAATATTTAACGCCGGTTGGCGCTTTCCTTCGCAGATGCAGTTTTGATGAGTTACCGCAATTATGGAGTGTTGTTACTGGAGACATGAGTATGGTCGGTCCGCGGCCCGCGCTATTCAATCAGGATGATCTGATTGCTTTGCGGACCGAGAAAGGCGTACACCGATTGATTCCGGGAATTACAGGTTGGGCGCAGATCAATGGTCGAGATGATTTACCGATACCCGTAAAAGTGGAATTCGATGTCTATTACCTGGAGCACAGCTCTCTAATGTTTGATATTAAGATACTTTTTTTGACTTTGTTCAAGGTGTTGCGCCGTGAAGGGGTCACACATTGATGGACAATGGGTAAAATGCTCTAGGGGGCAAAGAAATGGTGCATAGTTGATGGTGGGCTTAAGGGATCAAGTGAAAAAATAGTTCTGTATTCAATTGCTTGGCGAAAACATGGATTTTAAAATTTTTTGTGTACAATATAATAATTTAAGTTGCAATGTGTTCATTACCCTGATAAGTAATCAACATGATTAATAGAAAAATTGAACCAATATTTCGTGATCTGGTCTCTCAGTATCCTGTTGTTACACTGACAGGACCAAGGCAAAGTGGCAAAACAACTCTTTGCCGAAAGGTCTTTCCGAGCATGGCTTATGCCAACCTGGAGAGCCCCGATGTTCGTGAATACGCTGCCACTGATCCACGCGGATTTTTATCCGCTTACGCGGAGGGTGTTATTATTGATGAGATCCAGCGCGTTCCTCAACTCATTTCCTATGTCCAGAGTATTGTGGATGAACGCAAAACGCCGGGACAGTTTATTCTTACTGGAAGTCAGCAGTTTGAAGTTATGAACACGATCAATCAATCATTGGCCGGCCGTACAGCTCTGTTGAGGCTTTTACCATTCAGCATCTCCGAAATCCAGAAAACGACGCTTCCCAAATCACTGGATATGATGCTTTTAAAAGGATTCTATCCGCGTATTCACGATCATGGACTGAATCCCACGCAGGCTCTGGGAGATTACTATGAAACCTATATCGAAAGAGATTTGCGCCAATTGATGTCTATCCGTGATTTGAGTCTTTTTCAAAAGTTTGTCCGGCTTTGTGCGGGGAGAATCGGGCAGATTCTTAATATGCAAAGTCTTGCAAATGATACCGGTGTTTCCCATACGACGGTACAACAGTGGGTATCCCTTCTCGAAGCGAGTTATATCGTAGTTTTACTGAAGCCCTGGTATTGTAATATTTCTAGGCGTCTGATCAAATCTCCTAAGCTATATTTCTATGATGTTGGCCTGGCTGCCTATTTACTGGGGATGGAGAGCGAAATTCATGTCAGTCGTGATCCGTTGAGAGGTAATCTTTTCGAGAATCTTGCACTGATAGAGGCCATTAAATATCGTTTCAACAGGGGCAAAAAAAACGCCGTGACATTTTATCGGGATAGCCGGGGAAACGAAGTGGATATGATTCTCGAAAGCGGACGAGAAGTATTTCCAATAGAGGTCAAGGCTGGAGCAACCATTGCGGATGATTTCTTCAAGGGCCTAAAGTATTTTTCCCGCGTGGCAGGCGAGCCATCCCATGGTAGCGGTTTGATCTATGGTGGCAAAGAGATCCAACAGCGCGGCAATTTCCGCATCTATCCCATTACTGCAATGGAAGAAATGTTTGATTCGCTTAATAATAAAGGATTTAACTATTAAGATTTCTAAAGTACCGATCCCTGATGTTTGACTAGAGGTATCAAGTTGTTTATCTTCATCGAATCAACATGAGGGCAAAGGTTAGCGTTGTTGTATGCCAGTAGAAGTAAAAGTTGCACTACCGCCCGCAGTTGTATATAAGCGCTCAAAATAAATAGTATTTAACAATAAGATGATTATAAATCCTCAGCTCAAAAATCCGAAATTTTATTTGATGATATTCATTGATATTTTCATCTTTATCACTGCCCTTTGTTTGGCCTATCTGCTTCGTTTTGAATTTTTTCTTGCCCATATTGACATTAAACAAATCTATCAATTGCTTCTCTGGATGGTACCGCTGAAATTTATCATCTTCCTTTCGTTTGGACTTTACGGCGGCATGTGGCGTTACACTAGCGTACGGGATTTCTGGCGGTTGGCCCAGGCCTGCTTCTTATCGACGTTAATCGTCATGGTGATTATCCTTACCATCAACAGATTTGAAGGATATTCCCGCAGCATATTTATTGGCGATGGAGTTATTACATTTGTTCTAGCCGGCGGTGTGCGCATGGCTATTCGTTCTTTCTATGCGGTTTACATGAACAACGGAGCGGAGATTTATCCTCTCGTCAATACCCACCTAACAAGAGTATTGATTATTGGTGCCGGCGACGCAGGAGAAAAAATTTTACGGGAGATTATAGAAAACTACACATTGAATTATAAGGTTGTCGGTTTTATTGATGATGATGCAGGAAAACAGGGACAGACCATTCATGGGATACCGATATTGGGTACTTTAGAGCGCCTGCCCGCGATTGTAAAGCGGGCAAATATCCAGCAAATACTTATTGCGGTTCCTTCTGCCACTGGCGATCAAATTCGGCGGATTGTGGAAGTTTGTCAGATATCCAATACCCCTTATAAAATATTGCCGGGCATCGGTGAACTGATTAATGGCCGGGTCAGCGTGAAACTGCTCCGGGACATCAATTACGAAGATCTTCTGGGACGGTCACCTGTCCAGCTGGATACTAAAGGCATCCGAAATTATCTGGACGGCAAAACTGTTCTAATCACCGGCTGCGGTGGTTCTATCGGCTCCGAGTTATGCAGGCAGGTCATGAAATATCAGCCTCGTAAACTCATCTTGCTGGATTTGAGTGAATCCAGTCTGTTTCATATTCAAATGGAAATGCAGAATGACAATTATGGTTACCCTTGTGAAGTCGTTCTGGGACGAGTACAGAATGAAGATTTAATGAATCATGTTTTTGAAAAGTATAAACCCGATGTCGTGTTTCACGCGGCGGCTTTTAAGCATGTGCCCATGCTGGAGAAAAATCCCTGGGAGGCTGTCTTCAATAATATCATCGGTAGCCGTGTGTTGATGGAGACGGCCATCAGG
>Ga0209202_1001836_pt1 | contig 12317 bp, 17 predicted proteins | sample AD_UKC032_MetaG_FD_184416 | JGI IMG/M metagenome (GOLD analysis project Ga0209202, IMG submission 184416) | Active sludge microbial communities of municipal wastewater-treating anaerobic digesters from USA - AD_UKC032_MetaG (SPAdes) (version 2) | ecosystem: Engineered > Bioreactor > Anaerobic >... | reverse complement strand
CGTGAATTCGTCGCCGTAGTCATCTAGCGTAAAGCCCATCGCATCTAGCTCTTGCTGCGATGGTCTTTTCTGGTAGAAGAAGCGGGCGACCTTCCTCAGTTTCCCAAGCGGGCGCCGGTCAGTTCATTGACATAAGCGGCGAAGATGGCCGAGCCGGAACCGTGATACTTTTTAAGCAGCGTGCCGAGTGCTTCCGGAGAATATGGAACATCGCAGTTTTCCCAGCCCTTGACGATTTCCAGAAGAACGGCGAGCTCTTCCTTCTTCCCTTGTGCAGCGTCGTCAGTGAATGCCTTGTATTCGTCCTTGTCCTTATAGGCAAAGACGAAAGGAACCTTGACCTTGCCGCTGCCCGGAATGTGAATTTCCACCGTGGCGGCAAAGGTCGGATTCGGGGTGAGTTTCAGCATGTAGTTGTCCTCGTTAGACACCTCGTTAGGAAGATCAAAGGCAACGCGAACGAGGAACGCGCTTTCGGCTTGTGGCCTAGCCTTGATCTAAACCTTAGGAGGCATATCTAACTGCGCGGTTGTTGCCGTTGAACGTGGCGACACAGCGGTTGATCTGGCCTTCAGACATGGAGACAGACTCATTCAGGGCGACCGTGCAAGGGATCAGATTGAACGAACCGGAACGGGTAATGATCTTCAGCACCGTATCGGTTTGAACGTCCGTCAGAGTCTTGAGCGCGGTATAGCCAGCGGTGCCGATGGAATCAGCATCAATTTCGACGGTGTAGTTCGTGGCAGTGAAACCGTCATTGATCGAATACTCGACGTCAGACTCGACGAACTTGTAAGTCGTCGTCTTCGGTTCGCCGCCGCTGGTCGCAGGATTCATGATCGTAGTGATCTGCGTGAATGCGGAAATCTTCTGCACCGTACCGATGCCCTGACCAGCCGGGAAATAGGTAGTAGAAGAAGTATCAGCGCCTTCAAGAACGAATGTGTCAGTGGTAATCGACTTGATCCGAAATGCGCGCTTGTTAAGGCGGCCCCAGCCGGAGTACATGATTACGATGTCGCCATTCGAGTAACCGTGCGCAGTCGAAGTTACGACGGCCTCGGATGCATTCGTGACGATGGTGGTGGTTTTTGCTGCCGCGATGGTCGAAGCAACGTAAAAAGTTGAGCCGGTTGGAACCTGGGCCATGATGTTTCCTTTCGTTTGGACGAAAAAAAACCGCCTTTCAGCGGTCGGGTCGCCCATACGGGCAAAAGAAAACCTGCCGTAGCAGGTCAGAGAAAGTTTTTTACTGTTGCGTAAGAATTCTTACGCTAAGTTGTCTTATCCACGCGGTATCGAATGCTGACTGGTAGCACGTTCCACCCTTCGTCGTTCATGGATGGCCCCATTGACGGGGTCCGGTCAATGAAGATCGTCAGGCCTGATTTCGAGATAGCGGTGTTTTGGGCAAACTGAGCAATGATCGCCTCGGCAATCGTTTCCGCTGCGCCGGTTCCGGTGCCTTCCGGCGAGTAGATTGATAGTTGGAATATCCCGGCATACAGCTTGTAATCGCCGGTCACTGCGCCGTCGAATGTCTCGGCAGGCAGCAGATAGGCACGGATGTATTTCGTATTGGCTACGGGCGTGTAACTGACGTTCTGCCATGCCACAGGAATCGCCGGAACTTGCGCATCAGCCCAGGTTTTCAGGCGTCCTTCCAATGCGGCGCGGATTGTCTTTTGACTCATTAGGCACCGTACTGGTTAGTTATTTCAACGAGCGACAGGCGAACCATGCCGGCAGGCGCTTGGCCTGACCATCCGTTTTCCAACCGGATGCTATAAGGCAGCGAGTTACTCAGATAGATACTTCCACCTATCTTTGCCGTGCTGATTTCATTGGTTACTCTGCCAAGCGAATTATCAGTCGCATTAGTAGTGGTTTTGTCAGGCGATCCATAGCCAACATTCCAGTTCGCACGGAAGCGCCCGGTATCCACCGGAGATTTCATAATCACGCGACTGAACAAATCTAGCATGACCTTACGCGCCATAATCTCTGTATGTCCTTTGGCCTTCTCGCAAGCCTTGGAGAGATCGAGCGCGAAACTCATTTGCGTAGATTGCAGTCGTAAAACGCAGCAACGCCAGCCGGCGCGATGGCCTTTACCTGCGTAATGCGCCATGTGACGCCGCCGACGATTGCCAGATCATCGATGCCAGGCTCCGACATTCCAAACGGCGACAGATAAAGCTGCTTGTCACCTTGCACGATCAGCGTGCCATCGATGGCCTGTGTTCCGTAGTCGAAGATACAGCCATTGCCAACCACGTCAGCCGTGGTTATCGTTGTCGTTCCGGTATCCGGATCATAGTTTCCCGGCGTGTTCGTGCGGATGGTGATCGGTTGGCCGAACTCTGCCAACAGTTCGTCAGCAGTAATCGCAAGATCGCCGTAAAAGCTCACGCTTAGGCCCGCACCAACTGAACCGAACCAGATCCGCCTGCGATCAAGTCGCGTAGCAGCGAATCAATAAGCGAGTAGGTTTTCTGCCCGCCATTTTGCGGCGCCGACATTGATTTCTTGATCTGTCCGACCTGAACATCAGTCACATATTGCGAATCAGGATCAACGATCAGCGAACCGGAAATAGCCTTGATGGCAAGCTCGATACACGCGGTTTTCAGCATCGTCGGGATGGCATCGTAAGCCAGCGTATAGCCGTCAAACATGACACCAGAGCGAGGCCACATGAGCGACTGTGCCTCTGCGACACGATAACCTTTGAAACGGTAGGTAGCGTCGAGATATTGAGTCGCATTGCGTAGAGCCGACTCTTTCACGGCATCCGCGCCAGTCCATGCGGTCAAACCGCGTGCAGTCGCGTATGCGGTGGCATCGGCAACGCTGGCGTAGCTCTCGGAAGATGCAGATGCGCTGCCGGTTTCGACTGTCAATGCCATTACTCAGCCTTTTCCTTCGGCTTGCGACCACGCCGTTTAGGTGCTTCTGCCTGTTGTTCCACTTCGGACTCAACAAACAGCTTATGAATCTTCGGATCGAAGTCCGACTCGTTTATTTCAACGAATCCGCCGTACTCTGCATTGGCAGGCCAGACGATACGGACGACAGGAAGTGACCCCATTTCAATCTCCAAAAGAACGGGCAGAGCCGAAGCCCTGCCCTATCCTTGTTAGGCGCCGATCAGCAGGCCAAGGTGACGCGGCTGAACGACAGCAGCGCCCCATGCCAAATTCACCTCGTAACGAACTTGGCGCTTCTGTTTGTAGATACAGAACTCGTAGGCAATGCCGGATACAGGATCAACAACAACCATCACGTCGCCGGCAGAGTCGCCGCCTTCCGGCATGGCCGGCGCGCGGGTTGCCAACTGGATAGCGCCGCGATACATGAACATGTTGCGCGAGGTTGCAGCAACCACAGTAATCGCCTTGGTTGCGGCAGACATGGCAACCTTGATGCCAGGCTCTTGAATCACCAGCGTGCCCCCCGTACCAGAAACAGCGGTTTTAACCACGTACTGATTGGAGTCACCGGCAAAGGTGATGATGTCGCCAGCCAGCAGCGCAACGGCAGCAGAGGACAGGGTGAAAGATGTAGAACCGACAGCGTAGCCAGTGGCATCTACAGTCGCAGATACGGTGCCGACGGTCACAGCAGTTTTTACAGCGCCGGAGTAATGCACGTCGTAACCCTGCAAGCGACCGATGCGACCTTCGCGCAGAAGCTCGTCAGTGCCGGCCTCATTCACCTTGAACAGCGAGGATTGCTTGCCTTGCAGCCGCTCGAAGCTGGAAGACCCGATCACGATATGACGATCTGCCAGCGGTGCGCCGTTTTCGTTCAGGATGCGCGTGCATGCGGCAAGGTCAGACAGGTCGTTAGCGGTGCCAAACGGGGTTCCGTTATAGGTTCCGGTAGCACGCGATGCGCCGACATGCAGAGCGGCAATATCGGCCTCGACTTCGTTAGTCAGCGTGCGCAGCGCCTGTGCAATACGGTCACGGTTGATCGTGCCAAGCGTGCCGGCGCTGTTAAGGCCGAGAGTTTCTTCACCAGTAATGCCGAACGGAACAGAACGGGTTTTGGTGATCGTCATCTGCACGTTGTTGATCGTTTGCGCCGGAGTGTCGGCAGGATAGGCGCCGACGTTCAGCTCTTCAGCTGCCATTGCACCAACAACCGGAGAAGTTACAACCTGACCTTTTGCGGCACGGGATGCGTTTGAATCTCGGCCAACTGCGCGAATAAAACCGGCCTGTTCGCGGGATACGTTATCCATCGCTTCGTAAATCGACGGCACTAGGGAAGTGAGAGTTAGGGCTGCCATGATGGCTCCTTCAAATGAAAAAGCCCGCACATGGCGGGCATTGATTGCTTAGGATAGGTTTGTTTAGTCCGTGAGGACTGCTTTACCCTCTCTGATTTGCTTGGCAAACGAGGCTTGCTCGTTCGGCGCCATGCCTTCAAATTGGGTTCGCTTCATGCTCTGTTTTCCGCCTGCTGCTGCGGCTCCACCCTGCGCACCGGAACCGGAAGCGCCAGATGATTTAAGGATGTGATCCTTGTAGGGGTATTGCTCAATGAGAGAATCCAAAGCCTCATCGAAGTCAGCCAGTTCGCCAGGGTTTGCACGGGAATACACCTTGTTACCGTGCGCATCGTAGGCAACCATGCGGCCTTCTTCGATCTTGAAGTTCTGACCGAAACGCGCCTGCACCATGTCGGCAGGAATGGCGAGCTTTTCGGCAATCAGCTTGGAACGGGCAAAAGACCCGCCAACCTTTTCGCCATATAGCGCCTGTTCAAGCGTCTGCGCTTTGGTCGTTGCTTCCGTCAGCTTGGCCTCGAAAGCCTTGGTGATTTCTCCCTTGACCTTCTCAACTTCGCCAGCATCAATCAACTTCTTCGCGTCGAGATTCGAAACGGTATCAAGTGCCTTGATTGCGGCGACCGGATCGGCGATGCCTTCAAAGGCTTTCAGCGACTTTTCAGCAGCCTCTGCCCTTTCACGATGGCTCTTCGCTTCGCCGTTCAACCGGCTAATCGTTGCCTGCGTACCTGCGACGTCGAAGGCGATTTCCTTTCCATCGTCGGCGATGAATACCGGCTTGCCATCAGAGACAACCACGTTCCCGTTTGAGTCGAGTTTCAGCTTCATTGGGTAATACTCCCGGCCATCCGGCCTTAACGGTCTATCCAGACCTAGCGCCCTATCCATCCGGAAGTCAGGCAATAAAAAAAGCCCGCGATCCGAAGATGGCGAGCTTTGTGAAACTTGTGCAGAAATGAAAAAAGCCCGCCTGAGCGAGCTTTGAATTCTGGAAGCGGATTCCGGTAACGCTCCGGTTCTCTAGGTTATGAGCCTAGAATGGCACTTTTCCACTATACCGCTGCAAATTATTTGGGCGAATGTATCCCCGAGAAAATTATCCGCTAATCATTTTGATATGTCAATAAGCGAAATTTATAGCTACCACGTCGTCACCTTCCCTTTCGATAAACAGACAACACAGCACCTAACCCGCGTCGCCTTCATGCCTTCCATATTGGCCGGCCCCAGGTTGATCGTGATCCATGCGTTCGATTTGCATAGTGGGCAGTATGGCGAGACTTTCGGAAGCTGGCGAATCTTGCGCGGCTTATCGGGTTTGGCGTTTGAGTAGATTAGCTTGATGTCAGCCATTCAAGGATTATAGGACGTGTTTCCATGTTTTACCGATGCTAATTTTTGCTATTACACCGCGTTTTACACCATACATTTCAGCTAATTCTTGGTGCCGGGCGCCGTCTTTCAACATCTTTTTTATTGCGCATACTTGTGATTCTTTAAGCAAAGCCCGAGCGTTACGTTCTCCCCTATGAACCCCCTCTTTGCACTTAATACGAGGAGCATCAGAGAAATTAAATAACATCTGCCGTTGTTTGACCGCTCTATCTGCTTTCGCATGACATGGTTGGCACAAAGTAATCAGATTGGATAGGCGATTGGCTTTCTTGTAATCAGTAAATTCATGGAACGGAATGACGTGATGGACAGAAAGCGCCCTGTTAAACTTTGCAACCTGTTCGGCATGGCTCGTTCCACAGTGAGCGCATTTGTAGCCATCTCTTTTCCTGGCTTTTTCTGCAACTTCACTCCAGTTGTTTCCCCTGTATTCGTTGCTCTTTGTTAAGCATGAGCCAATCCAATTCCATGAATTCGGGCCTGAAAATTTGTCACGGTTTGCCCGCATGTATGCGCTTTTCGTCTTTGCCTTCCACGCATCAATGCATGCCTTAGAGCAATTGTGGCGACCGGTTGCACCAACAAATCTGTTTTCGCTTTTTTTGAATTTGACCGGAGAAAACACAGCGCCACAAGTTACACACGTATGCGGCTTAACGCGCCTACTTGCTGTCATGCAAGCATCTGAACAAAACGTTGCAAACTTCTGATTGGCTTTTTTTACAAAAGATACGCCGCAGTGTGCGCAGGTCTTTGGTTGAATTTCCCTTGATTTCTCATAGCACGCCCTACAGCAGAATTTGCGAGAATCAATTGTTTGCTTAAAAACAGCTCCACATGTTGAACATGGGATAAACTTCCGAGCAGCCATTTTTGACTCCTTACAGTCAGATTGGTTAGAGCCGCACTGGTATCCCCATACCTTTGCGGCTCGTTAATTTTACCGCTTACATTCCTGCCTTTGCGAACATTTCCGCATTCTTTTTACGCAACTGGTCTAGGCTAATCACGCGACCTTTGCTGTCTGTGAATTTATCAATCTCGATCTTGTTTGCCCTGAACAGCTTCCCGCGAGTGGCCCCGAGGATGTCATCTTGAACTGATGCCGGCTTGCTGCGTAGCCATTTGGTAAAAGTAATATCCTCGGCAATTTGGCCGTCCATGCTTGCGCGTGTGCTGGCTTTTGATTCAGGAAGATCAATTCCTAGCTCTTTCCATGATTTGACGATTGGCACTGAGGTACTGCGGCAATTAATGTGTCTTGGCGGCCGCGGACCTGAACCTATTGGGAATATTTTTCCCGATAGCGATGCACACGTTATGCTCGTCCTAGAGTCGAGTGTGGCGACGAATTGCCAACCTTTGAGTAGGTCGTTATTCTCTGCATAGAATTTTTGCCTAGTTACGTCTGCGGTATGGCTAACCGAAGTTCTAACCATGCCTTCTACATGGCGCCTTGATTCTTCCATCAGTCCATCGGCGTAGTTTAAGGATTTCGTTCCCATGATCCGCCTAACTATCTTGTCTATCGGTTCGCCTTCAACGATACCCATCCTTATAGCGTTTCTAATCTTTGCTGCGCGATTAGCCTCAATGCCTTTCAGGTACTCGTTCAACGGTACAGCTCCGTCCTTTGAGATGCTGAACGGTCTAGCGAGCGCCGCCGCATACACCTGACCGACATTGACCGCAGCGACCGATACTTGCACCGGCAAGGTGCTTTGGAACAACTGGTATTGATACGCCGCCTCATACTGCACGAGGTCTTTTAGCTCAGTCTCGATTAGCTGCGATACCTGCTGATAGGCCACGGCGTTCGTCTGCCTGACGCTCTGCAATAGCGCGTCCAGGCGTTCAACGGTGAATGATTCTGCGGGCAAACGTTCAAGTGCTGCGGTGATCTGATTGACTAGGTCACGATCTGTCTTATTTAGCAGCGCGATGATCCGGCGAATGACGCTGTTACTGTACCTGGTCAAGTCGATTGAGTGCGATATAGCCTCATCTGCTAGTTGCTCATTGACTGTTTGCATAGTGACCTAAAAAATACTTGACGCAGATTGAAAAAGCATTACAATGAACACATCAGATAACGCAACAAACGAGGGAAACACAATGACCAAAGCACAAAAAATCAGCGAAATGATCCTGATCGAACTTGCAGAAACCGGAAGCATGCGCCAGGCATTCGACAAGGTTATGGGCGAAGGCACATATGACAAGCTGGCTGGCGAGATTTACGAACAAATCCGCGCCAATCAATCCAAGTAACGAGGCCAATCAAATGCAATTTCAATCTGGCAAAACCTACTCAACGCGCAGCATTTGCGACCATGAAACAATCATCTCTGTGACCATTGAGAAGCGCACCGCAAAGACGGTCACTGCCAAGGTGCGCGGCGATCAAAAAACATTCCGCATTGCCATGTATGAAGGTATCGAATACATCAAGCCTTGGGGAAGTTACAGCATGGCCCCGATGATCTTTGCGAATGACTGAGCCGAAGATGACAGAGAAACGCGGCGGATCTGGCCGCAACCAAGGCCGCAAGCCATTGAGTCAGGCAGATGAAACAATCACTGCCTGTTTCCGCATGACCAGATCAGAGCGCGACAAGCTGGCGATTCTCGGCGGCGCAAAGTGGATTCGCGCCAAGATCAAAGCGGCAAAGGTTTAAGCCTCGTCCTCAAATCCCCAATAGATCAAAATCATCGCCAGCGCGTCGTCATTGTTTCGGATGAGCGCAAGGTGTTCCGGTGAAATATCCGGAATCTCGACTTGCTCAATGGCGACTTGTCTAATTTCCGCCAGTTTTTGAACAAGTTCCGGAGATATGTCTAGTTTTTCGCGTTTTATTAACGCGTCAGCTTGTGTCTCACCAGTGAGAGACAAAGCATCTTGTGTATAACGAAGCGCGGTTTCGTTAATGACAATCTGTTCAGTCGGTTTGAGTAGCGCCGGAATTTCTACCGGCTTTTCCTCTATCGCCTTCTTCTGCGCTGCAAGTAACCGCTGATACTGCTGAACCTTGGCGACGCGCTCTTGATGTACCTTTAATGCGCCGCCAGATGAATCCTGCTCTACCGCAATCGGCAACAGTCCAATCGACGCGACCGCAAGCGCACCGAAGCCGATCCCGAACGAAACAACCGATCGCGGATTAGACACGCTGCACCGTCAATGTGTCGGTTCCTGATACCGTCAGATGGATATTCCCCACATCGATGCTCGCATTCGTCTGCGTCAATGCGTTGTCAGGATCAAGGCCGAGACGTTGCCATACTTCGGAAATCATCGTGTCAGGGTCAATCGTTGGCACAAGAGCCGATCCGGTACGCACTGCGCCGCCAGTCGATATATCCTGGGCTATCGTTCCAACAGTCAATTGTGTCGCACTGGTCAATAGCGGATTGGCCGCATCAAGCTCCATGCGCGCCCATATCTCGGCCAGCTTAACCATTGACGCCGCCGTGATCGTATTCGAATTACTGATGATCGAAGCGGTTGCCGTGAGCGTGTCGCCATCTTCAGACAGCGAAGCCGAGCAAGTGACGGAGATTCCAACCGACGAAACCACAGTATCGCCAGCTTCTACCGCAGCAAGTGCCGCCGATAGTGCAACAGATGCTTGCGCCGCTAATTCGTCGCCTGATTCAGTTGCGGAGAGCGTTGCAGTAATTGCTGCATTGGCGACAGCCGCCAGCGTATCCGCCGCCTCCGTGACAGACAGTGTTGCATTGATGCCAGCAACAACGGTTCCGCTGGCTGATAGAGAATCAGCGGATTCAGCAATCGAAGCCGTGGCAGTGATTGAAACAACCGATACACCAGAGACAGAATCGCCGGCTTCCGTCAATGTCGCCGTGGCGTTGATCGTGACTGCCGCTGCGCCAGAAACGCTATCTGCCGCCTCTGTGTAACTCAGGCTGGCCGACAGCGGAACAGATGCCGAAGCGGATAGTGTATCCGCGCTTTCGGTAACGCTCAGGCTAGCATTGACGCCATCAATGATGGTTCCGGCTGCCGCCAGCGTATCAGCCGACTCTGCGACACTAAGACTTGCCGAAATCGCTACATTCGCAGCCGATCCAAGCGAATCACCAGACTCATTGGCCGCGAATGTTGCCGACAAAGGAACGGACGCAGCAGCCGAAACGGTATCAGCGGTTTCTGTGACGGCCAATGTCGCCTCGATGGCTACGGTTGCCGAACTTGAGACAGTATCCGCCGCCTCGGTCTTTGCCAGCGTTGCGCCAACAATGACCGAACCCGATGCCGCTATGGTATCCGGTGAATCCGTATTCGCTACCGTCGCGGTAACAATGACACTGGCCGTACTGCTGATCGTGTCGGCTGATTCCGTCAGACTTGCCGTAGCAGCGATGGGAACCGCTACCGTGCTCGATAGCGTATCATTGGATTCAGTGACCGCAAGCGTTGCTGCTAGTTCTACGGTTGCCGCTGCTAATGCGGTATCGTTCGACTCGGTAACGGATAGATCGGCAGTGATTGCGCCAACAGAGGCCGCCGGAACCTCAAACTCCGCCCACGTCACGCGGGCATTCAGCGGCGCTGACGGACCTAATAAGTCTCCATCAAACCACCCGTCCGACTTGGCTGATTCATCGAACCAGCCAGACGGAATCAGGGTTTCGTCGAACGCGCCTTTACGGGCCACTTACTTCTCCATGACCACCAGTTCGCCAGCGAAGAAGGTCGCCGTCGTCGCGCTCGCCAGATTGCAGTGCAGCAGGCAGGTGCCGTTATAGAGGCGGATGCCGGGATTTCCGATGATCTTTTGGGCGTTGACGTTCGGAATCGTCGTGCCGATGGTGGCGATATCGCGGGTAATCATCAGGCTGATCGAACCGGACACCCAAGACGTACCCAGCGTGATCGACTGAATCGAGCGCACGCCCCTATCGCCAGCCTGTAGGTTGAACCAGATCAGCGTCCCGATGACAGGCGTAGCGGGGGCTTGCGAGCCGACGATGGCGCTCAGAGTGGCCGTGCGGCTGCCGGTGCCGTCGCTGTTGGTGTAAGTGACCGTGGCGTTCGACGCCACTGCCGCCAGGCCGACTGCTGTGGTGCACAGGATGGCGATCATGCAGCCTTCGCCGTTGGTCGTGCCGTTGATGTCGCGCGCCGGCAGGGTGGGTGTGGTGATCGCTTGCGCGCCGGTCGTCGTGATGGCGATGCCGGAATTGACCCACAGGCAATCAAACAGGACATGCGTATGATTGACCGATGCCGCCATGTTGACTTCGGTCAGGTAATTCGCCCCGACGCTTGGGTTGGAAATCGGGAAGCAGCCGTAGTCCGCCGATGCCGTTCCGTCCGTCACCCGGCCATTGATACCGGGCGAACCGGGCGCCCAGGCACCGGGAAAGCCGGCGTCCTTGCTGGTGCAGTACCAGTAGCCAGTTGCATCTGAGGCGGTGCCCGTCTTCATAAAGCCGACCGAGCGCCCGTTATAGCTTCCCAGGCCAGCGGGTGGATATTCCGCGCCTTGCGCGTCGCGGTGCGTCCAGCGGCCTTCTTCGTTCAGAATCATGTTCTCGCCGGGAAGCAGCATGAACTCCATCAACTCGACTTCCGTGGTGCCGTCCGTGTGCGTCACGCGCACGCCGCAGGAGACGCTGGCGTGGTTGTTGGTGATATTGATGTGCTTGACGTTGCGAACAGCCGTCCCGTCAGGCGAAATACACAAGTGATAGACCGTCGCTGCCGAAGCGATGATATTACGTCGGCCCGTCGTCACCGTCGATCCGTCCAGATCAACGTAGGAACAATGTGCTTCGATGGTCGATGCCGCCGAGCAGTACATTTCGATATAGTCGCTGGTTGATGTCAGCAGGATCATGGCGTGGCCTCGAATTGGAGTTTGAGCGCGGCGTAGTTGGTGATCGAATCGGCTTCGCCGCCGGTCAGGGTTTGCGCGTAGGTGGTCAGGGAGCTTGGCGCGGGGTTATGCGTCCAACTGGCAATGGTCGTTGTGCCCTGGCGCAGACGCACGATGATCCCGCCCGAATCCGCCGCGATGCGGTAGCGCACGACATGCCCGGTGCTGGATGCTGGATCAGTCAGGGTGCCGAGCGTGACTTCGCAGGTCGATGCATTGACGGTGCTGATGTAGTCGGCATCGTTCGCGGTTGTCTCGTCCAGCATCGCGTACAGGTCGGAGCCGGTCGAGGCCGTCCAGGTGCCGGCGGATACATCGGAAGTCGGACGGGCGTATTGCGCCGTGACCGTGACACCGCCCACGGGCAGCAGGCGCGGCTTGAATATCTGCCATGGGTTGGCATGCAATGATAGATGCTCGGTGGCGGAAAGAATCCGGTCAAAGACCAGCCACAGCGTTGTATAGCCGATGGTTCCGCGCGCCTTGTCGCTGTCGCGGTTGCCGAGCGTGTAGTAGTTGGTGTTGTTGACAATTGAACTGCTCGAGGATCGTGCGTTGACAGTAACGGCTACCGGCACCCCATCAATATAAAACACGGGGTCGTCCGTATTTGCGTTTGCGGCATAGCTCAAACCCCAGGTAAATTCACGTCCGAGGACGATGGAATCGACGGGCGACGACCACTGAGACAGTGTCAACCACTGCCGCCCGTAGCG
>Ga0209202_1001831_pt1 | contig 12352 bp, 11 predicted proteins | sample AD_UKC032_MetaG_FD_184416 | JGI IMG/M metagenome (GOLD analysis project Ga0209202, IMG submission 184416) | Active sludge microbial communities of municipal wastewater-treating anaerobic digesters from USA - AD_UKC032_MetaG (SPAdes) (version 2) | ecosystem: Engineered > Bioreactor > Anaerobic >... | reverse complement strand
GCCAGGGTGGGGCGGGTTGAACATTCTGCTCATCTCGAATCCTTCAGTGGTAGTCCTGGTAATCAACCAATATGGCGTCGCCGTCTTCGAAGGTGAAGGTCAGGCGCCAATTGCCATTCACCGTAACTGAGTAATGCCCGGCAAGCTGGCCGCTCAATCCGTGCAATTTCCAGCCAGGGACATTCATGTATTCCGGGCCTTTCGCATCATCTAGGCGGACCAGTTGCCGCGACAATCTGGCCGCATGGTGCGACTGGATGCCCGATTTTCTGCCCGTTTCGAAAAAGGCCTGTAGCCCTTTGTGCTGGAAGCTCTTAATCATGATTGAGTGTATAGCGTGGCGTTTCGGGTTGCAAGTTTATCGGGGGCTTCGATCATGCGGCTGTGGTGCCATGCAATTGGATAACGTCCGCCCCAGCCTTCAGCTTGTCCAGGTAGTCCGCCCATAGCTGCATCATGGCGCGTCGCTCTTTCAGGAACTTTGTGCGGTTGTATGCCGTGCCCAGGACGTCCGGCACCTGGTGGGCGAGCTGGTGTTCTATCACTTCCGGTTTCTGGTGCAACTCTTCTGCCAGGATCGTCCGCGCCATCGCCCGGAAGCCATGTCCGGTGATTTCGGTTTTCGTGTCGTAACCCATCCGGCGCAGCGCCGCATTGACGGCGGCCTCGCTCATGGCCTTCTGCGGATCGCGGCCGGGGAACACATAGCGGTCATGCCCGGTCAGGGCGTGCAGCTCTCGCAGGATCGCTACGGCTTGCGCGGCCAATGGTACGGAATGTTCTGTTTTTGTCTTGGTCACCCAGTAGCGCCAGTCGGCTTTCTCCAGGTCGAAACCCACCCACTCAGCCCGGCGCAGCTCACCAGGGCGAACAAACAGCAGCGTGGCGAGGAGAAGGGCGGACTTCACCACGAAGGTGCCGCTAAACGCATCAATGGCGCGTAGCAGTTCGCCCACTTTGGCCGGCTCCGTGATGGCTGCGAAGTTGCCACCACGAGCAGGAGGAAGGGCGCCCCGCAGATCAGGCACAGGGTCACGCACGGCCCGGCCGGTGGCGATGGCGTAGCGGAAAACCTGACTGCAATTGCCCCCGGCTCGGTGGGCGGTATCAAGCGTTCCCCGGCCTTCGATCCGGCGCAACACGGTCAGCACCTCGGGGGCGGTGATTTCGGCAACAGGGCGCCCGCCTAGCCACGGGAAAACATCCTTTTCCAGACGCCGGATGATCTTGTCCGCGTGGCTTGCTGCCCAGGTATCGCGGTGCTTCTCGAACCATTCGCGGGCAATCACCTCGAAGCTATCCGCCGAGCGTGCCACGCTGGCGGCCTTCTGTGCCCGCTTGGTTTCACTTGGGTCGGCACCATTGGCCAGCAGCTTGCGGGCTTGGTCGCGACGCTCCCGTGCATCCTTCAGACCAACATCGGGATAAATGCCGTGTGCCAGCGTTTTTTCCTTTTGGCCGAAGCGGTATTTGTGCCGCCAATATTTCGACCCATTGGGATGAACCAGCAGATACAGCCCTTTTTCGTCTGTGAGCTTGTAGGGCTTGTCCTTTGGTTTGGCGTTACGAATCGCCGTGTCACTGAGGGCCATAACCTACCTCTTCTGGATTACGCTGCGGGTTGCGTCAAGGAATGCCAGTAATTCGGCCGTTTCTTCCGGGGTGAGGGTCAGGCATCGCTTACCCAAGCGAAACGACAGGCCGCCATCGTTATCGACAGAGAACCTTGTTGCCGCAAGTTGCCGCGCCTGTTCATCACGAACGGCTGCACGGGTAAATTTTGCCTGCTCTCCCGGATCAACCCCCGCCGCCAGCAACTCTCTGGCTGCATCACGGCGCCGCCGCGCTTCATCCAGGGAAATATCGGGGTACAAGCCAAGCGCCAGGCGTCTTTCCTTGCCAGCAAAACGATACTTCAACCGCCAGCGCTTTCGGCCGGAGGGTGGCACTTCAAGGTAAAGCCCTCCTGCGTCGCCAAGCTTGTACGCTTTGGCGGTTACGGTTCCATCAGGCCGTATGCCGAACTGGGCATCATGCACTTTGGTTTCGGTGAGTGTCATCGGGTTTGGGGTTACAAGCAATTCATGAAAAGCCTTGTCACCCAACTTATACCCCCATTCACAACCGGATTGCAATAGCATACATGGGAACACATGAGACGCAAAAAAGGCCGGAAACCTTGATTTCTCTTGGTTTTCCGGCCTTCTTCGGAGTGCTTTGGAACAGTATTTGGTGGAGGCGGGGGGGATCGAACCCCCGTCCGCAAGCCCTAGACAGGCAGATCTACATACTTAGTCCGGTCATTTGGTTTTAGCCCTGACGCGCCGGCCGAACAGGCTCGCTTCAGGCGATTCGCTTGGTTTTCGTGACTGGCCTCGCGACGCGACCTGTCCTTATCTCATGTATATGATTCCGATGTAGCTTGCGCTACCTGACCCAGGAGCAAATCAGTTCGGAAGCCAGCCGCGATTAAGCGGCTAGAGCGAAACGCTCGTCGTTGGCAGTTAATGCGTTCCAGATGGATTTACGAGGTCACTGGCCCTCGGTATGCCCTGTCCTGCTTCGCAACCCACGTCGAAGCCATGTCGCCCCCAAAGTTCTGGACGCCGGTATGACCCGGTGTCCGACGACAAGTTCCCGATTCTACCCGCTTGCTCGTCAATCATCCAGTCGGAAGACGATCGGGACGATTACCGAACCCTCGACCGCCTCTTCGCCACGCTTGGCTGGCACGAAGCGCCAACGAGCGACGGCTTGGCGCGCCGCTTCGTCGAGCCGTTCGAAATTGCTGCTTTTTTCGAGGTCGACCGCAACCGGCTGCCCGGCCGCGCTAACCTTGACGTGAAGCAGCACCTTGCCTTCCTCCCCTAGGCGACGGGAAGATGGCGGGTAGACCGGTGCCGGGTTGTGCAGGTAAGCCGCATTGAAACGCGGCGCGGTCGCGAGGACTGGCGCAGCCGGCGGCCTGCCATCGCCGGCCACGGGAAGGGGTACGGCCGCTACGTTATCCGGCGCGGCATTAACGGCAAACGGTGCATCATTACTGTTAACGGCTAGGGCCGTCGTACGCGGCGTCCGCGTCACGCGTTGCGGCGGGGGGCGGGCCGGGGCCGGTTCGGCAGGGCGAAGCTCGGTACCGACAGCGGGCAGGGGTGCTGGCGGGGCAATGAAACTGACCGCCAGCACATCGACCGGTGGCGGCACTGCCTCTTGTAAAGCGCCAAGGCGCGGCCAGACCAGCAGCAGTGCGTGCACCAGCAGCGACAGCGTCAGGTAACGCAGGTAATGCGGCAACAGGCGAGCCGACTCGGGATCGGCGAGAAGATCGGCCTTCATCCTTTTATTGTAATCGGCGCCCACTCACCGGCGACGGGCAGGCAGCCGCTAGGTGGCGAGCAGCCGGAAATCGACGGCGAAGCTGCGCGTTGCATGCACGCCATCGATGCGTACAGGCTGCAGCAAGCCATCGCGCTCCAGGCGCTTGATGATGCGCGAGACGGTTTCCAGGCGAAGTGCCGTGATGTCGGCGATATCCTGGCGCGTCGGCAGGACGACGCGTTGCGCTGCGCCATCGCAGCCGTCGGCCATGATGCGGATCAGGCCGATCACCCGGCGGACGGCTTCGCCGCCGCGCAGCGCGACGAGGTCGGCAGCCCGTCGCTGGGCGGTGGCCAGTGAGCGGAGGAGCGAGGTGCCTTCGGCGGCCGGCACCCCTTCCGGCCACGGCGAAATTTCACAATGGGTCAGGGCGCTCGCCGAGAAGGCGTAGGTACCAAACAGCATGCTTTCGCTTCCGATGATGTCGCCGGGCAGTGAGAAGCTGGCGAAACAGGCTTCGCCAGTTTGCCCGTCGGCATCGAGACGGACGGCACCGCGCTCGACGCGCCAAGCCAGCCCTGGGGAGCCGGCCCAGTAGATCGGCAGCCCCGCCTGGAACGTGAGCGCCCGGCGCGGCGCGCCAAGCACAGCCACCAGGTTCGCTTCGGCATGTCGCATCTGGCCTTTATCTCTCGCCGGGATCAGAACTTGAAGTTCAGCCCGGTATAAATGGTGCGTCCCATGCCCGGCAATGCGGTTCCCCAAGCCGGATTGGTCGGATTGAGCATCATTGTCGATCCCTGACCGACATAGGCGCCGCCCAGCGGCTGGTAGTAGAGCTTGTCGAACAGGTTTTCGACACCGAAGTCGATGCGTGCCTGCTTCCAGGAGTAGCTCAGGCGCAGGTTGGTCAGCCCGTAGCCCGGCGTTTCGAGTTCGTTGCGCACCTTGGAAACATCGTCCTTGGCGGAGACACCGATCACTTCGAGCGCATTGTCCCAGCCGCCGAGCCGGTGAGTCAGTGCCACGCGGGCATTGAACGGCATGATGTTATAGAGGCCATCCCCGGTGTCGCGATTTTCGCCGTGGACGTAGCCGAGCAGGCCGCGCAGGCCAAAATCGCCGACCGCCGTCTGGGCCAGCGCAGCCTGGCCGGAAACGTCGATACCGTAGAGTTCGGCGGAGGTGTTGGCATATTGCAGCACGACGAACAGGTTGCTGGTGGTGGCGTTGCTCTTCGTGCAGGAGGCGCCGCTGGTGCAGCGGACGGCATCGATGTAGTCGGTGACGCGCGAATAATAAGGCGTCGCCTTGATCTCCCACGAGCGGTCGGCGGCGTGCCAGTCCAGCGTCGCGGAGAGAGTGTGCGCTGCCTCGGGCTTGAGGTTGAGGTTGCCGATGTAGCCGTTACCATCGCCGACCGTGTTGTTCATGACTGCGGCCATCGACCAGGTGGACCAGGTGTAGCGTTCGTAGAGATTGGGCGAGCGCACCTTGCGGGCGACGCCGAATTCAATGTCGGCAGTTTCGCTCGGCGTGTACTGGGCCAGCGCCGTCAGGTTCCAGTTGTTGTCGGTACGCTGGCGATTCTGGGCGTTGAAGGCGGCGGCATCCTTTTGCTGGTTGTTCGGCATCATCATGGTGCCGTTGGTCGTCGCGTTGTAACCCTGAACGGCGCCGGTATCCATTTGCACGTTTTCGTAGCGTGCGCCAAGCAGTGTCTTCCACTGGGCATTCAGCCGCGATTCCCATTCGCCGAACAGGGCGAAACGGTTACGCTCGCCGTCGTTGATGTTGTAGAAGGTACCGGGCCACATGCCGCCACCTGATGGCGGCCACCAGTCGTCAAGCGTGTAGTGCTGGTAGAGACCGCCGACACGCAGCAAATCCTTGTCGCTGAGATCGATGTCGGCCTTGAGCGTGCCGCCGGTGTTCTTGCTGGCGGTGTTCATCGGCATCCCGGCGGCACAGGTGGCGCTGATCGGGGAGCACGGCATGCCGACCGAGGTCATCATCCCGCCGCCATACCAGAAGCGTTTGTCGTTGCCGAAATCCATCATGTGGTCGACGGTTTCGTGATAAATCCGCGCGTCAAGTTTGCCCCAGGCAAACTGGCCGGCGTAGTTGAGGTTGAAACGCTGCTGTTCGTTGTCCAGCATATCCATCCGCTGGTTCGGGTAGAGCTGCTCCGGCGTTTTGACGAAGGTGTATTTGAATTCGACGAGATTCCCGTCGCCCTGGAGGCCGACCGCCAGTTGCTGGGTCCATGTCCGGTAGGCCGTCGAGCCGACTTCGTTGAGCGGCAGGGTTTGGCCGGGATTGCCGGTCGCCGTCTGCGTCTTGAAATTGCCGCCGGCCTTGTAGTTGTCGGACTGGGCGCTGTTGGCGGTGTAGGCGATACTGAGCGATTCGTTGGCGGCAGCGGCGTAGATGTTGCCGCCCCAGGCGTCGCCGTTACTGCGATAGAAAGCGCCGATCTCGCCGGTGGTCAGCAGCCCCTGGCCGGGTGCCGCGAAGGGCAGGGGGCGCCCGTCGGCGACGATGGTGCCGCCGATGCTGTCGCCACCCACGCTGACCGGGCCAATGCCGGGGTAGACCTTGAGGTTGGCGACGTTACTCGGGTCAAGATAGGAGAGCGGCGCATTCATGTGGTTGGGGCAGGAGGCAATCAGATCCATGCCGTCAATCAGGATGCGGTTGCGGTCGTCGGCCAGGCCGCGGATGACCGGCAAGCTGGAGGTGCCGCCGGCACTCTGAAACTGCATGCCGGGCACATCGCGCAACAGGGTGGCGGTGTCGCTGGTGGCCGGGCGCAGCATTTTTATTTCGCGTTGCCCAACCCCGGACGGATTGCCGAAACCGGTCGGTATCGCTTCGCGCGTGCCATGAACGACCACATCGTCGAGGACAGTTGGGGCGACTGGCTGGCTCTGCGCCAGCGCGGACGGCGCAACGGCGGCGCCCGAAAAAAGAACGGCGACAGCCGCCGCCAGCGGATGAATGCGGTACTTCATGGAGTTCCCCTGTTCTGATCTTCTCTGCGGATCGGAAGTATTTGTTTTCTTTGGGGGGCAATTGTCGCTGGATCGGGCGAGTGGGGGAATGCGACAAATTGTCGCGCGACAATTTGTCTAATTCCTTTGAAGCAGGGACTGCCGCTAGGATGCCCACCGAATCGGCAATTGCCGCCAATGACTTCTTAACGCACCCAGCATCCGGAGAAGAAACATGCCTTGTCGTCCAACCAGCGGATTGAAACCTGTCCTGTTCGCCGTTTTGCTCGGCCTGACCACCATGGCCGGGGCAGCGGATGTCGATGAGGATTTGCGCCAGGCGGCCAAACTGCACAAGGCAGGCGACACGGCTACGGCAGTCGGGCTGTGGCAACACTGGGCAGCCAAAGGCGATACCGATTCCGCCTACAACCTGGCCGTGGTCCACCAGCACGGCGACGGCGTTGCGCTGGATTACGCCAAGGCGATGCGCTGGTACCGTCAGGCAGCCAGTCAAGGCGACAAGGTTTCCCAGTTCCAGATCGGCCTCATGTACCTCAACGGTCAGGGGGTGGCGGCCGATGCCGAGGAAGCACATCGCTGGTTCACCGCCCACCTGAAACATCATCTGCACCATGAGCACGCACCGGAAATGGTCGCCTGGCGCAAGCAAGCGCTGGCGCTCATCGAGGAGCGCGACCGCCGGGAACAATTGGCCGCTTCGCGCGACAGCTCGGCACAAGTGCTCGCCGATCTTAAGCGGCGTGCCGGCCTGGGCGGCGAGGCGCCGGCAGCCACGTTCGCGGTGGCCGCTTCACCAACGCTCCGTTAGCATTTTTGCCCTTTTTCAGGGGTCGACCGCAACCGGCGTCGCTGCGACTCAGGCGTTGAGCTTTTCCAGCACTTTCTGCAGCTTGCCCGGCCCATCGAGACGCAGGATGCGGCGCACCTTGGGTACCGGTTCATTAACCTCGCCCTCCAGCACGCGCCGGTCGGCAATCTCGCACTGGCTCAGGGTGCTGGCATCGAGGCGGACGGAACCGCGCTCGACGCGCCACGCCAGACCGGCGGCGCCAATCTCGTAGATCGACGCCCCGGCCTGAAATGAACGCGACTGGCGCGGCTCGGGCATCAGAACTGGAGCGTCGCCCCGATATAGACCGAACGCCCCATGCCGGCGACCGACGTGCCATAGGCCATCGGCTGCGCGCCCAGATAGGCGCCACCGAGCGGCAATGCGTAGTTCTTGTCGAACAGGTTCTCGATACCGGCATCGATGCGGAATTTCGGCCACTGGTAGCCGGTGCGGAAATTGACCAGGCCATAGCCGGCGGTTTTGAGTTCGTTGCGTACCGCCTGCACGTTTTCCTTGGATTCGACCAATTGCACTTCCAGCGTATTCGACCAGCCGCCGAGCACCTGATCGAGCGCCAGTTTGGCGTTGAGCGGCATCATGTGGTACAGCCATTCCCCGGTGTCTTCGTTCTTGCCATTGACGTAACCCAACTGGCCGCGCATGGCGAATTCGCCGGCCGCAGTGGGGCCGCCGAGTGGCAAGCGCCCGGAAATATCGACCCCGTAGAGGCGGGCATCGTGGTTGGCGAACTGCAGGAACACGAAGCCGCTGGTCGCCGTCTGGTTGGCGTTGGTGCAGGCCGAACCCATGCCGCCGGGCAGGGAGGTCGGGCAGCGGTTAACGTCGATGTAGTCCTTGACGTAGGTGTAGTAGGGCGTAATGCTCAGTACGGCGTTTTTCTTGCTTGCATCGTGCCAGCTGGCGGTGGCGCTGATGGTATGCGCAACTTCCGGTTTGAGGTCGAGGTTGCCGACGTAGCCGTTGCCGTCGCCGAACCAGCCGTTCATGCTCATGGCCATGGCGCCGGTGCCCCACGCATAACGCTCGTAGAGGTTGGGCGAGCGGGTCTTGCGGGCATAGCCCGCTTCAAAGGAACTGGTCTCCTGCGGCGTATAGCGCACCAGGGCGGTCACATCGAAATTGTCGTCGCTCCGCTTGCGATCCTGGGCATTGAAGGCGGCAGCGGCGGCGGCATCGGGATTGTCCATACCCATCGCCATGCCGCCCATCCCGCCCATCGGAATCGGGTTCTGCCAGTTGTAGGGCTGGACATTGCCGGTATTCATGCTCACATGATCGTAGCGGGCACCGAGCAGGCTGGTCCACTGGGCGTTCCACTTCGCTTCCCACTCGACGAAGGTGCCCATCCGGTCGCGCTCGCCGTTATTGATGTTCCGGTAGGCATTCGGCTCCATCATTATGCTGCCGGCAACCGGCGGCCACCAGTCATCGAGTGTGACGTGGGTGTAGTCGTTACCGATGCGCAGCAGATGGATGTCGTTCAGCGGAATATCGGCCTTGATCGAGTAACCCATGTTCTGGCCGTCGGTATTCATCGGCATGTCGGCGGGCTGCTTGTCCTTGAGGAACCCCATCTCATGCTTGGTATGCTCGTAGAAGGCGCGGAAATCCAGCGTGCCCCAGCCGAAGCTTCCCAAGTAGCGTCCGTTCACGAAATTGCTGTCGTTGCCGACCATGTCCATCCAGGCATTGACGAAGCCCTGGTAGGGAATGTGCTGGTGGCCGGCATTCACGACGAAGAGGTTGCCTTCGCCGCGCGCTGCCGCACTCAATGAATAGTTCTGCGCTTCGTAAAGCGTCGACCCGACCGTCTGCCCGTTGCCCGCAGTGTAATTGCCGGAAGTTGAATAGGCGGCGGTCGCCGAAATGCTGAGATTTTCCGTTGCCGCGTAGCCGCGCAGGCTGCCGCCATAGGCATCGCCATTGCTGCGGTAGTAGGCAGAAACACTGCCGCCAGCCGTCGAACCTTGCCCCTCGGCGGCGAATACCGGCGCTGGCGACTGGATCAGGATGCTGCCGGCAATGCTGTCGCCGCCCAGGCTGACCGGCGTAACGCCCGAGATCACCTGGAATTGCCCGACATTGCTCGGGTCGATGTACGACATCGGCGGATTCATGTGGTTGCCGCAGGCCGAACTCAGGGTCATGCCGTCGATACTGACCCGCACCCGGTCATCGGCGAGGCCGCGCAATACCGGCAGGCTCGACACGCCACCACCGGTATACAGGCTGGCGCCAGCGACATCCTTCAGGAAACCGGCGGTCTCGCCGGTGTATGGCAGACGCTCGGCAATGGCGGCGCCGTCGAGGCTCGTGCTGCCGAGCGGTATGACGGGGCCAACCCGGGTGGCGGAAACCACGACATCGTCCATCACCGCTGGCGTTTCTGACCAACTCAGTGACGGGAACAGGAATGCGGCACCGATCGCGATGGCGATTGGACGGCGGCGAACAAACATGACAACCCCCTGAAAGTTTTCTGTTTTTTGGAGCGTGCGATTGTCCGCGCAAGAGCTTGGCGGGGGAATGCGGCAAATTGTCGCGCGACAATTCGTCACAGCCGCAGGAAATCAGGCGATGGTTTTTGCCCGTTTTTGGCGGTCGACCGCAACCGGCGCGTCCGTTCAGGCGTTGAGCTTTTCCAGCGCTTCCTGCAGCTTGCCCGGCTCGTCGAGACGCAGGATGCGGCGCACGTTGGGCACCAGTTCGTTCACGTCGGCCTTGAGGACGCGGCTCTTGACCTTGAGGATCTGCGACGGATGCATCGAGAAGATGCGCAGCCCCATGCCGAGCAGCAGGCGGGTGAGTTTGGGGTCGCCGGCCATTTCGCCGCACACGGACACCGGGATGTTGACCTTCTCGGCGCTGGCCAGGGTATGGGCGATCAGCATCAGCACCGCCGGGTGCAGCGGATCGTAGAGGCTGGACACCTGTTCGTCGGAGCGGTCGATGGCCAGCGTGTACTGGATCAGGTCATTCGTGCCGATCGACAGGAAATCGAGGCGACGCAGGAAGAGGCCGACGGCGAGCGCGGCGGCCGGGATTTCGATCATGCCGCCAACTTCGATGTTCTCGTCGAAGGTGACCTTCTCACCGCGCAGGCTGGATTTTGCCTGCTCCAGCGCGGCCAGCGTCTGGTCGATCTCGTGGGCATGGGCCAGCATCGGGATCAGCAGCTTGATCGGCCCGTATTTGCTGGCCCGCAGGATGGCGCGCAGCTGCGTCTGAAACATGCGCGGCTCGGCCAGCGAAAGGCGGATGGCACGCCGCCCGAGGGCCGGATTGGTCTGCACGCGATCGCCGAAATTGTCGTCGGGGCGGATGTCCTTGTCGTTGCCGAGGTCGAAGGTGCGGATGGTGACCGGGCGCCCGCCCATGCCCTTGACCACCTTCTTGTAGGCCTCGTACTGCTCCTGCTCGTCGGGCATGTCGCCGCGGTCGAGGAAGAGGAATTCAGTGCGGAACAGGCCGATGCCTTCGGCGCCGGCGTCGAGCGCGCCCGGCACGTCGCCCGGCAATTCGATGTTGGCGAAAAGCTTGACGTCGACGCCGTCGATACTCTGCGAAGGCGCGGTCTTGAGCCGTTTGAGCTTGGTTTTTTCCAGCTCGATCTGGTGCTTGCGGAGCTGGTATTCCTCCAGCACGCGCTGGTCGGGATTGACGATGACGACGCCGCGGTTGCCATCGACGATCAGTTGCTCGCCGTCGCGGATCAGCGAGCGGGCATTCTCCATGCCGACCACCGACGGAATCGCCAGGCTGCGCGCCAGGATGGCGGTGTGCGAGGTCGAGCCGCCGACATCGGTGATGAACGAAGCGAAACGGTGATCCTTGAAGGCGATGACGTCGGCCGGCGACAGATCGTGGGCGACGACGATCAGCATCTCCTCGGTGACACCCTTGGCCGTCTTCATCACGGCGCGACCTGGATGGCCGAGCAATTCCTTGATCACGCGCTCGACGACCTGCACGACATCGAGCTTGCGCTCACGCAGATAGGGGTCTTCGAATTGTTCGAACTGCGCGACGAGGTACTCCATCTGCTGCACCAGCGCCCATTCGGCATTGCAGCGCCGCTCGCGGATGATCTCGCGCGGCTTGTCGACCAGTTCCGGGTCTTCGAGGAACATGGTGTGGATGTCGATGAAGGCGGCCAGCTCGGCCGGGGCGTGCTCGGTGGTCTCCCTCATCGTCCCCAGTTCGCTCTTGACCGCCTTGATGGCGGCTTCGAAGCGGGCGATTTCCTTGTCGACCATGCGCGGCGCGATGGTCAGGTGCGACACCTCGAGCGTCGCGTGCGACATGAGCATGGCGCGCCCGATGGCGATGCCACCGGAAACACCGAGACCATGCAGCGTGAAGCTCATGTCCCGACCTTTCGCAGGGCCGCCCCAAGAAAGGTCGGCGCCCCCTCGGGGGGCAGTGAGCGAAGCGAACGTGGGGGCCGATACATTTACTCCCCTTCGCCGAAATAGTCGGCGATCAACGCCAGCAATGCGTCCATCGCCTCCTGCTCGTCGGCACCGTCGGTTTCCAGCGTCACCTTCGAGCCCTTGCCGGCTGCCAGCATCATCACCCCCATGATGCTCTTGGCGTTGATGCGGCGCGGCCCCTTGGACATCCAGACCTCGCACTTGAACCTGCCGGCGAGCTGGGTCAGCTTGGCCGAGGCCCGCGCATGCAGGCCCAGCTTGTTGATGATTTCGGTTTCTCTGGTCAGCATCGTTCAGTCCTGCATGTTGAGTACACCATCGCGGCCCCCGGCGATGGCGCGGGTGAGCAAGGTTTCCATGCCCCGTTCGCGATAGGTCAGGGCACGCAACAGCATCGGCAGATTGACCCCGGCGATGCCTTCGACACGCCCCGGTTCGAGCAGCTTGAGCGCCAGGTTGGAAGGCGTGGCGCCGAAGATGTCGGTCAGCACCAGCACGCCCTTGCCGTTGTCGACCAGAGCGAGCATCTGGCGCGCCAGCGGCAGCAGGTCGAGCGGATCGTCCTGCGCCGCCACGCCCAGCTGATTGAGCTGTGCAGGGCGCTTGTTCAGCACATGACAGGCGTTTTGCACGAGTGCCTCGCCGTAGCTGCCATGGGTGATGAGGAGGATGCCGATCATGCCGGGATTCTAACCCAGAGCGCCGGACTGCACGCGCGCCGGAAAACCGGA
>Ga0209202_1001830_pt1 | contig 12361 bp, 12 predicted proteins | sample AD_UKC032_MetaG_FD_184416 | JGI IMG/M metagenome (GOLD analysis project Ga0209202, IMG submission 184416) | Active sludge microbial communities of municipal wastewater-treating anaerobic digesters from USA - AD_UKC032_MetaG (SPAdes) (version 2) | ecosystem: Engineered > Bioreactor > Anaerobic >... | reverse complement strand
TATTAATCTTTTCCCACTTTTCATCACTATCTGAATCAAAAAGAGGGAGAGAGATATTTTTATAATCAGAATAACCTAAAGGTAGGGCATCGTCCCAATATTCACTACTAAGAACACTGCCGTTAGGAATATTTTGATTTACCCAGTTTGATGCCTGTACCCGAGAGTTTGGTCGTGAATAAAGAGAAATAAAGGCAGTCGCAGATAGAATACATAGAATCAATATAAAAATAATTAATGATTTTTTTATTTTTAAATGTGACAAAAGAGAAACAAGAATTAGACAAATAAATGGATAAATTGGAAGAAAATAGCGCATGGTGTGAACATGTTGAGTTGACTGATAAAAAAATAACGTGATAACCCAAGAGTAAATTATAAAAATTAAATTAAATTTAAGTTTAAATTTCTTAAAGATATAACCTGGAAATAAATATAATACGGGAAGTGATAGAACTAAGCCAAGACCCCAAACGCTAATATTCTTAATAGAATTTAATAGTGGAAGACGATTAATCCACTGAACTCCGGGTGGGTAAAGTGAGTTTGGGTCAGAAAAAGTGACAAGATCTTTTAAATTATTTATGAAAAGAGGGTTTACCTTAAAATAATCGATAAAAGCATAAGGTTGAAAAATTCGAAAAGCTAATAGAGTAAGTAGAGAGAAGAAAATAGTAAATAGTAAAAAGGAAAATTTATTTTTACTTGAAAGATATTTTTTAAGTAAAAACAGAAAAATTATTGGGGCAAAGTAAAGAGCGGAAATTTTACAGGCAAGAGCTAAGCCAAAAGCAAAAAAAGCTAGATAGAAAAGATTATAAGAGAATAAAGTAAATGTTAAGAGAATAAAAAAATTTAAAAAAGTATCAACGGCAAAGAAGTGGGAAAGCTGGAGGGGGAGAACTAAAAAGGTATAAAAAACTGAAGGGATATAGACGTAATAATTTTTTAGAAATTTTTTTGCAATGAAATATAAAAGAATAATATTACCCGAGTCAAATATGGCCGAAAGTACTCGGCCAAGCAGGGTTATGTGGTCATAATCATCTAAATGCAATAATACGGCTAGTATTTTTGTTAAAAATAGAGGAAAGGTACCGTAAACAAAAAATTGATACTGAGGATAATTATAGGGATTAAGGGGTGACGTGTTCGTGTTGAAATATTCTAAAAAGGAAGAGGGTAATTTAATGTCACTAATAACCATGGTCAAAAATCTCTCGTCAGGATGAAGATGATTATTATCGTCCCAGTTTAAGCCGTAAATACGCAAAAGAAAGGCAATAATAAAAATTAGTAATATTAATAAGTTATTTTTAGAGAAGAGCTTCATATTCTTTTTCGGTTAACTGTTTAACTTTTTCAAAAACTCGAATGGTGGGATGATCAAAAACGGACCAGGTTTCTTCGGCGTTTTCTGAATTTAAAAACAGATCATAATTTGGAGATATTTTATTGATCTGCTTATAACCCAGGGAGCCGTCAAAAAGATGCTGGTGATATTTAAAATCATAATTTTTAAAGACTCGACGAGAAGGAACGATTATGTAGTTAGAAGCTAATAAATGATTAGATAAGTTGCTTGGATAATTACCATAAAAATCATAGTTGACGATTTGATAGTTTTGATCAGTAATGGGAATATCAACGACATTACCTCCTTCAGATAGAATTTTTGAGTTCTCAGGAATGTTATTTTCTATCCACTGGGAAGACGTAAGACGAATATCAGAGACAAAATAAAGTTTCATAAAATATAGACCAGGAAGGAGAGCCAAGATGATAGAGATTAGACGATAGATTTTAGATTTTAGAGAGGTAATAAAAAAAGTTGAGAGAAGGGGGAATAAAAAAAATAGGGGCGAAACAAAGCGGGTCCATTTGACATAGAGTTGGCCAAAATAAAGAAAGTAAACTAAAGAAGAAATTAAAATAATAAACCAGTAAAGATATTTGGCTTCCTTTAGTTTCCATTTTTTTAATAAAAGAATTAGACCCAAGAAAGCAAAAATAAATTGAAATATACCGGAAGAGTAAGGAAATATTTTTTGAATTTGAAATAAATATGGAATAGTATTTTTGAACTGAGTTGTATAAAAAACTGGCAAATTTCCAGTGGCGACACTAGTTTCATATCTCATAGAAGAAAAAAAGTCTCTACTATTAACAAAGTTATAGGGAGAAGAAATCAAGTAAAAATTTAAAGTAAAAAATATTAAAGTTAAAATTTTTAGAAAAAGAGATAATATTTTTTTTTCTTTTATAAATTTCATCAGAGAAACTAAAAAAATAGGTCCTAAAAATATTAGTGAAGAAATTTTAGTCGCGATACCGATGCCACCAAAAATACCAGCAAAGATATACTGCCAGTAATTATCTTTTTTTTGATAAATAATTATTGATAAATAAATTTCTATTAAAAATATCAAGACCAACAAACTTTCAGTGGTACCGAAGTGGGATATTTGAATTAATCCTGGATTAAAAATAGTTAAAAGAGTTGCCAAAAGGTAAAATTTATTAGAAAATATTTTTCGAGAAAGAAAATAAATCAAACCAATTGACAGAAGTGAAAAAAGAGCCGAATAAAAACGCAGGATTAAAATTGAATTAGAAAAAGAATTGGTAATATTAAATATTTTTAGAGTGAAAAATCCTAGATAAAGAGGAAACTGACCGTAAGCGTAAAATTTGGGATCTAAGTTGTCTATTTTTAAACGAGAAAGAGCCGAGGCCATATTACTTTCATCCGGATGAAAATAATGATCACTACCCCAGTTTAATTTGTAAAAACGGGTGAAAACAGATAATAAGACAATAAGAATAATCAGAAAACGGGAGAAAAAGGTCTTTTTAGAGAACATAGATAATAGTAATTATCATCATTCCCCAAAGAAGAACTGAGCCAAGCAAGGGAATATCAGTGGCAATAACTCGTTCCGGACGCTCACCCTCCTGCATTTCAAAGATGATTTGACCATAACGCATAATGCCCAGAATTACTGGCATAAGGGTGATCATCCACCATTTTCGATCAAGAGCCGCAGGAAAATTTGCTAATAAAAATTCATGAATTATACCGTCAAAGCTTACTTTTTCAGCCAAAAAGGTAAACATGGCGTAACTAATAAGAGTACAAACAGCAAAAATAGTTGTATAAAAACTTAATAAACTTTTACTGTAGCCCTCAAGGGCTTTTCGAGTAGCCTTTCCAGTGTGGTAAATTTCACTACGACGTTTGCCACTAGCGATAAAGAGAGCGAGAAAAATAACTGTCAAAGTAATCCAAACAGGTAGATGAAAGCCAGTGGCGATTTCACCCGCATATGTCCTTAAAATAAAGAAAAAAGCGATGCTAACGATATCGATTAGGGCCTTTTTTTTAATAAAAAAAGAATAAGAATATTGCATAATTATAAAAAGAATCGCGATCCAAAAAAAACCTGGATTCACAAAAAAAGCAATTAAAAGACCAAGAATTGTGAGTAAAATAGCAAAAATAATGGCATCATTTTTGCTAATAGCTCCCCTGGCAAGAGGGCGATATTTTTTTACTGGATGAAGTCTATCTTTATCAATATCAAGGAGATCATTTATAAGATAAGAAGATGAGGAAAGAGCACAAAAAGAAATAAAGGCTAAGAGACTGGCGTTGAAAACGGCTGGAGTAAAAAGTTGACCTGTTAGGATAGCTGCTGCAAAAAGACTAAGATTTTTTATCCACTGATTGGGACGAAGAGATTCGATAATGGCTAACACATTACAATAATATCAAAAATCCAAGAAGAGTGATGATACCACCGACTAGAGTTAAAATTTGAGAAGGGAATTCAACTCCCGATTCAAGCAAAATTATTCGAGTTGGGCTTGGGCCATCGGCAATAACTTGAGTTGGAACAAGAGTATTGGTGGGTAGAACGGGTGTATTTGTAGCGGTTGGCTGGGGAGTACCAGTGGCAGTGGGTACAGGAGTGTTCGTTGGTGTAGAAGTACTAGTGGGTCGTGGTGTACCCGTAACGGTGGGAACAGGGGTGTTGGTGGGAGTGGGAGTATTGGTAGGTTTAGGGGTGCCAGTTGCAGTGGGGGCAGGGGTGTTGGTAGGTTTAGGGGTTCCAGTTGCACTTGGTTTTGGGGTATTTGTGGGAACCGGAGTACTAGTGGGTGGAATCGGAGTGGCGGTAGGCGTATCACAAGAATAATCCCAATAATCGATCCAACAAGATCCGCCAGTAGGATAATAAATATCAAGCTGTTGACTTCCGCAATAATTTTTTTCAAGGCAAAGTGAAGTCCCTTTTATTGTTTTATCATTCCAACATGAAGATTGCCACTGATTGGGACATTTTGATAGAGTAGCAGTGACACCATTTTGAGAGCACCAATTGTTGATGTACCCATTACATAAACTACCACCATTATATTCACCGGCGGCTCTATCTCTTATGTCCTGATTGTTTTTTACCAGATAAAGTACTCCGATTAGAGAAAATAACAAAAATAGAATACTAAAAATACTGTATTTTTTCATCAATGAGAGTAATAAAATGATACACCAAAAAATAAAATAGATAAAATCGCTATTAAATAAGTGGGGAGGGAATTACCACTTTCATAGAGAGTGGAAGTAGTTGAGGGTTTGGCAGTTCTGATGGTGGGAAATAAAGTAGGCTGAGAAGTGGGAGTTGGGGAAGAAATAATGGTTGGTGAAATATTTTGAGTAGGGATTAAGGTGGCGGAAGGAGTGGCACTAAATGACAAATAGTCGCTCACACCAGTTACTGAAAAATTTCTAGTTACTGCTTGACTTTGATAAGACAGAGTTAGTTTGTGAAATCCGACTGATAAATTTTGAGGAGGAGAAAAATTCCAGGTATTACTTGGACTGACAGTAATACTAGTTAAATTTCCATCTAAATTTAATTGAATAATTTTATTAGCTGGACCTTGTCCAAAAATATCTGGTTTTAGGGTGGAAATACTTTCCCCTTCTTTGGGATTAGTTACACTTAAATTAATTAAATTCGCCTCCTGATTAGTAGTATTGATACTTGTCATATTCGAAAATGCTTTTGTCGGAGTGATAGAAAAATAATTTTGACCGATAATAATGTCTGGCACGGGATCGTTGTTACTTGAGAGATTAGTCAATTGAGTTAACTTGCCATCGGGAGAATAGACAGCAATATCTTCTTCGGTGGTAGGAGCAGGAGTGAACCAATCGGTTTTTTGCTCATTAAAACTGGCAGCTAAGGAAATATTCCAATTACCATCTTTGTTGGAAAATGCCGAAAGAGACTGACTACCAGAAAGAGTGAGATAAATAATGGCTCCAGAAATTGAATTGTTATTTGAATCAATAATCCTTCCCCAGGCTAAATTTGAGGAAGGAGTCAATGAATTAGGTTTTGATGCGGTAGTTAGGGAATAATCAGGGCGGGAATATGTGCTTGACCCAGAAATAATATTAAATTTATAACTGGTTTTTGGAGAAAGATTAGAAATTTTGAAATAATGGGTGGTCTCGGAAAACGAAGCGTCCTGATAAATAATATTGTTTATGCTCAGAGTAGCGCTACAAGGAGAAGAGGTAGTAAAAGAAAAATCAAAGGAACCATGGGTAAGATTGGTAATTTGGGGATTGATGGGTTCACAGGAAACACTCGCCTTTGAACTTAGGCTGGTTTTTTGAGTCGAGAGAAAAACCCCGATGAATAATATTACAAGAAGTAAAATGATTCCCAAAAGAGTTGGAAATTTTTTATCTTTCATAGAGTAGGCTCCGCTAGATCCGCCAACTCAGGGGGATTTTCTGTTTCTGAAAATAATATTTCTTGTCTTTTTCCGATTTCATCAAGAACTTCAATCTCCAAATCAGGAGAAATTGAGCGGATTAAGGGGTTGGTTTCAATTTCTGCTGTCGATTCTATTAAATTATCATAACTTTTAGAAACAACCGAGAAAAAAATGGTAACAAAAGTGAAAACACTGATTAGAACTAGATATTTTGAAAATTTAATTTTGGACATTTTTTGGCCAATAATAAATCTTTAAAGGTAAATTTATATTAATTGTTTTGTTGCCAGTATCTTTTTCAAGAGAAAAAGAAATTTGATCGATCTGAAAAAGGCGTCTGTTTTGGAGTAATCCAGAGAGCAGAGAAGTGGCAGACAAAAATGAAGAAGAGGTGCTAATACTGGTAGAATAGTAATTTGAATCTGAGAGAGAGTAATTAATTTTATCTAAATAGACTTGATTTTTTTCAGTCAAACCGACAATTTGAGAAGCAGCCTGATGAAAACGCGGGCTTGTGGGAAGGCTAGATTCAACTAGAGCAAATTTTTCCTGAACTTGCGAAAAAAGGTCCTGAGAAATAATGACATTATTTATTTTTGTCTTGAATTCTTTAACCAAAATTTCTTTAGCCTTGATGTCACCAACGAGCTGGGAAATGGTTAACAAGGTTGGTTTAATCGCAAAAAAAGTAAAAAAGGAAATCAATAAAAAGGTGGCGCTAATTTCGACAGATTTAATAAATTTATTATTTTCACGCTGTTTTGAGAGATAGGAAAGAAGAGGATTAAGCCTGGAATAAATATTTAGATTATTTGGAACTTGGGTGGTCATTGTTTTTTGAAAGTCAAGGAAAGACTTAAATAAAATTTGCTGTCTTTGGTTTTTTTCTCGATTTTTTGAACATTAACCGAGCTAATATCGGGATTTAGCTTGAGATTAACAATAAAATCAATTATGGCCTCTTCTAGATAGGAAAACGATTCTACGCTGCCCGTAATGACACTTGTCTTTTCACCGCTATTAAAACTAATGTTTTCAAAAAATATCCCGTCAGGAATACTTTGAATTAAAGAATTTAATGATTCGGTGTATTTTGGCTCAGTTTTGTAAAAATTTTTAATAAATTTCAAACGTTCCTGAAGTGAAACATAGTCTTTTTCAAATTCCTGAGTACTACCTAGAATAGCTTTTTGTTGACGAAGAGTTTCGGATAAATCTGAATTTTTTCTATCTAACCAGAATCTAGATAAAAAAGCACCAATTACTATCAGCTCAACAAAAACAATCACCACTCGACCAACGCTAGTTACCCACCTAAGAAAGCGAGCTGAAAAAGTGTTTAGGTTTTCTTCATTTGGTAATAAGGAAATCTCCTTTTTGGCAGGCATACTATATACAGTATAAACAAAAAAACCTAAGAAAGAAAATGAAAGAAACGACTGAAATATGACTTAAAGCGAAGATACTCAGGGGAGTGGAAAAGCCAAGCGGAAATTAAGAAGGAAAAGAAACCAGAAATAACCGAAAGGCCAAAAATTATGAGGACATTGAGAGTTTTACTAGTATCTAAAATAAAAAGATCGAAAAGACGAAGGACGAGCCATGAGACTAAACCACAAAAAACAGAACTTAAAATGATACGGCTAAAAGAAAAAAACATTTTTTCCCAACCTTGACCATCAACCCGCCAAATAAATAAAGCAAAAAGATCGAAAAGACGAAGGGCGAGCCATGAGACTAAACCACAAAAAACAGAACTTAAAATGATACGGCTAAAAGAAAAAAACATTTTTTCCCAACCTTGACCATCAACCCGCCAAATAAATAAAGCAAAAAGACCGAAACACTGGATGATATTGGCAAGTGAAGCACTAATGGCGAGACCAACTATGCCTAGGTTTGTAAATTTCACAAAAAAATAACTAGAGACCACATTAAAGAAGAGAGAGATGCCGGATATTTTTAAGGGTGTTTTGGTATCATGCAAAGCATAAAAAGAACGAATTAATATTTGAATCACGGCTTGACAGACAATGGCTGGAGTTAAAAAAGCTAGAGTCTTGGCCGTTATTAAAGTAGCTGACCATGGAAACTGTTTACTCCCAAATGCCAGGCGAACAATTGGAAGACGATTAACCAAGATTAGTACACCGACCGGAAAGGCAATAAAGAGACTTTGAAGAATTGTTTTTCTAACCGTTTCTCGAAATAAATTTAATTGATTTTTGGCAATATTTTTCGAAAGCACGGGCAAAGACGCTTGACCGACGGTGGTGCCAAAAATACGACTGGGAAGATACATAAGCTGAAGAGCCAAATTTAGAAGAGATATAGAACCAGCACTTAAACTGGAAGCAAAAAACAAGGTAACAGTGCTTTCTATCTCAGCTAAACCCAACGATAAGGTTCGGGGAATCATCAAATGAACAATTTCCTTAACACCTCGTAACCTGAAACTGGCAATTCTGGAATACACAAAGCCTAGACTTTTGACTGAGGGAAATTGAATCGCCATATGAAAAAAAGCACCGACAACCACCCCCCAGACAACTCCAAAGATACCAAAACTAGGGGCCAAAGAATAAATACTAAAAATAATAAAGAGATTGTAAATAATCGGAGATAGCGCAGAAATAATAAATGTTTGATTAACTTGGAGAATGGCGGTTAAAAAATTACTGATAAGAAAAAATATTTGAGCAATTAGCAAAATCCGACTTAAATTTGACATTAAATTGATTTGATAAGGAGAAAAACCCTTGGCGATAAGCTGAGAGAGAGGATGGGCAAAAATAAAAGCAATTAGTGAGATGGCTGAAAAAAACATTAGTAATAAGTTGATGACGGAAGAAGCCATGCGATATGCCTCTTTCTTGTCTTTATGTAAATAACTACTAAAAACAGGAATAAAAGAGGCGGAAAGAGCTCCGGTAACTAATAGTTTAAAAATTAAATCAGGAATTCGAAATGCAGCATTATAAGCATCGAGCTCGAGAAGACAGCATTTAAAAAAATGCGAATATAGAAGACGAGTTCTTAAAAAACCAAGAAGAGCCGAAAGGGCGAAAGTAATGGCTAAAACGACAGTGGCAGAGAAAATACTTTTTTGACGCTGTTGAATAAAGGAGCTAATTCGAAGACGCAGAGACATAGCCTTATTGTAAATTATTGTAAATAGATTGGCGATAGGATAAAATACGACTTATGCCAATTGGAAGATCAGCTAAAAAATCACTCAGAAAGTCGGTTAAAAATAAAAAAGTTAACTTGGTTTTCAAAAATAAATTAAAAGAGATTGTCAAAATATTTCTGGCCAAACCAGAAAAGAAAAATTTTGCGGATGTCCAAGCAATTTTGGATAAAGCCGAAAAAAGACATTTATTTTCAAAAAATAAGGTCTCGAGACTAAAAACAAGATATTCTAAAAAAGTCGGGAAAGAAGTTGAAAAAAAAGTGATCAAGAAAAAATCTAAGAAAAAAGTAGTCAAGAAATAAGGTAAAATAGGGTAATGAAGAAGTTTTATCTTACCACTCCGATTTATTACATAAACGATATCCCTCACATAGGCCACACCTGTACTACAGTGGCTGCAGACATAATTGCCAGACTTCATCGACTAGAGGGGGAAGAAGTCTTTTTTTTGACGGGAACTGATGAACACGGCCAGAAAGTGGCTGAATGTGCCCAAAAGGAGAATCTTAGTCCCCAAGACTACTGCGATAAAATCGCGCCTCGATTTTCTGAAGCTTGGAAATCTTTAAATATCAGTCATGATTTCTTTATTAGAACGACAGACCCAAGACATGAAAAAATAGTAGGGGAGGTGTTTAATAAATTTTACGAAAAAGGAGATGTATATAAGGCCAAATATGAAGGATGGTATTGTATTGGTTGTGAAAAATTTTTAACTGAAACTGATTTAGTTGACGGACATTGTCCCTTGCATCCAGTGGAAAAAACCATAAAAAGATCTGAGGAAAATTGGTTTTTTAAATTGTCAAAATATGTTCCCCAAATAATTAAATTGATTGAGAATGATAAAAGTAACTATCTTTTTCCTGAGAGCAAAAAATCAGAAATACTGTCCAAACTTAAAGCTGGAGTCAATGATATTTCCTTATCTAGGGAAAATGTTAGCTGGGGAATCCCCTTACCTTGGGATAAAACTCAAAGTATATATGTCTGGTTTGATGCCCTGATTAATTACTATAGTGCCACTCAATTTCTCGAAGATAAAAGTAAATTTTGGCCAGCAAATCTTCATATTTTGGGAAAAGAAATACTCTGGTTTCACGCAGTAATTTGGCAAGCTATGCTTTTATCGGCTGAGATCGATTTACCAGTAAAAATTTTCACTCATGATTTTTATATGATTAATGGACAAAAGATGTCAAAATCCCTCGGTAATGTAATTTCACCAGGGCAACTACTCGATCTCTTTGGTGTCGACGGGGCAAGATATTTGATTGCTAGATCTTTTCCCAACGACGGAGATTCTGATGTTGGAATTGAAAGATTTAAAGAAAGATATAATGCGGACCTCGCTAATAATTTGGGAAATTTAGTGAGTAGAGTATGTAAGCTAGGACAAGGTTTAAAAATTGATAATCAGAAAATAATCATCGGTAATGAATATAAGAATTTGATTGATAACTTAAAATTTGATGAGGCGATTGGGTGGCTCTTTGAAAACTATATTGATAAATCAAACAATCGACTAAATGAGGTGACGCCTTGGAAACTCGAAGAGGGTGATTCAAAAAGGATTGAAGTCCTGAATGAATGTGCCCAAAATTTAAGAGTGGTAGCCACCTACCTAGAAGCAATAATTCCGGAAACAGCCAATAAAATTTTGAAACAACTAAATGGTGAAATTAAACCACTTGAAAGTGGTTTATTTCCAAGAATTAAATAATAAAATATTCATGATTGACACACACGCCCACTTAGACTCAACATTTTGCGACATATCCAGAGTAGTGGGTTTAGAAGCGGTAATTTTGTCAGGATCAAATATAGAAAATTCTAAAAATAATTTACTTTTAGCCCAAAAATACCCTCATCTTTATCCCGCCGTCGGAATACACCCCCAAGAGATAGCTGATGATATAAATTTATTGGAAGATTTGGCTAATAATTCAAATTTAGTCGCGATAGGAGAGTGCGGTTTAGAGTTTGTCGGGCAGGTAGATAAAGAAAAGCAGGAATTATATTTTCGAAAACAAATAGAGCTGGCGCAAAAATATAAAAAACCGCTAATAATTCACGCCAGAAAAGCGATTGATGAAGTAATTCTTATTTTAAAAGAATATAAAAACCTCAGAGGAGTGTTTCACTGCTATAGCGGTGGCAAAAAACGAGTAAAAAAAGTACTTGATTTACCCGGAGAATGGTTTTTTGGTTTTGATGGAAATATTACTTATGAAATAGGACTTGAAGAAGTAGTGAAAATAATTCCGAAAGAGAGAGTTCTAGCAGAAACTGACTCCCCTTTTTTAACGCCAAAGCCATTTCGAGGGCAAGAAAATCAGCCAATTTATGTAAAATATGTTTATCAAAAAATAGCCGATACTTGGGGTGAAAGCTTTGAAAAAACTGAAGAAATTATCGATGCAAATGCAAAAAGATTATTTAAGATATAAACCAATCTCCCTAAATCCCTCTTTGACAAGAGGGACTTATTTTAAGTAATCAGAAATAATGTTTTCCAGCTCTTTTATAGACGGATATTTGTCGATGAGGACGACTTCGCCATCGATTAAAAGGATGGTACTGCCTTGAAGACCCATGGCATAAACCCGAGTCATATCTTTGATATATTCAGGATCGTAATCAATTTGCATGCGTTGACACAAACTCTGAAGATTGGCAAATAATTGTTTGCCGGGTGGCAAACCGCGATCATAAAGTTGAATTCGCATAGGTTATTATAACTCAGCCCGAGAATCAGTGTCTAAAGTGCTGGGATTAGCAAAGTCCCCTCTTTCAGACTGATAATAGCCGGCTAGGGCAATCATGGCCGCATTATCGGTATTAAGTTCTTTTTTGTATGGCAAATATAAGGGTAAATTATACTTTTTGGCAAGCTGGCGCGTCCTTTTTCTAAGGTTTAGATTGGCGGCGACACCACCGGAAATTAAAAGACATTTTGGTTGATATTTTTCTATCGCTAAGGTAAATTTTCTAAGAAGAGTGTCAAATACTGCCGTCTGAAAAGAAGCGGCAAGATCAGCCAGATGCTTGTTTATTTTATCTATAGGCCAGTCTTTTATTTGGTAATAAAAGGCGGTTTTTAAACCCGAAAAAGAATAATCAAGAATTTTTTTATCAGCGATAGGGGTGGGTAATTTTAGAAAAGCACTATCCCCTTTTTCCGCCAGTCTTTCTATCACCGGACCACCGGGATAGCCAAGTCCAAGCAGCTTGGCTGATTTGTCGAGAGCCTCACCAGCGGCATCGTCGAGAGTTTCGCCAATAACTTTATAATTTCCTATCTTATTAATTAGAATTAATTTCGTATGACCTCCAGAAACGGTTAAGGCTAGAGCGGGAAAAATAAAAGGTCTT